>OFAW01000119.1_pt1 | contig 11490 bp, 10 predicted proteins | sample 1520341 | NCBI WGS metagenome assembly OFAW01 (sample SAMEA3696446, study PRJEB22514) | metagenome | biome: water; feature: marine; material: hydrothermal vent | place: Pacific Ocean | collected 2014-08-12 | depth 1521 m | reverse complement strand
ATAACCACCATACCAGTAATAAAAGCCACAGGAATATGCCAAGTAATAATCTTACGGACAATTAAATACAATCCACCTAATAAAAAGCCAACATTAATCCAAGCTTGGCTGATTGAGTGCACATCTAGCTCAGCAACCACCTTACCTAATGCCAGTTGGGTTTTAACCTCGTCTAATTGTGTAGCACCACTCAGTGCGTCTACTGAAGTTAAATTAAAAATGATATCGATTACTTGGGACAAACCTAGAAACTCACCCGCCCAAGTGGTCATTTGTAATGGATAGGAAATCAACAAAAAAGCATAGCCCAGCATTGCCGGATTAAAAGGATTGTTACCTAAACCACCATAGAGTTGCTTGCCAAAAATAATCGCAAAAGCCACACCGATAACAACAATCCACCATGGTGCAATGCTCGGGATTGAAATTGCTAATAAGATGGCTGAAAGAATAGCAGAACCATCACTAACAGCTGCTTTAACCGGGAGCTTTCTAAGACTTAAAAAGGCAGACTCAACGACTACGGCTGTCACCCCAGCCAATATAATTTGCAGGATAACGCCCCAGCCAAAGAAATAATACGCCGCACCAATACCTAGAACTAGTGCGTACATTACCTGACGCATAATTTGATTGGTATTAAGTGCGTTACTATGCATCATCATTTGCCTTCTTTGTTTTTTTGACACGTGCCATGGCGGCGGCTATTTTGTCTTTTTGCACTTTATCATTGGCCATTTTTTTCTTTAACTCTTCTTTTTTAGCTGCCATCATTTCAGTACGCTCTTGCTTGTTGCGCTCTAATCGATACTCTCTAAATTCAAATCGCTCTCTTGCAATATCCGTTCGGTATTGATCTTCAGTGGTTTTACGATGTAGCGCCTTAGCAAAAGAAAAATATTCAGCTAAAGGTATGTGACTTGGACATACATAATCACAACACCGGCATTCAATACAATCTGCTAAATTATAATCCATTGCCTTGTCCGTATCTTCACTCTTGGCATACCAATAAAGTTGTTGAGGTAGTAAATCAACCGGGCAGGCTTGATTACATTGCCCGCAACGAATGCATTCTTGTGTACTGGGTTTTGTTTCTAGTTTATTAACAAAAATACAGTTGGTAATTTTACAAATTGGCACACTGGTTGTTTTAACATCAACACCCATCATCATGCCGCCCATACGTATGGTATGTTGATGAGTGTTCGGCTTTGACATTGACACAATATGTTCAAATGACGCGCCTAGACGCACTTCATAATTATTGGGTGATTCAACGCCTGAGCCAGTCACTGTTACAATTCTAGAAACCAAAGGCCTGTTGTCTACCACTGCATCAAAAATTGCCTTAGTCGTAGCGACATTTTGACAAATAACACCGGTATCGATTGCAAATCCACCTGAAGGAATTTCAATATCTAGTAGAGCTTTGATTAATAATTTTTCAGCACCTGAAGTGTATTTAGTCGGAATCTGCTCGATGCTAATACGCTCATTATGACAATACATTAATAGCGAATTTAGTGCTTCTTGCTTATCGTCTTCAACAGCGATGATTGCACGTTGTGCGCCACAAATATGTAATAGGATCTCTACACCACGAATCACTTCCCGCGGATGGTGTTGCATGAGCGCATCATCACACATAATGCCCGGCTCACATTCAGTGCCATTGATGATTAAAGTATGGCAATCTTGAATGCCTTCTAATTTGGCGTGTGCAGGAAACCCAGCGCCACCCAAACCAACAATGCCTGATGACTGTATATATTCAATCATTGTAGCTTGATCACAATGCAAGAAATCTATTCCACAACCTTTATACTCTGCCCATTGATCCTTACCATCTGATTCAATGGTAATACACTTGGATTTTAAGCCTGATTTGTGTGGAATTATTTGCTTATCAATAGACACGACTTTGCCAGAAATAGAGGCATGAATAGGCACGCAAAAATGATCTTCAGTCTTGGCGATCACTTGCCCGGTTAAAACTTTGTCGCCTACTTTAACACAAGGAATGGCTTCATCGCCAATACGCTGTTGCAAAGGCAAAACTACTTTGTCAGGCAATGGAGCACTAACAATTCCAACCGTATCAACCGGGTGTGGATTATCAATAACAACACCACCATTAAAAGACTGGTTAAGCATGGGCAATCTCAGCAACATCAGGCACATAGGTGCTTAGCGTTGGGGCAACTTCCAATACATGGATACAATCTACAGGGCAAACTGGGATACACAAATCACAGCCTGTGCATTCATCTGCGATTACCGTTGTCATTACTTTGGAAGCACCAACAAAAGCATCTACTGGACAAGCTTGAATACACAAGGTGCAACCAATACAGACTTCTTCATCAACATACACCACATGATCAGGTTGAGTTTCTCCATGCTCTTCATTGAGTGTTAATGTTTCAACGTCGAGCAATGCTGCTAATGCATCGACCCCTTCTTGACCACCAGGTGGGCATTGGTTAATTGGCGCTTCGCCATTCGCAATGGCAGTCGCATAAGGACGACAGCCCGGATAATCACACTGACCACATTGAGTCTGCGGCAAAATTGCATCAATTTGGTCTATCAATGGATTGCCTTCAACTTTGAATTTAATTGCTGCATAACCTAGAACCAAACCAAGTCCAAGTGCTAAAGCGGAAAAAATAAAAACAGAATCAAACATCAGGCTAATCCAATAAAGCCCATAAAGGCCATTGACATCAAGCCAGCAGTAATTAATGCAATGGGTGTACCTTGAAACACCACAGGCACATTAGCACTATCAATACGCTCACGAATGGTTGAAAACACCACCAATACAAATGAAAAACCAATGGCTGCACCAAAACCGTACACACCTGAAGCCAAGAATCCATGGTCTTGCCCAACATTTAACAGTGCCACACCCAGTACGGCGCAATTAGTGGTAATCAATGGCAAGAACACGCCTAAAGACTGATGCAAAACTGGAGAGGTTTTATTCACCACCAATTCAGTAAAGCCAACCACACCCGCAATGGTCACAATAAAGGCAATGGTGCGTAGGTATTCTAGATCAAATGGAATAAGAATATAGGCATTAATCAAATAACTTGATAAGCTCGCTAATGTGAGTACGAATGTCGTGGCAAAACCCATACCAATGGCAGTTTCTACTTTTTTTGACACACCCATAAATGGGCACAAACCCAAGAATTTTACCAAGACGAAATTGTTGACCAAAATCGTACTCACCAAAATTAAAACATATTCATTCATGTTGCTGATTTTAACTCAAAAATAGCTTGAATAACCCAAATGAACTAATGACAAATAAAGCACCGCCCACCCAGCGCTTAAAGGCTTCATCATTTTGAGTAATGCTTTGGTGCGCTTTGATACCGAGCACATGCCCAATCGCCGCTACAGGAATAAGTGACAGTGAAAACTCCCAATCAATATCAACATCCATAATCATAAAAGTAATCATCTTAATACTGACTAAAATAAACCACAACACAAACAATGTATTACGCAAATATTCTTTAGCAATATGGCGCATATATACAGCCACAATCAATGGTGCACCGGTGAGCGATGTACCCGCCACATAACCACCCAAAATAAGTAATAACTTATCTACCCACGGGCTATGTGAAGTGATTTTGGCATTAAAGATCCAAGTAATGGCGTAAAAAATAGTGATTGAATAAATAAACACCACAATCACATCATCAGGCAAACTTAATAAGCCAGCCACACCAACCAAGGTTGGTGGAATAATCCACAATAATGAGCGCTTAAGATATGGCCAATCTACTTTTTTTAAAGATTTGACTAAAGTCAGTGACGAAAAAAACAATAAATGAATACCGATAATTGGTAGCCAATAAACGGGTGTTGCACCCACTAGTAACATCAAAGGCAACCCTAATGCAGCACCACCAAAACCTAAACCTGTACGAACAAAACCTGCCCAAAGAAAAATTAAACCGACTAAAACTAGCTCGGCATTATCAAAAGTCATTAGCGAAGTACGTCGGCCAGCTGTTCTGCGCTTTGTTGTACCAAGTCTAAATCCTTGCCTTCAACCATGACGCGAATCAGCGGCTCGGTACCCGAGGCACGAATCAAAACACGGCCTTCATCGCCCAAAGCTTTTTCGACTTCAAGTTGGGTTTGTTTTAAAACTGCATGTTGATCCAGGTCAACCTTCTCTTGAGTTTTACCATTGATTAATACTTGAGGGTATTTTTGCATTTCAGACTTTAATTCGCTAAGTGTTTTACCACGCTTAGCAAGCACTTCTAATACTTGAAGTGCTGCAATCATTGCATCACCAGAAGTAGCTTTATCCAAACAAATAATATGACCTGAACCTTCACCACCTAAAATAGCATTATTGATTTGCATCTGCTCCATAACAAAACGATCGCCCACATCAGCTTCAATAAAACGAATGTCTAAGTCTCTTAATGCATGACGCATACCCAAATTACTCATCTTTGTACCCACGACAGTATTACTGAGCAGGTGATTTTGACTATGCCAAGACTTGGCCAAAATAAATACCAGTTCATCGCCATCTACCAATTCGCCGTTTGCATCAATCATAATTAATCGATCGCCGTCACCATCAAAAGCAATGCCTAAGTCGGCTTTTTGCGCCAATACAACATCACGTAAATGCGCTGTATCAGTTGCCCCGCACTTAAGGTTAATATTAAAACCATCCGGCTGATTGTTAATCATCGTAATACTAGCGCCCAAACCTGAGAAGACATCCTCAGCAAGATGATAAGTTGCACCATGTGCACAATCAATCACAATATCCAAGCCACCTAAATTAACGGAATAATCAAAGCTCTCTTTACAGAATTTCACATATTGACTAATTGGGTGTTCGCAACGCGTTGCTTTGCCAAGACTTGAACTATCAACACTCACCATTGGCTGTGCTAACTTTTCTTCAATTTCTTTTTGGTCTGTATCGCTAAGCTTAAAACCCTCTAGAGAGAAAAATTTCACCCCGTTATCTTCAAAGGAATTATGCGAAGCACTAATGACAACGCCGGCATTTGCATTATATTTTTTTGTTAAGTAAGCAATACCCGGTGTTGGCATTGGGCCGAGCAAACCCACGTCAACACCTGCAGATAAAAACCCAGCCTCTAAAGCGGATTCAAATATATAGCCTGACACCCTAGTGTCTTTACCAATGACAACACTGGACTTACCATTTTTAGCCAAAACCGAACCCACTGCCCAGCCTAATTTTAAGAAAAAATCAGCTGTAATTGGTGCGACGCCTACTTTACCGCGTATACCATCTGTACCAAAATAACTACTCAACTCACACCCCCTAAAATTGTCAATGCATCTTTGGTTTCTAGTACATCATGTACACGTACAATATCTGCACCATTTTGCACTGCTATTATAGCCCCCGTTACACTGCCGACAACCCTTCCATCAACATTTCTATCATTCAAAAGTGTGCCAATCATCGACTTGCGAGATAGGCCTGCCAATAGTGGCAATCCAAAGCTTTTAAATTCATTGAAACGTTTTAAAATTTCTAGATTATGCTCTAGAGTCTTGCCAAATCCAAAACCAGGATCTAAAATAATTTTATCCTCAGCAATGCCAGCTTCAATGCACACTTCAATCCTCTGACTAAAAAAATCTTTAATATCATCGACTACATCATTATAAGTCGGGTTCTTCTGCATGGTTCTGGGGCTGCCTTGCATGTGCATCAAACACACATGAACATCCAACATGGCTGCAGTTTCCAGCGCGCCATCAGCACTTAAAGCACACACGTCATTAATCATACTGGCACCAGCCTTAACGGCTAATTTCATCACTTCTGATTTTGAGGTATCTATTGAGATGGTTGCATCAGTTGAATGATGTAGTGCTTCAATCACAGGGATCACGCGGTTAATTTCATCAGATGTTGAAACCGATTGCGCATTTGGGCGAGTTGATTCACCACCAACATCAATAATGTCTGCGCCCTGGCTGATCATAAGTTTGGCACTTTCGATAGCTTTATCAGTATCAAGGTACTGACCACCATCTGAAAACGAATCAGGGGTGATATTCAACACACCCATGATCAAAGGTTTTGATGTTTGTATAGTCATACTGACTACAGCTTGGTATTAAGCTACTTGCGGATTGTCATCTACTGGTTTATCATCTGAATCGTTACCTTCATCAGCCTCAACACCGGAACCTAGATCAGTAGAAACCACATCAGAATCAATAATCACTGCCGCTTCTCGAATAGGCTTGCGGTCCATTAAATCATCAATTTGCTCTTTATCAATGGTTTCAAATTCCATTAAAGCTTTGGTCATTTCAATCAAAATATCTTTATTTTCTTCTAAGATTTTTTGTGCTACTTTGTAATTGACGTCAATAATATTTCGAATTTCAAAATCAATCACTTTAAATGTATCTTCTGAAATATGTTTGTGCTTCGTTACCTGGCGACCTAAAAATACTTCGCCATCATCTTCACCATAAGCCAATGGGCCTAGTGTATCTGACATTCCCCAATGCTTAACCATTTTATGGGCAATTTCTGTTGCACGTTCAATATCGTTACTCGCACCTGTAGTAACAGCATCTGCGCCATACATAAGCTCTTCCGCAATACGTCCACCAAATAACGATGAGATTTGAGAATTTAACTTACGCCTAGAAATGCTATAGCTGTCTTTTTCTGGCAAGAACATAGTTACACCTAACGCTCTACCTCTAGGAATAATACTGACTTTATAGACGGGGTCATGTTCAGGCACAAGTCGCCCAACAATTGCGTGGCCTGCTTCATGATAAGCGGTCATCTCTTTTTCCGATTCATCCATAGCCATAGACTTACGTTCAGCACCCATCATAATTTTATCTTTGGCCCTTTCAAACTCCTGCATACCGACTAATTCTATATCTTTTCCAGCAGCTAGCAGGGCAGCTTCATTACATAGATTAGCTAAGTCAGCGCCTGAAAAACCAGGGGTGCCTTTAGCGATACTGATTGACTGAACATTTTTAGCAATAGGTAATTTACGCATATGAATTTTTAAAATTGCATCACGGCCGTTAATATCTGGCAAACCAACTGTCACTTGACGATCAAAACGACCTGGTCTGAGTAATGCCGGGTCTAATACATCTGGTCGGTTGGTTGCTGCAATTACAATTACACCTTCGTTGCCTTCAAAACCATCCATTTCAACCAACATTTGGTTCAGTGTTTGCTCACGTTCATCGTGTCCACCACCCATGCCAGCACCACGTTGACGGCCCACAGCATCAATTTCATCAATAAAGATAATACAAGGCGCATTTTTCTTAGCTTGTTCGAACATGTCGCGTACGCGTGATGCACCCACACCCACAAACATTTCAACAAAATCAGAGCCAGAAATAAAGAAGAATGGCACATCTGCTTCACCCGCAATGGCTTTAGCCAATAGGGTTTTACCTGTACCTGGAGGACCTACCAATAAAACACCCTTAGGAATCTTGCCGCCCACTTTGGTAAATTTGCCAGGATTAGACAAGAAGTCCACCAACTCCGCTACATCTTCCTTAGCTTCATCAACACCTGCAACATCATCGAAGGTTGTATTAGACTCATCTTTAGGAATAAGTCTGGCCTTAGATTTACCGAAACTCATTGGGTTTTTACCACCCATTGAACCGCCAGCGCCTTTCATGGTGTAGAGAATCACACCAATTAATAATAAAATCGGCGCTAAAGAGATAATTAACTGCTTAAAGAATCCGTCTTTTTCTGGTGGCTTGGCTTCAACTGAAACACCATTATCCAGCAAATCACCCATTAGGCCTAGATCACCAGGACTGTAGGTTGAAAACTGCTCGCCGCCTGCACCAACACCTTTGATGTTACTTCCTGAAATGGTTACGCCAGAAACATCGCCCTGCTTTACGCTTTGAATAAACTGAGAATAGGTGATTTCATTTTTTTGTTCACCCCCCTGAAATTGGCTAAAAATTGAGGTTAGGACACTGCCTAAAACCAACCAAAGTAATAAATTTTTAAACATAATAAAAAGTCAATAAAAAGAAGAAGATAAATATACCCTATTGCGTTCTTATATAGGGATTGATGGCGATTTTTCAAGGTTTAACAACAAATAAATTCAAATTCTGTCATAATTCTTAACTTAATATGAAACGCCTGCGAAATTATGTCAAAGATTAACTTATTATCCATTATTCTTATTACCAGTTTATTAAGCGCTTGTGGTTTTCACACACCTTATAAAAACACGCCACTTAATGCCTCAATCACTTCTACTGACAACAACGCCTTTACGCTTGAATTAAAGAAACGTTTCAATTCTGAAGCCACTCAATCTTTAGCTATTCAAGTCGGTGATGAAGTTCAAAAGAAGCAAACATCTTCATACGACTCTAGCGGCAAAACTAGCAGCTACACATTAAGTTTAAGTGTGCCTGTTAAAGTGTTTAACAATAACAATAAATTACTATTATCTCAAGACCTAACAGCAAGCACACATCTAAGCAAAATGAGTGCAACGCAAGCGGATCGACTCCAAATTGCTGAGAGCTATGAACAGCTTCGCAACACCATTATCAAAAAACTGTTGAGAAGATTAAATCGCTTAAATGAAAATTAAGCCAGAACAACTCAACAATACATTAACCAACCAACTTAACTCCCTTTACTTTGTTTTCGGTCCAGAGCTTTTACTGGTCGAACAAAGCTTAGCTCAAATCAGGAAGGCCGCTAAAATTCAAGGTTTTGACGACAAAGTCAGCTTTGAAGTCGATGGTAATTTTGATTGGAATCAAATTGTCGCTGAAATGTCAGCCATTTCTTTATTCTCACCAAAACGCATGATCGAATGCCGACTAAAAACTGGGAAAATCGGTGTCAAGGGGTCGAAAGCGTTGAGTGAAATTGCCGCATCGATGCCGAATGATATTTTGCTTATTATCTCTACTGGCAAGCTTGACATGGCTCAGCAAAAAAGCAAGTGGTTTAAGACACTCGAACAATTTGGTGGTGTCGTTCAACACTGGGAAGTACAAAGTGACCACTTAGTGGGCTGGATTACCAACCATATGGCAACTCTGGGTCTAGAATCCAATAGGGAAATAGCACAAGGTATTGCTTTTTGTACCGAGGGTAATTTATTGGCTTCCATGCAAGAAATCCAAAAATTAAAAATGGCTTACCCTAATGGGAAAATCGATACCCAAGCGTATCTAGAGCAAATCAATCAACAATCCAAATACACCATTTATGGCCTGATTGACGCAGCACTCCTAGGTGATGGCAACCAAGTACTTAAGATTTACGAAACATTACTTGATGACACAGCAATGCCAATCCAACTGAGTAATTCTTTATATCGAGAGATCAACACCATTATCAATATGTCGATCGAACTACAGCAAGTAAAACAAGTAGATTCGGTTTTACAAAGCCATCGTGTATGGAATAAAAGAAAACCAATAGTCACTAGCATCCTTAAACGCCATTCTTATCAACGCCTACAAAAACTATTATTATCGCTTGGACGTATTGACCGTTCAATCAAAGGCATGGATAATCTCAATGTAATTGATGAATTACGCACACTACTACTAAATTTAGCTGGGAAAACACCATGGGCTCAATAACTGATTTAATTACCACACTAGGCAAAAATGCAAGAATAGCTGCAAAAACCTTGCGTGGCGCTACAACTCAAGCTAAAAACAATGCACTGATTAATATTGCCAATCAAATTGACAGTAACAGAGTCGCTATTTTAGCTGCCAATGCACAAGACTTATCACACGGAAAAGACAACGGATTAGATGAGGCACTCTTAGATCGACTCATGTTAGATGACGCCCGTCTAGATGGCATTATCGAAAGTCTAAATCAAATCGCCTCATTGCCAGATCCAATTGGTGAAATCACCGATTTAAAATTCCGCCCAAGCGGTATTCAAGTCGGCAAGATGCGCGTACCTTTAGGAGTGATGGGCATCATTTATGAATCTCGCCCAAACGTTACCATTGATGCAGCAGCGCTTTGCCTAAAATCAGGCAACGGTGCAATTTTACGTGGTGGTTCAGAAGCCATTCATTCTAATTTAGCGCTTTACGCTTGTGTTAAAGACGGTCTGATTGATGCAGGTTTAGATGAATATTGTGTGCAACTAATTGATACCACAGATCGTGAAGCAGTCACTGAGCTTGTCAAAGCCAGTGACTATATTGATGCCATTATTCCGCGTGGTGGCAAAGGCTTGGTTGAAGCCATTAGTGAGAGCGCCAAAGTACCTGTAATTAAACATTTGCATGGTGTTTGTCATACGTACATTGATAAAGATGCTGACACACAAAAAGCCATCAAAATTGCCTTTAACGCCAAAACACGTCGTTATGGTGTATGTAACGCCATGGAGACTCTACTGGTACATGCATCAGCGGTTAGCAGAGTATTGCCTGAGCTGATTGCCGAGTATATTGCTAAAGGTGTAGAACTCAGAGGTTGTGAGCAAACACGACAACTATCAGATCAAATCATTGCTGCAACGGAGGAAGATTGGGATACGGAATATCTTGATGCGATTTTATCCATTCGTATTGTCAATTCAATGAGTGAAGCTATCGATCATATTGATCAACATGGTTCTGGCCATACCGAATCCATCGTTACTGAAAACTACACATCAGGTCGTCGATTTATCACAGAAGTAGATTCATCCTCTGTGATGATTAACGCTTCTACTGGTTTTGCTGATGGTTTTGAGTATGGCTTAGGCGCAGAAATTGGCATTAGTACTGATAAATTCCACGTGCGTGGCCCAGTTGGCTTAGAAGGTCTTACTTCACAAAAATTTATCGTCCTTGGCGACGGTCACACTAGAGCATAAAAACAATGAATGCAAACGAAACGCTAGCTGTCTTTCAGCGTGGCACCGATGAGATATTGCCACTCGACGAGCTAAAAAAGAAATTAGAGAAAAATAAGCCCCTGCGCATTAAAGCAGGCTTTGATCCAACAGCACCTGACCTACATTTAGGCCACACAGTGTTAATCAATAAACTCAAGCAATTACAAGACTTAGGGCATGAAATTTTATTCTTAATCGGTGATTTCACCGGCATGATTGGCGACCCAACTGGGAAAAGCGCTACGCGCCCGCCACTCACCCAAGAACAAGTTATTGAAAATGCTCAATCTTATCAAGATCAAGTTTTTAAAATCTTGGATAAAGAAAAAACCACTGTTGTTTACAATTCTGAGTGGATGAATAAAATGTCATCTACTGAGATGATTCAACTAGCCTCTCAACAAACCGTTGCCAGAATGTTAGAACGTGATGATTTCTCAAAACGTTACAAATCTGGCAAAAGTATCTCTATTCATGAATTTCTTTACCCACTCATTCAGGGTTATGACTCTGTCGCCTTAGAGTCAGATGTTGAACTCGGTGG
>OFAW01000117.1_pt1 | contig 11528 bp, 14 predicted proteins | sample 1520341 | NCBI WGS metagenome assembly OFAW01 (sample SAMEA3696446, study PRJEB22514) | metagenome | biome: water; feature: marine; material: hydrothermal vent | place: Pacific Ocean | collected 2014-08-12 | depth 1521 m | reverse complement strand
ACAACGCTCGTTCGCCTGTCCCCGCACGGAAAAATTTACTTTTTGCAGGCGACTCTTATCTGAAAAAAATTGAATATTTGTTAGCTCCGAAAGTTGAGTAAATCATTTAAAAATTGGCTGCATTAGCATCAGTGTGCTGTTTTTTTGTCTCCGTGGCAGTGAGAAGAGCATCAATGGATATATCTTCATCCAGCAATGGCCAGTATATTCCGTAACCAGATGGAGAGAGTTTAAAAAATTCTCTTTGTTGTCTGGTTGCCCTGGCAAGGATTGGAGAAACATCTTTTAACTGGAAATTCATGGTTTTGCCGTCAATATCTAGAATCATTATGTCATCCTGAAAGGTAATATTTTTTATGTTATGATATTTTTTCATTTATAGCGCCTCCTTTGAAATGCATCCCATTGTTGTTCAATATATTCAAAATGGTGATAGATTATTTTTTTTATTTCTTTTTTGTCTCTGGATGACATATTATAAGCAAATGCTTCATGAATTTCGACATTTTCGCAGTCCAGCCAATATTTGCATTCCATCTCACCTTTTTGACAATGAATATGTATAGGTTCAGAGCCTTCATTGGAGTAAAAGAAAAGCCTCCAGCCTGAGTAAAATAGTATAGTGGGCATATTTGCAGGGCTACTTAATAATTTCCTTTATCTTTTCAAGCGCGTTATCCAGTTTTTTTACATCTGGTCCGCCTGCCTGGGCCAGTTCAGGCCGACCGCCTCCACTGCCCCCAATTTCCCTGGCAACTTCTTTAATCAGGGCGGGCGCGGTAAATCTGTCATGCAAATCCTTGCTTACATACAGGATAAGCATGGCCTTGCCTTTTTGTTCACAACCCAGCAGGATAACTCCTGATTTTATTTTTGAGCGAAGATCGTCCATGAGCTTACGCAGAGCGCCTACATCCGGAGCCTCTACTTTCTGGCTTAGAACCATTATACCGTTGATCTCCTGCGCTTCCTGAAGCAGGTCCTTACCATGACCCGATGCCAGCTTATCAAGAAGGGCCTGCTTTTCCTTTTTCAAGGTTTTTATCTGTTCCTGCAGAGACTGTACCTTGCTCTTAAGTTGACCGCTTCCAGCCTTGAGCAGGGACTGCAAATCCTCCATCTCCTGCTTGAGCTTTTGAAGCCAGGAAAGAGATACATGGCCGGTAATGGCCTCGATTCTGCGCACTCCGGCTGCTACAGCGCTTTCGGAGATGATACAAAAAGGCCCTGTCTGGCCGGTGCGCTTAAGGTGCGTGCCTCCGCAAAGTTCTATGGACACACCGGGCACAGTTACCACGCGCACCTGATCTCCGTATTTTTCTCCAAAAAGTGCCATAGCACCTCTGGCTACTGCTTGATTGTAATCCATGATTTCGGTCTGCACAGGCAAATCAGCCAGTATGGCGGCGTTAACTTCCTCTTCCACAGCCCTGAGTTCATCAGGAGTCAAAGCCTGAATATGGGTGAAGTCAAAACGCAGTCTCTTGTCCTCCACCAGAGAGCCTGCCTGGCGTACATGTTTTCCCAGGATTTTGCGTAGTGCTGCATGCAGAAGGTGAGTGGCAGTGTGATTTCTGGCCGTTGCCATGCGGATTTTCGTATCAACCTGAAGTTCAGCTTCCTGGTCCTGGAGGATTTCACCCTCTATGACACGTATTTTATGCACAATAAGCTCTGGTGCCGGTTTTATTGTATCTTCGACCATGCACCTGCCAGAAGGAGTCTGTATGCGTCCTCTGTCTCCGGCCTGACCTCCTGATTCGCCATAAAACGGTGTCCTGGAAAAGACTGCAAATCCTGTCTGGTCTTTATTTAAAGTATGCACGGGCATGGCCTGGCTGTCCATAAGACAGACAACGCGGGAAGTGAGATTCAAGCGGTCATAACCAACAAATTCCGTTTGCACTCCTTCAGCAAGAAGGCCTTGAAACTGCGAGGCCAGGTCTTTTTCTCCGCTCAGAGCACCAAAAGTATCTGGTGCTCGACAGGTTCCCTTCCAGGCAGATTTGGCCCGCTCTTTTTGTGTGGCCATGCATTTGTTAAACCCATTTTCGTCAACGCGAAAGCCCTGTTTCTCAGCAATGTCATTGACAATATCTATAGGGAATCCATAAGTGTCGTAAAGTTTGAAGGCTATTTCACCGGGAATGGTCTGCTCTCCCTGTTTTTGTAAATTTGTAAGTTCATCTTCCAGGATTTTCAGGCCCTTATCCAGGGTTTCGGAAAAACGTTCTTCCTCCTGGCGAATAACCTTGAGCATGAATCCACGGCCTTCTTTCAGTTCTGGATAGGCCTCTCCCATTTCTGTAACTACCTGATCAGCCACGGCAAACAAAAAAGGATTTTTCAGACCCAGGAAGCGGCCAAAGCGAAAGGCCCGCCGGATTAAACGACGCAGGACATAGCCCCGGCCTTCATTGGATGGCAAAATTCCATCGGCCAGCATAAAGGCTGTGGCGCGGCTATGGTCAGCAATAACCCTGAGAGCTGTATCAATATCTTCATTGTTGTCTTTGTATTTTACCCCGGCCTTTAAAGCTGTAAACTGAATAAGCCCTGTAAACAGGTCAGTATCAAAATTTGAATAAACTCCCTGACATACGGCTGTTATCCGCTCAAGCCCCATGCCTGTGTCAATGCTGGGCCGGGGCAGGGGAGTTAATTGCCCGGTCTCGTCCCTGTCATACTGCATAAAAACCAGGTTCCAGATCTCAAGATAACGGTCGCAATCACACTTGCCTATGCCGCATTCTGGTCCGCAAGCCATGTGCTCACCCTGGTCAATGAGAATTTCCGAGCACGGGCCGCATGGGCCAGTATCGCCCATAGACCAGAAATTATCCTTTTCTCCCAGCCGGAAAATTTTTTCATCACCAAAGCCCGCTATTTTTTTCCAGAGCAAAATGGCCTCGTCATCATCTTTATATACTGTGGCATAGAGCTTTTCCCCGGGAAGGTTAAGCTCGCTGGTCAAAAATTCCCAGGCCAGTTTTATGGCTTCTTCCTTAAAATAATCGCCAAAGGAAAAATTCCCCAGCATCTCAAAAAAAGTGTGGTGCCTTCTTGTTCGGCCCACATTTTCCAGGTCATTGTGTTTTCCTCCCACGCGTAAGCACTTCTGGGATGAAGTGGCCCGGACATAGTCTCTCTTTTCCTGACCCAGAAAGACTTTTTTAAATTGAACCATGCCCGCGTTGGTAAAAAGAAGAGAGGGGTCATCTCCGGGAATTAAAGGCGAGCTGGGAACTATTTTATGTCCATTTTTCTCAAAATAATGTAAAAATTTTTCTCTGATCTCACTGGCCTTGATCACCAATTTATCTCCTTTTTTTATTTGAATATCTTTTCTATCAGGTTGATGAAATTGGGATTGGCAAAAGTTACAACTATTATCATCAACGCCACCAGGATGTTGAATTTAAAGTTCAGGGCGTCTATTTTGACGTTTAGCGTGGCAAAACGTTCTTCGATTTTATTGTCCAGATAGTTGAACCTTTCCTCGATTTTGTTGTCCAGGTAAGTGAAACGTTCATCAATCTTGTTGTCCAGATAGCGGAATCTTTCCTCAAATAATTCCCTGGTGACAAGTTCGTTTTTGAGCTCTTCCTTTATCTCAATTTTGACGTGTTCTTTTTTTTCAAGAATGCACTCCCTGGCCTTCTGGTTGATTTCATTCAAACACATTTCAATGGCAGAAGCCAGGACTTCAGCCCGTTCTTTGCTGCCCAGCCCGGCTTCAATGGCGTTGAATGCTTCCCTGGGAAGGATAAATGTTTCCATTAATTACCCCTCTGTTTTTTCCGGTTTTATACTGGAAGGCAACTCAGTGTTGTCATCACTGGATGATTCTTCTTTCACGCCCAGATGGATGAGCAATTTGTCTTCAATGGACCTGGCCAGGTCTTTGTTTTCCTGTAAAAACGCACGCACATTTTCACGGCCCTGGCCCAGCCTTTCTGAGTCAAAGGCATACCAGGCTCCGCTTTTCTCCACAATACCATGTTCAACGCCCAGATCCAACAATTCACCTTCCCTGGAAATGCCCTGACCATAAAGTATATCAAATACAGCTTCCCGAAATGGAGGAGCAACTTTATTTTTAACTACTTTTACCCGTACCCTGTTTCCATATACCTCTTCCTTGTCTTTAAGGGTCTGGATTTTGCGAATGTCCAGCCGTACAGATGAGTAGAATTTCAGGGCATTGCCACCGGTTGTGGTTTCAGGATTACCATAACCCATGACACCGATCTTCATTCTGATCTGGTTGATAAAAATCAGGGCGGTCCTGGATTTGTGGATTGTGCCTGTGAGCTTGCGCATGGCATGGGACATAAGCCGGGCCTGACTGCCCACCTGTGTATCTCCCATACTTCCTTCCAGCTCGGCCTGAGGAATTAGAGCTGCCACAGAATCCACAATAACTACATCCACTCCGCCAGAGCGGACCAGAAGGTCAGCTATTTCCAGGGCCTGTTCACCATAATCGGGCTGGGAAATGAGCAGTTCTTCGGTTTTTACGCCCAATCTTCTGGCGTAGTTTACATCCAGGGCATGTTCAGCATCAATAAACGCGGCCACTCCACCTCTTTTTTGCGCTTCAGCAATGATATGCAAAGCCAGAGTTGTTTTTCCAGATGATTCTGGCCCAAAGATCTCTGTTACCCGGCCAATGGGAATGCCTCCAATACCCAGAGCCAGGTCCAGGCCTATGGAACCGGTTGGAATGGCAGGAATAGTTTGATGAGCTGCGTCATTGAGACGCATCACAGCGCCCTGCCCAAATTTACGCTCAATTGTTGTAATTGCGGTTTGCAGGGCCTCACGTTTCAGTTCTTCCGGGGACAAATTTGTTTTTTTTGCCATAATTATCTCCAATTATTTTACATATTAGCTACTTTAATGGTGTTTTTTCGGGTTCTGAGCCATTTTTTTAAAGATTTTTGACTTTCAGCAGATGGCCTGCCAGCCAGAATATCCATGATGCTGATATCTTCATCCAGCGCATTCCAGTGAATTCCGTGTCCATTACCTATTATTCTCCAGTTTTGCCTTTCTTCATCGTTTGCATGAAGAAGGCGTGGATACCAATGGACAGGCACCAGGATTATCCTCCCGTCTGTTAAAACTATTATTAATGTTTGTTCCGTAACAGACACATTGCTTATCCGAATATTTTGCAAGTTAAAATTGGAAGAATTCATTCCATGCCTCCAATATCAGATTTTGATTATCTTGAATGATATTACGAAGTTTTACAATTTCATGCTGTTTAAAACCCGCATTGTATGCCAGTGTAACGGGTTTAATCCAGAATTTAGCAATTTTGTTATCACGTTCTACATGGATGTGAGCTGGTTCATTGTTATCTCCTGAATAAAAGAAAAATCTGTAAGGTCCCTTTTTAAAAATTGTTGGCAAGTTATAATCCTTTTTCTCAACTTTCGGAATTATGAAAGTTGAGTTTAGAATTTGTTTCTTTGAATACACGCATACGCACTGTGATTGTGTATGGATTCAAAGCTTTCTACCTCAACTTTATACCAGGTGACAAGCTCGTGTTTATCCAGGGCACTGGCTGCCCTGCGGACAACATCCTCTACAAAAGTAGGATGCGCAAAGGCCGATTCTGTAACAAACTTTTCATCTTCTCTTTTAAGCAGTGGATAGACAGGCGAAGAGCCTGCCTGTTGTCCAATCTCAATTAATTCTTCCAGCCATAACAGGCCCTTAAAGCCTGCTTCAATCTTTACCTTTGCCCTCTGACTATGAGCACCAATCTCACTTATGGCCAGTGAACAGGGACAGACGGTCATTACGGGCACTTCTACTCCCAGGGTCATGTCCATGTGATCGTTTTCCAGTTGGCCAAGAATAAAAGCTTCAAAATCCATCAGAAACTTATTTTTGCTCACTGGTGCCTGCTGAGATAAAAAATATGAAAACCTGAAGCACAGATGAGCACGTTTGGCATTGAGCCTTTTTTTGATGTCACTCAAAAGATGCTTGAAACTACCATAATTCAGGACACCGGACCATGAACTCAGGGCCTCTAAAAATCGGCTCATGTGAGTCCCTTTGAACTGTGCTGGCAAATCCACACTCAAATCCACATGAGCTGTGGTGTGTTGCTTGCCGTGAGAACGGTCCTGGACAATGAGCGGAATTTTTAAATTCTTTACTCCCACCCTATCAATGGGCAAAGGAACCTCAGATGGCCCATTTTGCACATCAAACATTAATTTCTGTCCTTTTTGTGGTCAATGTTCAAAGTTCAATGTTTTCAGCTAGTTGTTTGAAATAACAAAAGATTCACCAATATCCAACACCCTGGTGCCCGGCAAAAACGACGTTTTGCAATCGCCTTTTTTCTTTTTCATCCTTCATCCTTCATCCTTCATCCTTAAACAATGTCCTCTCCTGTTGTGGACATGCTCAACTGACCGTGTTTGACTCCTTTGGTGGAGATAAGTTTTTGTGCAGCCTCTTTAATACGCTTGCCTGGCCCACGCATGACCAGTACTTCCAGACAATTGTTGTGGTCAAGGTGCACATGCATGGATGTAATAATTACGTCCAGAGCGTTATGCTGGATTTCAGTCAGCTTTTGAGATAGATCGCTTTGATGGTGGTCATAGACCAGAGATAAAGTACCTACAATTTCTTTTTCAGGATCTTCCCATTCTTTTTGTACCAGGGCGCTGCGAATAAGGTCGCGAATGGCCTCGGAACGGGTTTGATAACTCTTTTCCTCGCATAATTCATCGAATTTATTTAAAAGATCCAGATCCAGAGATACTCCAAAACGTATTGTTCTTCCCATAACTCCTCCTTTCTTTAATAGATTCGAATATCGAAATCCGAAATTCGGGTTTTGAATTTCCAGGGCGAGCCCTAGCGTGGCCCTGGTGTAATTTCCCACAAATTGACCGTTGCTTTCTGAGAGCTGCATTTAATTTTTTGAGAAACGATCTTTCGTACTTGCCAACCCAAAGATTTAAATCTTGTCCAGACGTCTCTGGATACCGTGCGGTCAGGATCGCCCAGCCAGATTTTCCCTCCCGGAGCCAGAAAGCGGTCAAATAATCTGCTTATAGGTTCAAAAAAACGTCGTTCATAAAAGACATCACTGCCCAGGATATAATCGAAACTCTTTTTCTTAAAACCAGGCTTTCGCCAGTCCATCTGCACCCATAAAGGGGAGGGGACCTCATTCAAGAGACTGTTTTGACGGCCAAAATAAAGAGCTTGCCAGATATAGTCCAGAGCAATAACTCTGGCCTGAAGTTTACTGGCAATAAGGCTGGTCAGGCCCAGGCCGCATCCCAGGTCCAGGCATAGTTTGCCTCTGATATCCTGTTTGTTTTTAATCAGCCATTCGCCTAAAAGCTTGCTCGCCGGCCATACTTCCACCCAGTACGGGATGCGCTCATCCTGATCCAGTTCATCCATCTCAGTCCACAGCGTTTCCAGATCAGCAGGGCGCTTAATGAGCCATTTTTGGCCTGAAATTTGTATTTCTATCAAGTCGTGCTTCATCTACTGACAATTAAAGCAGATATTTCTTAAGATTGCAATGTTTGTTTGATGTGAAAAAAGATGAAAAAATAGCACAGCTAATAAATATAAAAAAAACTCTGACTGTTGAAAAGTATGGTGGGATAAGTTATCAAGAGTATTATTTTATCATTTCAGGAGGAGGGAGTAAAAATGAGCTTTAAAATGATTTGTATGTTTTTTTTAGGCTTACATTTGTTTTATGTTGGACAGGCCCGGTCTCAGGAAGTTTCTGCCTATGTGGGCTCAAAGGCCTGTGCAGAATGCCATGAAGAAGAATATAATAACTTTGTGACTTACTCGAAAAAGGCCAGATCATGGGCGCATATCCAGCGGTTGGCTCCTAAATTGACAGCGGAAGAATTGAGGGGATGCTATGAGTGCCATACCACAGGGTATGGCAAAGGTGGCTTTATTTCTTATGAGAAGACACCTCAGCTTTCAGATGTTGGCTGTGAGACCTGTCATGGGCCTGGAAAGAAACATGTTGAAAGCGGAGGCGATCCTGATTTGATCAGAGGTAAAATTTCACAGGACCAATGCAACTCTTGCCACAATGAAAAACGAGTGAGGGCTTTTAATTTTAAGCCGCTTATCTATGGGGGCGTGCATTAGGAAGGATGAAGTGGGAAGGATGAAGGATGAAAAGTGAAAAGATGTTTATCATTCCGTCCTTATAGCCTTAAGTGTCAAGGAGAATAAAATGTTTAATAAAGTAAAACAAAATTTAAATATTAAAACAGGATTGTTGATTACTTGCATCTCTCTATTTGTTTTTATTTCTATTGTCATGGTTATGATTGTCATGGAGAAGAAATTAACTAATGAAGAAATTGAAAAGAATATGAACAGGCTTGCTGATATTATGATGATGTCCATAGAAAAGCCAATGGTCATTGGAGACGATGAAGGAACGCGTGAGGAATTTAAACATCTGGCAAAGAAATATAGGGATGTTAATATATATTTAACTGATTTTAGAGGAAATATCAGTTATAGCACTAATGACGCAATTGTGCGTAAAAACTTAACAGATATATTTACTCAAAAAGAATCGATAGCTTTTTTTGATCAGGGCCTGAAGAATGTAGCAAGAAAGACTACCTTTCTCTCAAGTAATGGCAAAGATTTTTTTGTTCGTCTGGTATCTATTCCCAATAAACCTTCATGCTACCATTGTCATGGTTCTTCCAGATCTATTCTGGGAGAAATGGTTGTTGTTCAGGATATATCTCAGACCATGGGCAAAATAGCCAATCATGCCTATCTGATTGGGGCGTGTTGTGGATTGGGCCTGGTTGTGTTGTTATTAAGTCTTAATATTTTTATTCGCAAAGGAATTATTTCTCCTGTGACCATGCTTGCCAGGGCCAGTGAAAGGATTGCTCATGGTGATTATAGCGTTCACTTTGCAATCAATCAGATAGATGAACTGGGTAAATTATCCCAGAATCTGGAGACAATGGTTGGTACATTAAAAAAAGAGCTGGGTTTTTCCAAAGGTATTTTGAATTCTCTACAGGTTGCGTTTCTGGTTGCGGATGTTGATAGCAAGATAACATATCTTAATTCCTTAATGATTGAAATTGTTGGACGTAGCGGTGATCCGGCAGATTTTTATGGCCTTGGGGTGAGTGAATTTTTTTATAATGATCCAGGGCGCCTTTCTATAACGGCTAAAGTCCTGAAGACCATGCAGCCGATTACCAATCATGAATTCGAGTTTATTAATTTAAAAGGCAGAAAATATTACCTGCGTGCCGATGTAACACCATTGTATGATTTGACTGGCCAGTTAATTGGCGCTTTTGCCATGTTAAGTGATTTAACAGCCATTAAAGAACAACAAAAAGCAATTGAAGCAAAAAATGAAGTTATAGCTAAGGCAGCTAAAGATGCGAATGTGATTGCAGAGCAGGTTTCATCGGCTTCTGAAGAGCTTTCAGCCCAGATAGAACAGTCAACATCAGGAACAAAGTTACAAAAAGAAAAGACAGAAGAGACTGCAACTGCCATGGAGCAGATGACCGCCTCAGTTCTGGAGGTGGCCAGGAATGCTTCTGATGCAGCTGTTCTGGCTGAACAGACAAAAGAAAAGGCCTTGCAGGGGGCCAGAGTGGTGGAGGAAGCCATTGCTTTAATTAATGAAGTGACCACTCATGCCCGGGTATTAAAGCAAGATATGGCGGATTTGGGTAAACAGGCTGAGGGCATTGGACAGATTATCATCACCATTGAAGATATTGCCGACCAGACCAATCTCCTGGCCTTAAATGCAGCTATTGAAGCGGCAAGAGCAGGTGAAGCGGGGCGGGGTTTTGCCGTGGTGGCGGATGAGGTCAGAAAGCTGGCTGAAAAGACAATGAGCGCTACAAAGGAAGTAGCCCGATATATTGGCACTATCCAGGAAAGTACCCGGAAGAATATTGCCAGTACGGAAAGTACAGTGGAGTTTGTCAGGACCAGCACTGAAAAATCTAACGAATCAGGCCGGGTATTGCATGAAATTCTGGAACTGGCTGAACAGACATCAGATCAGGTTGCTGCCATAGCAACAGCATCAGAACAACAGTCAGCAGTGTCAGAGCAGATTGCCCGCTCCAGCGATGAAATAAACCGTATCGCTTCTGAAATAGCCGAGGCCATGAGCCAGAGCAATCAGGCAGTGTCAGATCTGGCCAGGCTCGCTCAGGAGTTGAAAAGGGTAATTGAGGAGATGCAAGAAGTGTAAAACCTGGACAAAAGGATATAGGATGCACAACGCATAACTCAATAGACGGAGGAGAAATAAATGCATAATCAAAATATTATTGAAGAGATGCCTTTTTTTATAAGCTACCAGGGCAAAGATAAGGCAGTAGTTGATCTTAAGGCGTTTTATCGGTGGCTAGAGAATGTAGAGCCGGAAGTTATGACAGAAGAGTTGAAAGCTGAGAAAGCAAGAGCTTTGGAAGATTTACAAAAAGGTGAAGTTGTTGATTGGGACGACTTAAAAAAAGAGCTTGAATTATGAGATGGAAGATTAAGCTGCATAAAAAGGTAGCGAAATTCTTAAAAGAACACCAGAACAAGGTGTTTTTAAAAAATGTGGCCAACGCGTTTGATAAGCTAGCAGAAAATCCCTGGCATAAGGAATTGAATATAAAGAAGTTTCGAGGAAGTAGCAGTGATTTTAGATTAAAAATAGGCAAGTATAGATTTATTTACACAGTTTTAAAAGAAGAGATTCTTGTTTATATTTATAAAGCAGGCCCAAGAGGAGATGTTTATAAGAAGTAAAAGTTTTTACCTGGCCTAGTCCTGGCCTGATCAACCAGGATGAAAAGCGGGTGCATCCGCCAGTAGCGGGATAGTCATAATCCGCCCGAATTGACTTACCGCTAAAGTACTTGCGTGGCGGGGACAGGCGCTTGCGCCTGTCCCAGGAGTACGGCTGAAATTGGTGGTTTCCCGCTACTGGCGGATGCACCCGATGAAGGATGAAGGAAAAATGAACAGCACGACAATATCTTATCGCCAATTGATTTTAGCACTTTTTTTAGCCTATTTAATAGGCATGGGGTTGCGTGTTATAGAAGCTCCGTCCTGGCAGGCAGGGTATTTACAGATCAATGGAGAAAAATTGCTGGCTACGCATGATGCTTATCTGTGGGTGGCAACTGCCAGAGGAACGTCCCGTATTGTTGATGAAGCCTTACCACAGATAGTTCGTTTTCTGCATATGTTAACTGGCATTAAAATAGGCAACCTTGCTTTCTGGTTGCCAGCTTTTTTTGCTCCGCTGGTTGCTCTGCCCATATGTTTTCTGGCCTGGCGCTGGAACATGACAGAGGCCGGAGTTGTGGGAGGCGTCTTAGCGGTAAGCGCTATTGGTTTTTTTTTACGAACCAGATTGGGTTTTTTTGATACTGATATTGGCTCGCTGTTTTTCCCAACAGCATTTGCGTGCGGCCTGGCTGTCTGGTTGGGCG
>OFAW01000116.1_pt1 | contig 11531 bp, 9 predicted proteins | sample 1520341 | NCBI WGS metagenome assembly OFAW01 (sample SAMEA3696446, study PRJEB22514) | metagenome | biome: water; feature: marine; material: hydrothermal vent | place: Pacific Ocean | collected 2014-08-12 | depth 1521 m | reverse complement strand
GCCTGTCCCCGCTAGCTGTAAATTGCGAGTTTCGACTTTTTGCAGGCGACTCATACCTTGCCTCTTTTGACTTACCATAATATCTTTTGGTATTTTTAGTCATAAAGGAAAGAGCAAGAATGGAGCCAATTCCTTTTTTTGTTAACAGTTTGAAATTTCAGGTTTTTTTTCTTATTATCTTGAAACTTATGCTAACTTGAGTTAGCATCTGTTTATTGTTGTTTGCAGGAGGCATGTCTGGTGACAGGTAAAATTCAGCGTAAATTTTTTTTGTGGTCGTCTTTGATTATGATAACTGCCGGGCTATTTTTGTCTGTGGTGCTTTATTTTCATTTAAAAAATCTTTTAACTTTTGAGGTCAAGGACAAAGCTCATCTTGTCTTTGCTCAGGTTGATGCTGTACAAAGTTATGTACGCAAGGTATTAAGACCTACCATGTATGCTATTTTGCCCAGGAATAAATTTGTTTTACAGGCCATGTCCACCTCATATATTTCCAGAGCAGTAATGGAAAGGATGAATTTTCATAAAGATGATTATTATTATCGTAGAGTAGCTATTAATGCCAGGAATCCTGATTTTGAGCCAGATGAGCTGGAAATGAGCCTGATAAAGTACTTTGAGGCCAGCCCTCAACTGAAATTGTGGGAAGGTTATAAAAAGATTGGGCAGGATGAGTATTATGTAATGGCCAGACCTGTCAGGTTTGATAAAAGTTGCATGTATTGTCATGGACGTGTCAGTGATGCGCCGCGGGAAATTGTGAATATTTATGGAGATAAAAGAGGCTTTGGCCATCATCCAGGTGAAATAGGTGGCCTGGATATTGTTGCTTTGCCTGTACAATCTGTTGTTATGCAGATAATAGGAACTTCATTTTCCTATGCTTTAATGGTTTTTGCTGGAGGAATTTTTGTACTGGCAGTGTTAAATGTTTCTTTTAAGAGTTTAGTAGTAAATGATTTGAGGAAAATCCTGGATATTTTTAAAACATATTTTAATTATGATTATAAACCCAGGAAATTGACCGAACAAAGGAAAATTGATGATGAAATTGATGAAATTATTTATGCTACGCAGGGGTTGGCAAAATATTTAAAGGAGGTGGAAGAGGAAGAAAAAAGGATGCTGCTTAAAATGCAACATTCTGAGAAGATGATTGCTGTGGGCAGGCTTGCTGCTGGCCTTGCCCATGAAATTAACAATCCCCTGGGAGTGATTTTGTGTTACGCGCAGATTTTAAGGTCTTCCCTGGAGGATGAGCAACAATTAAAGGATATGGACGTAATCATCAAACATACCAAAATGGCCCAGAAGGTGTTGACGGATTTACTTAATTTTGCCCGGCCCAAAAAGGCGGAAAAGACAAAACTCCCTCCTGAAGAGGTGATTGCGGGTCTTGCTTCAGTCTTTAAAGTTCAGGCTGATACACGACAGGTAAAGTTTACCACACGGATAGATTCACCTTTACCTCCCATAATTGCTGACAGGGCAGCCCTGGAGCAGGTTTTGACAAATTTATTTTTAAATAGCCTGGATGCTGTTCCTCCAGATAAAGGACATATTGAACTTTATGTTTATGCGGATGGGAATAGTAATCTTGTATTCGGTATTCGTGACAATGGGCCAGGTATTATAGATGAAGATATGGACAGGATCTTTGATCCTTTTTATACGACAAAAGAACCGGGACAGGGAACAGGACTTGGCCTGGCTGTTGTATATAGCCTGGTTCAGGAAATGGATGGAGATATCAGAGTAAAAAATGATGGCGGGGCTGTTTTTGAGATTCTTTTAAAAACGAAACAATACTAACACTAACACAAATCAGAAACACTAATAAAAAAGATGACTATGGAAAGGAAGACAACCATTTTGATCGTTGATGATCAGGAAGATTTTGCTTTTGGGCTATGTCGTTTGATTGAATCCAGGTTTTCCGATTTCAGATGTTTGCCTGCTGTTTCTGGAGCGCAGGCCCTGGATATTCTGGAAAAGGAGATCATTGCTTTAATGATAGCTGATTTGCGTATGCCAGAGATGAATGGTTTGCAACTTATGGAGAAAGCTCTGGAGATTGAGCCAACGGTCAGTGTGGTACTGCTCACTGGTTATGGCAGCGTGGAAACTGCCGTGCAGGCCCTGAAGGCAGGCGCGTATGATTTTTTGACCAAGCCCATTGATCAGGATTTGTTGTTTCGGGTGGTGGAAAAGGGAGTAGAGCGCAGCAGGTTGCTCAGTGAAAACTTTCGTCTCAAATCTCTGGCCGGTGCATGTGAACTGGACCAGGTCATCATAGGTCAGAGTAAAGGTGTTCAGAGATTAAAAGAAACAATTTGTGCTGTGGCCGGGTCTGACTATACGGTCCTTATTCTTGGTGAATCCGGGGTTGGTAAGGAATTGGTGGCTAAAATGGTCCATAAAATGAGTCCACGGGCCAATAAACCGCTGGTTTGTGTCAATTGTCCTGCTATCCCTGGTGAACTCCTGGAAAGTGAGCTTTTTGGTCATGTCAAAGGGGCATTTACCGGCGCAAACAGAAACAGAAAAGGTCTATTTCTGGCAGCAAATGGCGGAAGTATTCTCCTGGATGAAATTGGAGATATTTCACCGCAGGTTCAAATTAAATTATTGCGTGTGTTGCAGGAACAGGAAATCAGGCCAGTAGGTTCTTCTACAGCCTACAAGGTGAATGTACGTATTCTGGCCTCTACCAACCAGGATCTGGAAAGTAAGATCAAGGATAATAGTTTTCGTGAGGACTTATATTATCGTTTGAATGTGTTGACTATTGAGGTCCCTCCTTTGCGGGAGAGAAAAGAAGACATTCCTCTTCTGGTTCAGCATTTTGTTTTAAAAACCTGCAAGGAGTTAAATATTCCGCCTAAGGAAATCAGTCCAGAAGTTATGGCCTGGTTAAGCAGCCAGGAATGGCCGGGAAATATTCGCGAGCTGATCAATTTTGTCCGGCGGCTGGTTGTCTTTTCAGGCAGGGATATTATTGATATGCCAGTTTTGTCTCTGGTAACTAAAGGAGATGGAGATAAAGTCGTAGAATTGAAACCCTATAAACAGGCCAAGGCAGAGGTTGTGGATAATTTTACGCGTAATTATGTCACAGTACTCATGCGCAAGACAAAAGGTAATGTCTCTGAGGCAGCAAGGTTGAGTGGATTGGAAAGGGTTTCCTTACAAAAAATTTTAAAAAGATTAAATATTAATGCCCAGGAGTTTAGGGGGTGATGAGGTAGGGGCAACGGTGCTGCCGTGCCCAAAAGGGGTAGAGATGCAGATAAAGGATGATATCAGGAATGAAATTAAGGTGCTGGCTGAACTTCTGATACAAAGGAAGTGGATGCTGGCAACGGCAGAATCATGTACTGGTGGGCTTTTGGGCCACACTCTGACTAATATCCCGGGTAGTTCAACTTGGTATGCTGGCGGGGTTATTACTTATGCCAATGAGATGAAGATTTCGCTTTTAGGTGTTGACCCACTGGTTATTGAAAAATATGGAGCAGTAAGTGAAAATTGTGTGCTTCAGATGGTAAGCGGTGTGTGTAAATTAACCAGTGCTCAGGTTGGAGTGGCCATTTCAGGCATTGCCGGGCCAGGGGGTGGAACAAAAGATAAGCCAGTTGGCACGGTGTTTATGGCCTGGCAGATAAAAAATAGAAATTGGGTGAAAAAATTTAAATTTTCTGGTAATAGGCAGGAGATCAAATTACAAAGTGTGCAACAGGCAATTTGTGGTCTGGTAAAAGGAGTATCAGAGGAGTAAAATGCGTTTATTTACTGGCATTTCTGTGCCCGGGACATATCATCAGAAGTTGCAGGAAGTCGTTGATACCTGGAAGAACCATTTTAAATCCAGGTTATCATGGACCAAAAAGGGCAATTACCATTTGACCCTGAAATTTCTAGGTGAAGTTGATGAAGATAGGCTGCCCCATATAAAGGCTGCTCTGAACAGGATAAAGTTTCATCCGGCCTGGCTTAAGGCCGGGCAAGCAGGATATTTTGCCGGAAGAAGCGGAATTCGGGTGTTCTGGCTGGGTCTTGCAGGAGAAACAGATGCCATTAATTCCTGGGCTGAAGATATTGAGGATGAGTTTTACAAGCTTGGTTTTAGTAAAGAAAACAGATCATTTCATCCTCATTTGACTCTGGCCCGCGTGAAAAGATTTTATGCTCAAGACCCGTGGTCAGAGTTTAGAGAATATGTCTCTGGACTTGAGTGGCCTGAGTTTAAGGTGCAGAGGATTAATTTGTGGCAGAGTAAATTAACTCCTCATGGCCCTGTATATCAACTGGTGCACTCGGTGGAGGCTTAGTTAAAAGTCCGAAATCGACATTCAAATTTAAATATAGTCACCACGGTTGAATTTAATCTCTTCTGTAGTGGTCAAAATTTCCAGTTCCTCCAGAATAGATTGAAGTTCTGGTTTCTGGGTGTTTAGATTAAAGTTTTCTTTTAAATTTTTAATCTGTCCGGATATGTCCTGCAGGGTTGCATAAAGGCCGCGCAGATCAGGTTCAGGCTTTTTTAGACCCGCGGCATAATTTTCCCACCTTGTTAAAACTTGATCAACCTGGTTCATAATGGCAGTCTCTGTTTGTTGAATGTTTAACATGGCTGGCGAAAGCAGAGGAGAAACCGATGGAGATGATGGGCCAGCCGTGCCAGAGAGTTCGCTTTCCGGTACAGGTTTGGCATTTAATTCCTGGTTTAAGATTTTTGAGAAATCTTCAGCCTTGCTTTTTTGAGTTTTAATTTGCTCATTGTTTAATTGGGCAATTTGGTCAGGAGTTATTTTCATGATTCTCTCCTTTTGGGAAAATTTTTCCTTTCTGGACTACTCAATTATGTATTGAGCAAATGCTTTGCCAGATTTACTTTTTTATCATGTCAAAGTCAAACCTTGATGCAATTAAAGTAGCCATAGATATTATTCGGCAGGGTGGGGTGATTGTTTATCCCACTGAGACTTTTTTGGGCCTGGGAGGAAATGGCCTTGATGTGGAAGTAGTGCAACGTATTCAAGCCATTAAGAAACGCCCGGCGCATAAACCCTTGCCTTTAATTATAAGTAGTCTGGAGCAATTGGAAGAAATATGTTATTTGTCTCAGGACAGTTTTGAACTGGCCAGAAATTTTTGGCCCGGCCCTTTATCCATTTTGTTTCAGGCCAGAGAGATGATACCTTCTGGAGTTAAAGACACAAAAGGATTGGTTTCGGTTCGTTTGACTGTTCATCCAGTGGCCAGGCAGCTTTGCACTTTGTCCGGGTGTGCTCTTGTTGCCACCAGCGCAAATTTAAGTGGAAGACCTCCATGCACTGTGACTAAAGAGCTTGACCCTGAACTTCTGCAAAAGGTTGACTTTGTCCTGGATCTGCCCCCAGAGCCTGGCGGCGGTTTACCTTCTACGCTGGTTCGGGTGCTACCCGGGAAAAGAATTGAGATTTTGCGGGCAGGTGCTGTAAAAAAAGAAGAGCTAAATCAAAAGGGATATCTGGTGGTATGATGCGCCTGCAAATTTTTTTAGCGTAACATCTAAAATTATGTCTCATATCTACACATTTTACAAAAATCACAATACGCGCAAGCTTTTTCGCTTATTGGCCCATACCAGTATTTAGAATTTATTATATGCATAACAATAAATTTTATAAGCTCAGGTAAATCGTTTTGTAACCACATACTATATTCTGAGCTTGTGCCTGATTCATCAAGGTCTATTAATTTATCTGGTTCAAAAAAGTATTTTTCTTTCCCATTTTCTCTTAACTGGATATAAGCAGCAGTAGTTTTATCCCAGATATTCTGGCCATTATTCTCCTTAAATGACCTGGCAAAAAGATGGGCATATATTGGCAACTGTAGGTCTGTAATATAAGTATTTATTTCATGCAGGTCTTCATCATTAAATTTTTTATTGTTAATAAGAGAATATATATCTAATTTGAAATTTTTGGTAAAACTAACATCGTTTATAAAGCCTGTTTTATAGTCTAAAACTATATATATATTATCTCTCAAATCAACCCTATCTATTTTTCCTGAAATTTTGAGTTCACCTATATCTGGTATAGAAAGAGGTGCGGTAAAACGTTTTTCAAGGCATATTATTTCTGTTTCTTCAGGATGATTTTTAAGATATTCCTTGAACCTATATTCTGCTCCCTTTAACAGTAAAAACTTTTTTTCATCTGAGAATGTCTGATAAAAAGGTTTGGTTTCTAATTTATTTTTAAATATTTCAAATAATATATCGTGGTTTATATCCTGTTTTTTTATAATTCTGGAATTGGTGGTCAGTTTTGTATAAAAATCTTCAAGAGTTTCATGTACAGCAGTACCAAGTTCATCATACGATATTTCATCAACATGATCTGGAAAAGAAATTTTCATTATTCTGGAGTAAAAGAATTTTAAAGGACATTCTAAATATGTATTAAGTAGTGATGGTGAAATAGTTGATATAGTTGATTTAATGATGTCATTTAAGCAGGCATCTTTTTTTAAAGATTCTGGATTAAAAAGAGAGCTATTATCTGTAGAAATTTTAAAAGAAGATACTTGAAAAGTATTGGCTTTTGAGCTGTGAGAAAATAAAACCTTTTCTTTTTTTTCTACCTCCCACATGAGCTTTTCTACATAGCGGCTTTTCACTTTAACACTTTCTAATCCAGCTCCCCTGGTAGTTTGAAACTGCCAGAATATATGTACTTTTTTTGCTGTATTTATTAGCCTTTCAAAGTGATATCTAATAATCACTTCTTGTTTTTGTCTGTCAGGAAGTCCAAGAATAGCCCTCACCTCATGGGGCAATAAAGGATTAACTTCCTCAATGTCTGGCAAAATACTTTCGTTTACATCTAAAAGAAATATTTCATCAAAGTTTAAAAGCCTTGTCTCAAGGAGTCCCATTACCTGAAGACCTATCAATGGCTCTCCTTCAAAAGGCACTCGCACACTGGATAAAAGTTCTTTAAATAAAGTAAATAATGTCGATTGTTTCATTGGTATTGAAGAGAACAGAGAGCCTTCAATAACATAAATTACTGATTCTATCAAAGAATCTAAAAAAGTTTCTTCAAAAAATCCAAAGTCTTCATGGGATTTTATAAACTCAAATATATTTCTCATTACTTTACATAATTCTAATGGCGATCTAACATTTTCTACTGGAAAAATAATCTTTTCAAATAAAAGATTAATATAGGTAAGATGTGTAGAATCTAAATTTTGTTGTATAATAGAAATAGTTTCATCATAAGATATATATGGAGCGCCATATTCATTTAACAATTGTTCAATTTCTGATGTTTTGTTAAGATATGGATTTTTTAAAAATAAAAGAAGATTTTTTAGTCTATACCCTCTTCTGTCATCTTTTTCTGAAATAAGATCAAAAATACTTTTCAGAAAAACAGCAATCCCTGTGAGGTTAATGGGATAACCCATTGTTATGTTTACATGCCCTTCTGGAAGGTGATGAATAATGGGTATAAGATTTTCAGTTGCTACAGATACAATTGCAATTTTGTCTGGCCTTGTATCTGTTATTTTTTCAGGAAGCCTGTTTTTTACCTCATTTAACTCAGAATGAAGGGTGCTGGCTTCAAAAAAGAATATCTCTGGTTTATTTACCTTTTCAGGACGTATAGGCTCTATTTGGACATTCCAGCTTTCCTGCCATCTTTTATATAATTCAGGAAGATTATCTGGATCGCCATGCCAGTAAATATATGCTTCATTATTATATAATTTTTTAAACAATCTATCTTCTGCCCGGGTAAGGGCATAAAATCCAACAATATACACAGGAGAATCTAATAAAATATCATGTTTAGCTAAATGGCGAATCATTTTAGCATAAGTAATAAAATTATTTTCATTTAGTTTTCTGGAAAATCTCTGGTGGATTTGTCCAATTCGCTTTAAAATATTAACAGCTCTATGAGGAAGTTTTTCTTCAGGAGGAAGATGCATATCTTTTGCTTCAACAAGCTCCATATCCAGCTCTTTAAATAAGTTAACAAGCCTCATTGCCCACGGCAAAAAATTGTCCCAATCAGGCATATCATCCTTTTGCTCTTCAAAAACTTCTTTGGTTGCAAGGTATGCGAGCCATGCCTGATCATATTCATTTATTATTGTTGGAGGGGTATTTTGTGAAGAGATGAAATTAAATTTAACCCACTCTTCAATGGGCTTTATATCAGGCAGAATACATGGATGATTTATGCTTTGAGACAGGTAATATTCAAAAAAGCTGACTGCTCTTTTATTGGGAAATATAATATGAGCACTTTGCAAATGATTTCTTTGAATTACGTCCTTAGCCACTACTTTTAATAAATTTATTTCTGGATGAATAGCCACAATTTGAGACATTTTATTTTACCACCATTTCTATTTCTGGTTCAAGAATAAACAAGAGATACCCAACAACTGGTAATTGAAATAATTTTTTTACAATCATACAGTAATTTTCTATCTGTCTTTTGTAATCACTATATACTTCTGGTGCTGATGGCTTTTCACTTTTAAAATCTACAACTACTGCATAATCTTTAAATAAAACCACTCTATCTGGCCTGAAAATTTTTATTGGATTCTTTTTGTCTGGAATTAAGATACTCTTTTCTATAAATACTTTTTTTGCATCTACAGAAAAAATATCCCTAACCTGAGGTAAAGAAAAGATATTTTGTAAAGGCAGTTCAAAGTCATTTTGCATATCCCACATCTCAGGTTTTTCCTCAAAAAATGCCAGAGCCTGCTTGATATATAAATTTAGATTATTAATATCTCTTAAATCATTGATAAAAGAGAGAGTAAGGTGGAGTATTTCTCCTTTCTTTATCTTTTTATAGCCTTTTTTCGATAAAGGTAGTCCTTTAGGTTTTTTGATTTTTATTGGAGGTGTTTTGTTGGACATGGAAGATTACACTCCTTAAAAATTTTGTTTATCCAGAAAACAAGTGGTTTTGAGCCTCTTACATTACCAATATCAAGATATAAATACAAATATTCTTTGGCCCTTGTTACTGCAACATAAAAAAGATTTAAAAGTTCCTGTGCTTCCTGGCTGCGCTCTCTCTGCCTTAAAAGCTCAAGTTCTTCTGATATATCTTTTTTAAGCTGGATTAAATAATTTTTGTAAGTAGTTACAGGAGAGTAATTTTTGATGCGCCAATCCAGAAAAGGAATAAATACCACAGGAAATTCCAGGCCCTTTGCTTTATGAATGGTAAGAACTCTTACTGCATTTATATTTTCTGGAAATCCCACCTGTTCTTCCAGTCCACCTTGTTCCCAGAATGTTAAATAATTGCCAAGGCCAGGGCCTGATTCTACCTCAAAATAATGGGTTACTTCAAGCAATCTTTCCACAAAAACTTTATGAGAAATAAGGTCGTTTTCTAACCGCTTTGATAGATTGGTTTTTTTTAATAAAATCTGGATGAGCTCATAAGGTGCCCTGCGATTAACAAGAGGTTTAAGTTCTTCTATTAAAGCATCCAGCCTGGTTTTCCATAGGACTATATCATTTTTAATCCATAACTTATATAGTTCTTGTTCATCTCTGGGGCCCCAATCAAGTATTCCTGTGGACAAAATTCCATAAAGCGCCCTTTGATCATCTGGCTCATAAAGGTAGGATAGGAAGCATAAAATGCCCTTTACTACTGAAGATACTTTTAATCTAAGGGCATTTTCTGTTATCACTGGAATCCCTTCCTGTATAAGCCAGGAAGATATTTCTTCTCCTGTGTCATGTTTTCGCACAAGAACAGCTATTTCAATTTGACCAGATTGTTTGCGCTTTTCCCATTCCAGTTTGATATTTTTCAGCAGGCTATTTTTAATTGCCTGCCTTGTTTCATCCTTTGAACCTGAGACCTGATAGATTTTTATATTGTTATTAATGTCAGTTGAATTTCTGGCTGGTATTTGTTTATAATCAGAAAATGCTGCTGCTACATTTTGAGCAAATTCTTTTTTTACATTATCTAAACTGTTATTTCCCAGTACCATTGATGATAAAGTTTTATATACTGTATCTTCATCAGCTAAAGGAGCAAAAATAGTATTAAAAAAATTAACCAGAGCAGGATGTGATCTATAGTTAAATTGTAGGGTTTGTTCTTGAAAAGTGTTTTTATCTATAAATGCAAAATATTTATTTTGAGAAAATACATCTTGAAACAGGTGCCAGTCTCCACCTCTCCAACGGTATATGGCCTGTTTTATATCGCCTACTAAAAATATAGTGCCACCTGATGAAGCTGACTCTTCAAGCAAAGGATACAGTGCTTCCCATTGCTGCCTTGATGTATCTTGAAACTCATCAAAGAGAAAATGGGTAAATTTAGAAGCAAAATGAGCATAAATAAGAGGCGGAATATCTTCTTCTTTTATGACATCTAATATGGTGTCTGTCCACCAATCACTTCCTGGTGCAATGCCTTCTTGTTCGCATATTTTTTGAGATATCTTTTTTAGTTCTTTAAGTAGTGGAACATAACCGCTTACCCGTGATATAGCATTCATCAATTTCCACTCTTCTAACTTTTCTCTTAACCGTTTGCGAAGTTTATCTAATCTAGCCTTTTCTTCCTGGCTAACTCTGGCTTTGCTTTTAAAAATTTTTTCTATGTCTTTACTTAAAATAGATCTGTCTGATAATTTATCCACTTCAATATCAGGAGTTATACCCTTTATGAGATTTCCATTTAAAAATTGAGATAGCGATGCAATTTGAGTGCAAAATTCATCTTTGATATACTCTAATTGATTCTTCAGAGAGCTAATCTCAGCAATGTTTATTGTTTCTATTTCATCATGAATTTTCGGTATTAGTTCTGTAAGTCTATACTTTAAAGCCGATTCTGGATAAAATCCTTTTTTTTGATCTATTTTTAAAAAGGTATCCAGTGCCTGTTCCCACAGAGTTTGATTATCTTCTAAATTTGCAAGAACCTTATCAAAAGCTGTGTCATATAGCTGTCTTGTCTCAAATAGTACTGTTAAATCAGGTTTTATTCCTAATTCAAAAGATAGACCTTTGAGTATTGTAAAAAGAAGACTATCAATTGTCCTTACATAAAAATCAGAATAATTTTGAAGGATTGTCTCAAGCCATGCTGTTGCCTCTTCAGGTGATAGAGATGTATCTTTAGCTAAATTTTGTCCGGCTTCTGTATTTAAGACAATTTCCTTTAAAAACCTGACTATTCTGTCCTTCATTTCCCAGGCAGCTTTATTGGTAAAGGTAATGGCAACTATTTTTCTTAAATTTTGAGGCCCCGGATATTTAAGCTTTTTGAGCAGCTTGAGGTATCTTAAAGCTAATTGGTAAGTCTTGCCTGAGCCGGCAGAAGCCTTTATACGGATAATTTCTGTTTTCATATTACACTCTCTTTGCGGACGTATTTTCTATTTTGACTGCTTTTTAAGTTTGAAACTCAACTTTCGGAGTTCCGAAAGTTGAGAAATCCGAAATTCGAATATCGAAA
>OFAW01000112.1_pt1 | contig 11858 bp, 13 predicted proteins | sample 1520341 | NCBI WGS metagenome assembly OFAW01 (sample SAMEA3696446, study PRJEB22514) | metagenome | biome: water; feature: marine; material: hydrothermal vent | place: Pacific Ocean | collected 2014-08-12 | depth 1521 m | reverse complement strand
GGATTTCGATATTCGGATTTCGAATTTCTCAACTTTCGGAACTCCGAAAGTTGAGATGTTAACTTTAGAAGCTGCATTTTAAAAACAAGGTTCCTTTAATTCTTCTTGTAACCTCTCTCTAATCCAGACTTTTAAAAGAGCCTGTCTTGACACGCCTGTTTTTTTCGCCTCTCTATCAATCAAATCCAGTAGTAAACGAGACAAACTTAAACTGATTGTTTTTGTTTGATATAAATACATATCTTCAAATTCTTTTATGCTCATTTTACTATTAAAATCCAGGAGTTCGGCTATATCTTCATCTTCAAATCTTTTATCAAACTCATCAGCATTTATTTTTTTCATAATTTACCTCTTCCTTTTTCCTGCAACGTCTAACACTTAATTATTCTTATAAATGAATTTCGCAAGGTAAAGATAGCGACATAACATTTACTATTCAATTTGCCAATCAAGGCAAACCTTTTTTCATTCCCAATAATCTTCGCAGGTACAATAATCGAATTTTTGTCATACCAGAGTTGTTTTGCTTCCTCAAAATCAATACCGTGCTTCTGTCTGTTAAGTTTACTCTTCTTCTCATCATACTCAAATACAGGCATATATCATCTCAACCTTTTACATCAATTTTACCAGAGTTACCCCTTCTCCACCCATATCTTCCGGGGCAAAAGATACTTTTTTTATTCCAGAAATTCCACGTAGGTAATCCTGCACTGCCTTTTTTAGCGCTCCTGTACCTTTACCGTGAATAATTTCCAGCTCTTTGCGGCCAGATAATATGGCCTGATCCACAAACCTTCCCAGTTCAGAAAGTGCCTCTTCTACCCTCTTCCCTCGCAAATCCAGCTTAATGGGCAAATAAGTGGTGGATTTTATCACTCTAACCCCCTGGCCTCGCGCCTTTTCCTGACCACGCTCATCCACCGGGCCAAGATCACCAGGCCTGACCCAGATGGCAATTCCACCCAGCTCTATTTTTACCTGATCTTTTTTTCTGTCTTTGGCCTGCACGCGACCTTTGCGTTGCCACGGCAAATAGATATAATCACATCCTACTTTCACATCTTCCCAGCCAAAACCAGCAATCCTTTTCTCTTCTTTTTCTAACCTTAATTTTTGCCGCAAAGAGGATAGCTCCCGCAAAGCCTGTTTGCGGCCAATCTTTTGTTCCTGCCACTGTCTGATAATCTCCTGCGCTGCTTGCTTTAATTCTAAGCTCAGCCCTTTTTTTTCCTGTTCAAGTCTTTTTAATGCCTTTGCATATTTTTCTTCCAGTTCCTGCTGTCTCTTTTTTAATTGTTCAACTTCCCTTTCTCTTTGCACAGCAAGTTCATTAAGGCGATCAAAAATCTGAGACTGATCCCTGCCGGCAACAAGCAAATATTCTTCTGCCCGGGTTAAAATTTCTTCAGCCAGACCATACTCACGCGCCACCTGCAGGGCATGGCTCGCGCCTACCTGGTCATAAGCCAGCTTAAAAAGAGGTTTGTTGGTCTCAGGATCAAAAAGAACCGATGCAACCCTGACCCCGTCTCTGGTGAGGCCGTACATTTTTAAAGCAGGAAAATGTGTGGCCAGAGCCACCCAGGCCTCTTTTTCCAGTAGTCCATCTACAACTGCCTGAGCCAGGGCCGCGCCTTGAGCAGGATCAGTTCCCACACCAAACTCATCTAAAATAACCAGGGTCCTGGCATCCACCTGGGGGTAAAAACGGGCAAAATGTTCGATCTGAGCTGTAAATGTGCTTAAATTGGCCTCCAGGCTTTGCTCATCACCTATGAGGACAAAAATCTTCTCCCAATAGGGAATGAGGCTTCCCTCCTTTAAAGGCACAGGAAGACCGCACCTGACCATGAGAGCAATAAGCCCCAGGGTTTTAAGGCATACGGTTTTTCCGCCTGCATTGCCGCCAGTGATAATCAACACCCGCTGGTCAGGATTTAATTGAATATCCACAGGCACAACCTTTTGCCCGCGCAGGAGCAAAAGAGGGTGTCTGGCCTGGTTTAAAGACAAAAGCCCATCATTATTCATCTCCTGGGCCAGACCAGAAAATTTATCTGCCAGCTTGCATTTTGCCAGAAGCACATCCAGCTCGACCAGCCAGGCATATAAATGAGACAGTTGTTCATATTCCTGCCGCACAAGGCCGGTTAAATAAGTATAAACCTTTTTTTCTTCCTCTTTCTCCTCCTGTTTTAAGCTTTGCAGCCGATTATTTAGCTCGACCAGAAACAGAGGTTCAAAATAGCAGGTTTCACCGGTCTGGGAATAATCGTGAATGATCCCTTCAAGTCGCCCCTTGAAGTTGCTTTTTAAAGCCAGGACATAACGATCTGAAGAAATGGTTAAAAACTCGTCCTGAAGAAAATGAAGGAGGTCACTATCCTTTAATGCGCGGGATACTTTTTTAGTACATTGTTCCTGAATTGAGCGGATTTCCTGGCGAACAGACAAAAGCCCTGGCGAACTTTCATCGCGTAAAAGGCCATCCTCGCCAAGACAGCGGTGCAAACCAGACCAGAGTGTCTCTGGCCACGAAAATTTTTCACCTAATTTATATAATTCTGGATATATTTTGACATTGAGCCTGGAAAAATGTTGCCACGCCTTGAAACCTGCCCTTAGAGTCTCTAAAATCGCATACAGGCCTTCCCGGCCTAAAATAGCTTCAGGCCTGTTCAGGAATTCCAGAACTGGGCCCAGGTCCGAAAAAAAATCCAGCTTAAACCTGGCTTCTTTCTGCCATTTAATAGCCTGGTTAAGAAGCCTGCTCTGGCTATTTATATCCTGTATGTTATAAAGCGGCTCAAGTTGCAGGCACTTTTCCTGTCCTGGAACAGAAACAGCTTCCTGGCTTAAATGCCGGAGCACCCTGTCCAGCTCCAGCATGTTTATTGTCCTGGATTCCATAATGTTATGTAGAAGCCGAGTACCTAAAACGGACTGTTATATCCTGGCTTAATCAACCATATTGCCTGTCCGTTTCAGGTGCTCGGTTTACGAAAGTTTAGCGCGGACAATCTCACTGAGTTCCTTACCATCAACACGACCGGCATATTTAGTCATAATAGCCCGCATTACCTGGCCCATATGCTGCATCCCCTGGGCCTCAAGCTCTTTTATGGTTTTATCTACAATAGAGGACAACTCTTGATGAGTTAAGCGCGAAGGTAAATAGCGATGAAGAATCTCCAGCTCTTTTTTCTCTTTATCTGCTAAATCTATTCGACCTGCTTTTTGAAATTGAGCAATAGCATCCTGACGCTGCTTGGCCTCCTTGCTAAGAAGGGCATAAACTTCCTCTTCTTTTAAGTCTCTGCGGAGTTCAACCTGCTTGTTCTTAATGGCTGCCCTGACCATACGCAGGACAGCCACCTTGATCTCATCTCTGGCCTTATAAGCGGCCACAAAATCCTGGTCTAATTTTTTAACGATTTCCATTTTAAAAAAATTTTTAAAGAAGATTCATTTTACGTAACTTTTTCATCAATCTTTTTCTGGCAGCAGCCTCTTTCTTTTTTCTTTGCACACTGGGCTTTTCATAGTGCTGCCTCTTTTTTAACTCTGAGAGAATACCAGCCTTCTCGACCTGTTTTTTAAACTTGCGCAAGGCCAGATCAAAACTCTCATTTTCTCCCAAGACAACTCCTGGCACTAACCTCACCTCCTTAAGTCAATCTAAACAGCATCTTTTGAGAACCAAATAATAATGACTAATTTTTTTTTTCTCTTTTTGCAAGAAAAAAAAAGAGGGCTTTAAGCCCTCTTTTTTCTTCCAGCTCCTGCTCTTTTAGTTATTGATTTTTTCTCTTCTCAGCCAGAGTCTCACTTAAAGATTTTAAGAAAACTACTCCCAGGCCGCTGCCTATAACCAGAAGTACTGCATAAAGTACCCCAAAAAAAACAAAGTGATCAGGCATCCACCAGGGAAGATCCTGGGGAAGCATACTGTGAACGGTTTCGCCATGCAACATTTTGGGCCTCCTATTTGTTCTGAACACACCCGGTGAAAGGGTGCGCGAATAAAAGTTTTATTTTACTGCCTCCTTAAGCAGCTTGCCGGGCCTGAACTTAACAACTTTACACGCGGGTATTGTGATCTCTTTACCTGTACGAGGATTACGTCCTTTCCGCTCTTTTCTCTCCTCAACAACAAAAGTGCCAAAACCAGTCAGGGTCAACTTGCCTTCATTAATCAATGTTTCCTCAACAGCACTTAAAAAAGCATTCAAGGCTTTCTCAGAATCAGCTTTGGTCAACCCTGCCTTCTCCGCAATCCTGGAAACTAACTCGGTTTTTGTCATTACAATCTTCCTCCTTGATTTGTCCATTTGGCCAGATGGCTTATCGATCCAGATTTATTAAAAGAGGGGTAAAAAAATTTTCCCCTTGAGCTTACTGATTCAGATTTTTATTTTTTACCGGCAAACACCAGGCAGAAACAAAATTTCTGGGCTTTAGTCAAGATAATTTTAATAAAAATAATGCCAAAAATTAAAAAATAACCTGAGCCAGACTTCTAAATTGATCTGGCGAAAGTTCCTCAGGCCTGGCTTTAGGACTTACGCCTTGCTCCTCAAACCAGAATCTAATCCTTTCATTCCAATATGTTCTCAATATCCGTCCCAGTTGCTTGCGTCTCAACTGAAAAAGCAACCTGACGGTTCGGGCCAGTTTCTGGGTCTGGACATTACTCAAAAGCACTTTTCTGGGTTCAAAACAAAGCACGACCGAATCCACCCTGGGTCTGGGATAAAATACATTAGGACTAACAAAAAATAAAATCTCTGGCCGGACAAAATTCTGCACCCACACTGACAGAGCGCCATACGCTTTGCTTTTGGGCCTGGCCACAAGCCTTAGCCCCACTTCCTTCTGAACCATAAACACGGCCAGCTTGAATGTAATCAGCTGACTAAAAAGGTCCCACATTATAGGAGACGCGACATTGTAAGGCAAATTGCCAATAATTTTGAGCCGTTTTACACTTTTTAGCCTGGCCCAGGAAAACAAGAGGGCATCTGTGTTGATCAGCCTTAGCTCAGGCCACTTCTTTTTCAGATCTGAAGCCAGTTGCCAATCCTTCTCCAGGGCGATGAATTCCTCAACCCGGCCATAAATAAACCGGGTAAGCGCGCCCTGGCCTGGCCCTATTTCCAGGACTGTATCATCAGGGCGCAGGAACAATTGTTGTACTATCTTTCGGGCAATATTCCTGTCTATTAAAAAATTCTGGCCCAGGCTTTTTTTTGGTCTGCGCCCGGTCATGTTCTCCTTAGCCTTTTAAGACGCCTTTTCTCTGCACGCCGCTCATGATATATTTGAATAAAGCGTAAAGATATAAAATATGTAGCCAGGCTTGCCGGAATACCCACAACCAGGCCCCCGACCATCATAACCAGCACCAGATCCCAGCCCAGTTTAAGCATGTCTGCCAGGGCCAGATGGCCGGGGTCAAAGCCGGCAACATTCATAGGCACGAGAAACGTACCAACAATATACAGCCCATAATAAAAAAAAGGGACATTCACTGGATTGGAGACCCATGTCCCCAGGGCAGCCGCTATTTTATTGGACCTGAACACAAAGGCCAGGCTTACAGCCACTACTGTCTGAAAGGGTATAATGGGCAGACAGCCTACAAAAACGCCCACTGCTAAACCTGAAGCAATGGAATGGGGCGGAGCCTTGATCCTGATAATCCTTAAATACCAATACTTAAGAGACCTTTTGAATTTTATCCACAAGCGATTCAACATCCAGCCTCTGCCAAATGAAAAAAGTTGCCCCTCTTCATGACTCATTGAGTCTGAGGTCTGAATTCCTCTTTAAGCAATTTTTGTGACAGGGGGAAAATATTCTCCCTGCCGCAAAACAAATGTTCCGGAGTCGTACCAAGCAAGGCAAGGGGAAGTACCTCATCCATATGCCGTACCTTAGTAATCTTAAGCCCTTTTAAAACATTTTCAGGGACTTCTTTCAGGTCCCATTCATTATCCTCTGGAATGATAACTTCTGAGATCAGTCCTCGACGCGCTGCCAGAAGTTTCTCCCGCAGGCCCCCAATGGGCAGTACCCGTCCACGCAAAGTAATTTCGCCGGTCATGGCCAGATCGTTACGCACCGGCAAGTTCAAAAGTGCAGAAACAAGACTGGTGGCCAGGGTTATACCTGCTGACGGGCCATCTTTGGGTGTTGCGCCTTCAGGTATATGAACATGGATATCAATTTCCTTGTAAAAATCAGGTTTTAGCCCAAACATCTCTGAGCGAGAGCGGACATAGCTAAAAGCGGCCCTGACACTCTCCTGCATTACTTCGCCAAGCTTTCCGGTAATCTCAATTTTGCCTGTCCCGGGCATAAGTGCCACTTCCACCAGGAGAAGCTCCCCGCCAACTTCAGTCCAGGCCAGACCAGTGGTCACGCCAACCAGCGGAGCCTCTTCCCTCTCACCATGACGCACCTTGGGCACCCCTAAATAACCACTGATATTGGATTTGGTCACCTGAATCTTTTTGTCCAGGTCCTTTGCCTGGAGTAGTTTTTTTGCAACCTTACGACAAATAGAAGCAATTTCTCGCTCCAGATTTCTGACACCTGCTTCTCTGGTATAATGACGAATAATCTCTAAAATAGCACCATCAGAAATAGTGACATTTTTCTTATTCAGACCATGCCCTTCAAGCTGTTTGGGCCACAAAAAATGTCTGGCTATCTCCTTTTTCTCCGTCTCCAGATATCCGGGCAGCTTAATTATCTCCATTCTATCCTGCAGGGGCAGAGGTATAGAGTGAAGACTATTGGCCGTTGTTATAAAAAAGATATTGGAAAGATCATAATCCAGATCAAGATAATGATCATTAAAGGCATAGTTTTGCTCTGGGTCCAGTACCTCAAGCAAAGCAGCAGAAGGATCCCCACGGAAATCAGTACTCATTTTATCAATTTCATCCAGGCAAAAGACAGGATTATTATATTTAACGCGCTTTAAACTCTGGATAATCTTACCTGGTAGCGCGCCCACATAAGTGCGACGATGTCCTCTTATTTCTGCCTCGTCGCGTACCCCACCAAGAGATAAACGAACAAACTCCCTTTGCATGGCCCGTGCAACAGACCTGGCCAGAGAGGTTTTACCCACCCCGGGTGGTCCTACAAGACAAAGAATAGGGCCTTTTGTCCTGTCAACCAGGCTTTGTACTGCCAGGTATTCCAGTATCCTTTCTTTGGGCTTTATAAGTCCATAATGATCTTCATCTAAAATCTTTTCCGCGCTAACAATATCAATCTCTGTTTTTTGCAGCTCGTTCCAGGGCAGGGCAAGGATCCAATCTACATAATTATGTAAAACAGTATATTCAGCCGAATTGGAAGGCATCATGCGCAGTTTCTTTATCTCTTCCAGGGCCTTTTCCCTGGCTGCCTCTGGCATGTTCTTTTCTTTGACCTTTTTTTCCAGCGCATCCAGTTCAGCCCTGGAGTCTGTTTCCCTGCCCATCTCTTTGTAAATGGCCTTTAACTGCTCAGAAAGATAATAATCTCTCTGATTCTTTTCCATCTGCTTTTTAATCCTGGTCTTAATTTTACTCTCCAGGGAAAAGACCTCTATTTCTCCCTCCAGATAGGAATATGCCTTTTCAATGCGCCTGCATGGATTTGTTTCTTCCAGAACCTCTTGTTTCTTCTTGAAATCAATCTTCAAATGAGGCATCAAAGCATCTGCCAGCGGCCCTGGTTGATGGATTGTGGATATGGACAAAATTGTTTCTCTGGCTATTTTGCCATTGATCCGGCCATATTCTTCAATGGCCTCATGCGTGGCCCGCACCAGTGCCTCACCCTCTAAATCATCCATATCTCCTTCAGTATCCAGAAGAGGCCGCGTTAAAACCAGGGGCACAGCGTGTTCAAAATCCACTTTCTCAGGTTCTATGGTTGCCCTGTATAATCCTTCAAACAATACCTTAATTGTTCCATCCGGGAGTCTGAACATCTGAAGCACCCTGCTCACACAGCCGATAGAATAAATATCAGCATTCCCGGGCTTTTCAATTTTCGGATTTTTTTGGGCCACTAAAAAAATCTTCTTGTTATGCTCACTCAAGGCTGACTCTATTGCCTTAACAGACATTTTTCGCCCTACAAACAGGGGGATTATGCTCCCCGGAAACATGACCACTTCTCTAAGGGTCATCAACGGCAACAATAGTTCTTTATGACTATCATCCTGACCAATAATATAAATTTTTTCCATCAAGCCTCCTACGCTGATTTAACTTCCTGCTCATAAAACAGTATCGGTTCGAGACTGTTCTCCACAACAGCCTTATTTATCAGGCATTCTCTCACCCCTTTCATGGAGGGAATTTTATACATAATGTCCAGCATAATTGTTTCCATGACATTTCTTAAGCCCCTGGCGCCTGTTTTTCTCTCCAATGCCTTCCTGGCAATGGCTTTCAATGAATTTTTAGTAAATTTTAAGCGCACATTGTCAAGCTCAAACATTTTTTTATACTGCTTAACCAGCGCATTTTTGGGCTCAGTCAAAATACGTACCAGATCATCTTCTGAAAGTTCATGCAAAGAGGTGATTACTGGAATACGGCCTACAAATTCCGGAATAAGGCCAAACTTGATCAGGTCTTCCGGATGAACCTGCTTTAAAAGCTCATCCGTGCCCATTTTCTTTTTATGGCCAATCCTGGCCCCAAAACCCATGGCGCTTCCCTGCAACCGCTGCTGAACAATAGTGTCCAGACTAATAAAAGCTCCCCCAAGGATAAACAGAATATTGGAGGTATCGAGCCTTATATATTCCTGTTGCGGATGCTTACGGCCTCCTTTGGGCGGGATATTAGCTTCTGTGCCCTCAATAATCTTTAATAAGGCCTGCTGCACACCTTCACCGGAAACATCTCTGGTAATAGAAGGGCTATCAGATTTACGCGCAATCTTATCTATCTCATCTACATAAATAATGCCCCTGGATGCTGCCTCCAGGTCATAATCAGCATTCTGGACCAATTGAACCAGAATATTTTCCACATCCTCACCAACATAACCAGCCTCTGTCAAAGTAGTTGCGTCTGCAATGGCAAAAGGTACATTGAGAATACGGGCCAGTGTCTGGGCAAGAAGAGTTTTACCTGAGCCGGTAGGGCCTACCAGCAAAATATTGCTTTTATCCAGTTCCACGTCATCATTTTTAAAGTCAGCATATTGAATCCTTTTGTAATGATTATAAACAGCAACGGAAAGAACCTTTTTGGCTTCATCCTGGCCAATGACATAATCATCAAGGGCCCTTTTAATCTCAGCCGGAGGTAAAATCTCTCCGTTCTCAAAGCCTTCCTTTATATTGTCCTGAGCAATAATTTCATCGCACAGAGCCACACACTCATTGCAAATAAATACGTCAGGACCGGCAATCAATCGCTCAACTTCATCCTGGCTTTTCCCGCAAAATGAACAACATAAATTATAAAGATAAGGCCTCTTCTCGTTCGCCATAAATCACCTCGTTAAATTAAAAAATATATGTACATGGTTTATTCTGCCAGTTAACCGCTCGGACTCTCTATCTCGGCCCTGGAAGTCAGGACATGATCTATTAATCCATATTCTCTGGCCTCGCTAGCGCTCATAAAATAATCACGTTCTGTATCCTTTTCCACTTTGGCCAGATCAGCACCCGTGTGTTTAGCTAAAATCTCGTTCAGAACGGCTTTAAGGCGAATAATCTCTCTGGCCTGAATATCAATATCTGTGGCCTGTCCCTGAAAACCACCCATGGGCTGATGAATCAATATGCGGCTATGTGGCAGTGAATAACGCATCCCCTTTTTCCCTGCCGCCAGAAGCAGAGCAGCCATGCTCGCTGCCTGGCCCAGACACAATGTAGCTACAGGAGCTGAAATATATTGCATGGTGTCATAAATGGCCATGCCAGCGGTGACAGAACCACCAGGGGAATTGATATAAAAATTGATTTCCTTTTCTGGATTGTCAGACTCTAAAAACAACAGTTGCGCACAGATAAGATTGGCTACATTATCATCTATAGGTGAGCCTAAAATAATAATTCTGTCTTTAAGCAACCTTGAATAAATATCATAAGCCCGTTCTCCCCTGCCTGTTGTCTCAATGACCATAGGAATATTATAATATGACATGATCTACTCCTTTAGGGATATATGTTTGTAGCAAAAAAATCTCTGACTTTAAAGCTGGTGAAATAAAATCAAGAGGCTGGAAAATATGAGGTATCAGAAGAGGCAAACCCGGGCAGGGCATGACCCCGCCCGGTTGATTTTATTCTTCAGATTTACTTTCTTCAGAGGGTTCTTCCTCCCGTTCGTCATCAGAGCCAGGCGGTACCAATTTTATTCTGGCATTTTCGTAAATCAAATTCATGGCCTTATCAGCCAGAACCTTATCTTTTAAAGCAATCATAAGATTGTTTTGCTCATAGAAATTCTTCAAGGCCGCAAAATCCTGTCCGGTAGTGTAAGCTATTTTTTGCAACTCAACATCCAATTCTTGAGGCTGCACAGTCAGCCCTTCTTTCTGGGCCACGGCCAATAAAAAAATCTGGGATTTTACAATCTCTTCAGCTTCAGGACGAAACTCCTCTTGCAGTTCCTCTAAAGTCTTGCCCAGAGATTCAAAATTTTTGCCCTGCCGCTCAAGTTTATCCTTCAGTTGCGCAATCTTTTGCTCAACATGGCTTTGTACCAGAGACTCAGGCAATTCAAAATCCACTTTTGCCTTTAACTCATCCAGAAGCTTCTTCTGGGCCACACTCCTGGTTAATTCCTTCCTGGTAGCCATATAAGACTTTTCAATGGCCTCTCTAAGTTTCTCAATAGATTCGTAGCCACCAGCCTTTTGGGCAAGTTCATCATCTATATCAGGAAGCTTCCGTTCTTTTATAGTGTGCAAATGAACTTTCATCAGCACTTTCTGGCCGGCCAATTCTTTATTAATGAAGTCTTCCGGCAAAACCACCTCGCCTTCTCCGCTCTGGCCCGGCTTTAAGCCCATGACGATCTCTTCAAACTCAGGCAAGGCATTACCTTCGCCCAGGGTCATCTGGAAATTCTGGGCCTTAACGCCCTCTATTGGCTCCCCGTCTTTAAAGGCCTCAAAATCAATAACCACTGCATCGCCTGCTTCTGGATGGCGATCCTCTTCAATAACAATAAACTCGGCCAGCCTTTCTCTCAAACGCTCAATAACAGCCTCTACCTCTTCCTTCTTTACCTCAACCTCTTCTTCCTCTACTTCCAGCCCCTTATATTCAGGCAGCTCAAATTCAGGAGCCACTTCAAAACTAAAGGAATAATTAAACTCCTGGCCCTTGACCAGTTCTTTGGCATCAACATCAATCCTGGACAGAGGAGCCAGCTTCATCTCGCTTAAAATCTCATTGATATGCAAATTAATCAAATCAGTAGTGGCTTCATTATAAATCTGCTTCTTAAATCGGCCTTCAATAATTGAGGAGGGCACTTTACCTTTGCGAAAGCCTTTAATGTCAGCATCCTTGCGGTACAGGGCCACTGTAGCGGCAATGGCAGCATTTACTTCTTCAACTGGCACCTGAACATTTACTTTTCTCTTAACTGAGGATAACTCCTCAACTTTATACTCCATGAAAAATCTATCCTCCTTTATTAGTGATGGTGTCTGGTTTAAAGGATGAAGGATGAGGGATGAAGGATGAAATTCTTCTTTGTCATGCAAAAAGTTACGCAAAATTTAAAAAACTTTCTTACGCCCATTTAATCCACTCACTCAACTTTCGGAGTTCCGAAAGTTGAGAAATTCGAAATCCGAATATCGAAATC
>OFAW01000111.1_pt1 | contig 12014 bp, 14 predicted proteins | sample 1520341 | NCBI WGS metagenome assembly OFAW01 (sample SAMEA3696446, study PRJEB22514) | metagenome | biome: water; feature: marine; material: hydrothermal vent | place: Pacific Ocean | collected 2014-08-12 | depth 1521 m | reverse complement strand
CAAAACACGGTTGATTTAGTCAATTTTTGGCGATTAATAGTTGTTTAGATCGTTTTCTGAAAACGGAGTTTTTTCTCAATTCTATTTTATAATTTGCTGAAAATATTGAACATTTTTTCAACTCAAAAGGTTGAGTTATTGATGTTAAAATATTAAAATCAACAGGTAATGTCAAATCCTTTTTCTTTCCTGTCCTAAAAAACCAATAAACAAAACTTCACAATTAACTTTGCCGCTTCTAATCATCCAGACTAATCCCTAACCAGAGTCCCAGAAGAAACCAGCCCAGGCGTGATATTCCTGATGAAGGCTTTTCTGAATTACAATAAGACTTAATAGAATCTTTTTTCTTTTCATACCACAGATTAAAAAGCGTACACTCAATTGTTATTTCTTCTTTTACCGGGTTTCCAGTCATAAGATAATTCTCTATAAGACTAATAATATGGTCAAGAGCAAAGCAAAACTCATTTAAAAGGCTTAAAACTGCTTCCTGCCCTTCTCTGGTCTTCATTTTTGGCAGTCCCTCGCTCAAACTTTCAAGAAATCTTTTTACTTTTTCCTTAAATTTAGTCTCAGCCCAGTTTCCATTCGCATTAAGATAAGTATTAAGAGCAGAAACAGCATCTCTAAAGAAATGTAATACGCGAGAGGCAATTTCCCTATCAGTAACTTCTGAATATTGTTCACCAGGCAAAATAGTTTTAAGCCGGAAATTGGCTGAAATAAGCTCCCGCTGTATTTTTCTGATGCTCCAGACCTTGTGTCTTAAAGCCAGGCTTTTTGGTTCGGAAATGTTCATATTGCTTTATTTTTTGTTGATATATTTTAAAAATGCGGCACAAAACTCCGTTTTTGCCAGTCACAGTGTTTGTAGTGGTAAATAGTGTTTGTCTTGCGCAATCACTCCCATATCAACTCCACATACACTCTTTCATCCTCATCCCTGTAATCAGCCAGCACAGCACTTACTTTCCCTTGATAAATTCTTCCTTTATCCATCAATCTTGCCAGAAAGGATGCAATTGTTTTACGCACATAGCCAATCTTTTCACCATTGTTTAAAATAAAAGACACAGCATTATTGTCATATTTATTTTCAGGCTCTCTTATAACCAGTACATCCTGCCCAGGTTTCATTTTTAAAATTTCCTCACCATTGACAACTTTTACAAACCTTTCCTGACGATAGCGAAATCCAACTACTCTTGTGGAAAATTTTTTTGTTTTTTTATACCAATTATATGCCTCTTCTTCAAGGTCACGCGGCATTCCACCAAACATAAAAGTTAAATTATTAACATCTTGCTCATTTTTGCCATAATCAAATTGTCCTAATACATATTCAAAAAATATTTCCTGCAATTTTTCATCACCAATCATTTTTTTAAATAATGACAATAAACCTTTATCTGATACAAAGTCGTGATTAATCCATGTTCCACATTTATAAGTTGCTCCTGCCTGAGCATAAGTTAAAATTTTTATAGCCTTAACCAGAAAACGGTAATTTATAGATCTAATAACAGAATTCTCCATTTCCCCCTGCCAGCTCAAGTAAGCCTGTTTATCCAGTTCCTCAAAATCAAAACAAATACCAGCAGTTGCAATTTTTTCAGGCACGTCTTTTCCTGCTTGCTCATCTAAAATGAGATCCAAAATACCTGCATTTGTCTCCTGAAACACAAATTGTTTTAATCCTGGAATAAAAACCTCAAATTGCATGACATACCTCCTTATAGCATGAGTCGCCAGGGCTATCTCATCTTAATTTAAGGAAGGAAGATAGGAAACTGGGAAGATAAGAAGTTTGGTGAATTCGTGCTTGCAAAGACAATGAGACTGGTTATCCAGTTTTATTTGAGATGCAACTACTATATTCTCCTATCTTCTTAACTTCCTATCCTCTTATCTTCCTGAACAATTTCCCGCTCTCATCCATGATGGCCTAAAACCTGAAAATGAGCTATATCAACGAAATTTAGATGAGATAGCCCTGGTCTCCCCCATTCTTCAAACTTGGATTTCAACCATTTATTTGTTAACCTGGAAAAAACGCAAGGAGGAGATTATGCTTGCAATATTAGATTACCGGGCCGGCAATTTAACCAGTGTCAAAAGGGCTCTGGATTTTTTACAAATACCCTGCGAGATTACCAGCGATCCTGAGAAGTTGCATCAAGCGAAAGGGATAATTTTCCCGGGAGTTGGAGCCGCTGGCTCAGCCATGGAAAACCTGCAAAAAAACAGCCTGGATCAGGTGCTAAAAAAACTGATACAAAAAGATAAACCTTTGCTCGGTATTTGCCTGGGCTGTCAGATCATCCTTGAATACAGTCCAGAAAACAATACCCACACTTTAGGTATTATCCCGGGACAGTGTGCCAGATTTAATCCTGATTGGACTGATGCCGGGGGGCTACCCATAAATATTCCCCACATGGGCTGGAATAAAGTCCATCTGGAAAAAGAGTGTCTGCTTTTTAAGGATGTTGACAAAAACGCTGAATTTTATTTTGTGCACAGCTATTATCCAGTACCTGAACCAGGATTTGTCATTGGAAACACAATTTACGGGCAAAAATTCTGCTCGGTACATGGCCGGGAAGGCCTCTGGGCTGTTCAATTCCATCCCGAAAAAAGCGGCAGGCCCGGTTTAAAAATTTTGCAAAATTTTTATAATTATTGCCAGGAGAAAAAATAATGCTTAGTAAAAGAGTCATACCCTGTCTGGATGTACGAGACGGCAAGCTAACCAAGGGCATAAAATTTAAAGGCAATGTGGACATCGGCGATCCTGTGGAAACAGCCAGAATTTATTATGAGCAAGGGGCCGATGAGATTGTCTTTTACGATATAACCGCTTCACATGAAGGCCGTGGCATCATGCTCAAAGTAGTAGAAAAGGTGGCCTCCCAGATTTTTATCCCCTTTTCAGTGGGCGGAGGTATCAGTTCTGTGGATGATATGCGCGCGGTTCTTCTGGCAGGCGCGGAAAAGATTTCTGTCAACTCCGCGGCTGTTAAAAATCCCGAAATTATAAGTGAAGGTGCTGACGCGTTTGGCTCGCAATGTATTGTTGTGGGCATGGACGTGCTACGTGTTGAAAAATCAAAAAAAATCCCCTCTGGATATGAAATAGTGATCCACGGAGGAAGAAAACCTATGGGTATAGATGCACTGTGGTGGGCTAAGGAAGTAGAAAGGCTTGGAGCAGGCGAAATTTGTATTAATTCCATAGACGCGGACGGCACCAAAGACGGCTATGAATTAAATCTTACCCGGATGATAGCAGAAAATGTGCGCATCCCGGTCATTGCCTCAGGCGGGGCTGGCAATCCACAACACATGGTTGATGCCGTGACTAAAGGCAGGGCTTCTGCCGCTCTGATTGCTTCCATTGTCCATTACGGTGAATACACCATTCCTGAAATAAAAAAATATATGCATGAGCAGGGAGTCAAAGTGAGGATGATCTGGTAATGGATAAGGTTATTGTCGAGTCAATGACCCATTGTGAAGCTGAGGTGGTGACCAAAGAAATTCCCAGGACCAAAAATTATGAACAAAAAATCAAAATGATCCTGGAGACCATGCGCATGAATAAATTCCAGGCTGTGGTCTGGGACGGGGACACTTATCTTGGTGGAACATGGTATGATCCCATTCAGCAAAAATGGACCGCTGAATTTAAGGACTATGTCTGGCGAGATGCCAATGAGTTTCAGAATAAGTAGGAAGGATGAAGGATGAAGGATGAAAGTGGAAGGGGGTGGGCGAAGTAAAAAGGAGAAAAGGGGAGGGCTTTAACCTTCATAATTAATTTTTTGTGCATATTTTCTTCTTCAATCCCATAAATTTCATCCCTCATCCTTCCTACTTCATCCTTTTTTATCATACGTTCCACTTCTACCGCCGCTTTTATGCACCAATTGACATTTTTCAATAATAATATCTTTCTGCACAGCCTTGCACATATCATAAATAGTCATGCAGGCCACCTGCGCTGCAACCAGGGCCTCCATTTCCACGCCAGTAGGAGCAATTGTTCTTGCCTCGGCCTCTACACGAATCAAATTTTCCTGATCATCTATTTCAAAACGGACATCCACAAAGCTTAAAAACAAAGGATGACACAGAGGAATAAGCTCCGCTGTTCTTTTGGCCGCCATAATTCCGGCAATTTTGGCTGTGGTCAGGACATCGCCTTTGGGCAGAGCATTCTCTTTTAATAAGGCCATAGTTCTTGAAGAAACGCGCACAAAACTCTCCACAATGGCCTTGCGCACTGTTTCGGACTTGTGTCCTACATCAACCATTGTAATTTGTCCGTTCTTATCAATATGCGTCAACCCTGCTGACATTCCATTCTCCTATTTTCCCATCCTCCCCATCACTAACCTGCATCTGTATCACCCATTACTTTTTTAAAAAAACTCTTCACCCTGGCAGCAGGACCTCCCTGTTTTTCCTGCTCCAATCTCTCAAATTCCCGCAACAATTCTTCCTGTTTTCTGGTCAGCCGCGTTGGGGTCTTAACTATAACCTCAACTAACAAATCACCCTTCTGGGTACTTCCCAGATAAGGAAGTCCCAGGCCTTTGAGCTTAAAAACCTTTCCACTTTGTGTACCCCTGGGAATTTCCATTGGAACTGGCTCATCCAGAGTAGGCACCTCAATCCTGGCTCCCAGCGCGGCCTGAACAAAACTGATTTCAACCTGAGTAATCAGGTCCTGGCCATGACGTTTAAAAATATCATCTTCCTGCACATATATAACCACATAGAGATCGCCAGGAGGGCCACCATGCTCCCCTGGTTCACCTTCTCCACGCAGCCGCAATCGGCTACCATTGTCCACCCCTGCAGGAACCCGTACCTTTATCTTCTTTTTGACATTAACAATCCCTCTTCCCCGGCATTTACTACAGGGGTGTCTGATAATCGTCCCCTGCCCCTGACAAACCGGGCAGGGCATGGATACGCGAAAAAAACCCTGTGAACGATAGACCTGACCAGACCCCTGACAATGGGCACAGGGTTCCACCCTGTGTCCGGGCTCTGCACCTGTCCCATGGCAGCGGTCACAGGTTTCTCGTTTGGGGATATTCAACTCAACTTCAGTGCCTCTGGCTGCCTCGCGAAAAGAAATAGTCAAATTATACCGCAAGTCAGTGCCAGATCTGGGCCTTGGCCCAAAGTGATCAGAGCCAAAGCCAAAAAACTCCGAGAATATGTCGCTGAAAGTGCTGAATATATCCTCAGCAGAATGAAAACGCTGAAAGCCGTTTGCATTTACCCCTTCATGACCGAACTGATCATATAGGGCTCTCTTTTCTGGATCACGCAACACTTCGTATGCTTCTGCTGCCTCTTTAAAAAGGGCTTCTGCCTGAGGGTCATCCGGGTTTCTATCTGGATGATATTTAAAGGCTAACTTGCGGTATGCCCGTTTAATTTCCTCGTCAGAAGCATTACGATCAATCCCTAAAACTTCATAATAATCCCTTTTGGCCATATTTAGTCAACCTTGATTCCAGCCTTTTCAATGGAGTTGGACGGCAAAATTTTACCTGCTGCAACTTCTCGCAATGCAGTAACAATCTCTTTGTTCTGGCTTTCAATAAGCGGGCTATAGCCTTCTCGATATTGCTTGACTCTTTTAATAGCCATCTGAACTAAAAGAAATCTGTTATTTACCTTTTGCAAACAATCTTCTACTGTAATTCTAGCCATATTTACTCCTTTACTAATTAAGGCGTTTTATTGACAAGACTAAATTGTCTTAAAAAAGACTTTATTCTATTATCAGCTAATTTTATATATTTCTCATTAATATCATATCCTATATATCTACGATTTGCTCTTAATGCTGCAAGACAAGTACTTCCACTTCCCACAAAAGGATCTAAAACTATATCCCCTTTGAAAGAGTATAGTTGTATCAACCGGTAAGGCAACTCTACAGGAAAAGGAGCTGGATGACCTATTTTTTTTGCTGACACAGCAGGAAATGTCCATACGCTTTTAGTCCATTCAAGAAATTGTTCTTTTGAAATAGTATTCTCTTTTTTCTGTTTTTTTCTTGAAAATGTTTGTTTGGAGAATATTAAAATATATTCATGAATATCCCGCAATACCGGATTTGCAGCGGACATCCAGCTTCCCCAGGCAGTTGATGGACTAGCGCTTGATGCTTTATTCCAGATTATTTCACCTCTCATCAAATAACCTATTTCCTGCATATCTTTTATTATATAACTATGTAAAGGAATATATGGTTTCCTACCTAAATTAGCTACATTGATACAAACCCGTCCCCCCGGCACCAATACCCGATATGTTTCTTTCCATACTCTCCTTAAAAAACCTAAATATTCATCTAAAGACAAATTTTGATCATACTCTTTAGAGACATTATATGGAGGCGATGTTATCATCAAATGAACACTATTATCTGGTAATTCAGACATCATCTCACTAGATTTACAAAAAATCTTATTAATATATCTAGCATCAATATGATTCTCTATATATTGCACGTTTTCATCGACTGTTACCCCTTCATATAAACGACTCTTATAAAACTTTGTAGAATCATGATTAATCCTGCCGGGCGTCCCAAATGAACTGGTCTTTGTGCCTAAACGTTTATACGACATTCTCATGTAACCTAAATATAATCACAAGAAATTAAACGACTGTAACTGATTCGCCTGCAAAAAGTAAATTTTCCGTTTTAAATTTTTATAAAAAAATCATGCTCTAATTAGTGCTAAAAATTTTTCGGCCTTTTCTTTATAAGTAGATTCTTGATTAGCAATCTCAATAATCATACCCAACTCTTCTCTTGTCTTCATACTGGAAAAAAATTCTCTTTCTTGTTCAAATAATTTAATCAAGTTTTCAGTGAATTCATTATAAGAATCAAAACGAATAAAGCCTTTTCCCGCAGTGCATTTTATATTGTCATCATCATCAATATCAATAGGTGACGGATTTACAGACCAAAATCCTTGTACAATCCCTGCCTGATATAAATGATCAACTTTTTTATAATAACTTGATGTAATCGGCGTGTTACCTAAAACAATAATCGGAATTTTTGCAGCCTCATAACCAGAAACACGAATATTAATACTTTTACCAATAGCTTTTAGCATTGAATCAGAACGCAATAATCCTGGATTTCCTTGATGACTCTTATAATCACCCAGACAAATTAATTGATCATTTTGCCATTCCCAGTTCCAGACTATGGACATCTTTACTTCAAAAATTGCCAGAATATCTTCTGGCATCTGTTTTCTTTTCTTTACTCTGCAAATTGCAACATCTGCTGGCGAACGAGATGTTAATCCAATTTCTTCACAAATTATTCCCTGAACAGCGAAGAAGCCATTAGATTTTGCGAAACCTTGCAACAAATTTACTGAAAATTTCTCGGTAAATTGTCCTATTAAAGCATTTCTGCTTTGCAATGTCCCCTTTTCGCCTTTGTACGATTTTGGCCAATACGCGTAGTACCGATTATCATCTCCAACATAAAATAGTTGCTCTGGTTCAGCAAAATTTTTTAATGCCTCAAAGAAAAATTCTCTCTCCTTTGCTTTACTCCATAGTTCTGTCATTTATCTATACCAAGCTCTTTTTTTACGTCGTTTACTAAACTGCTATCTACTACATAATATTTTTTCTCCCCGGCAAGACATGCCCAGCACCTGTTAGCAGGGAGACCTGTATCTTCATAAAAAGAAATTTTTATCAGCTCATTGTCCTGTTTGTCTTTGACCGTCCAGGTAAGTTTTTTTACAGCAGTTGAGGGAAGAATGTGACCTGGTTCTTGCTCATATCTCAAATCAGCAAGGCGCCACAAATAAAGCCCCATACCAGTAACTTCACGATTACTGTCATTAATTTTCCACACACCATCTTTCTGGTATAACTGGATATTCTTGCCTGAGACATCCGCTCCAGCTATTTCCATCTTCCTGGCCCTGTCTGTATCAAAGTGGGCAATAGTGCGGTCCCTGAGCAAAAAAGCACTTTTATCTAGATTATCAACATCTGAGTGGTCAAGGACAAAATACCACTTCTCTGGCTCAACCCGGGCTAAATATTTTTCTCCCCTTTTGAAAATCCTCATGATCAAAGGAGTCTTGCTTCCCTGATAAAAGATATTCAATAAAAATTCAGGCTTTGCGTTGTCAGCTTGAAAAACAATCTCTTTTCCTCGCAGAGAACCGAGATCAAAAAATAAAGAAGTAGCTTCAGAAGAGGAAACTTTATACTCTGTAATTTTCTCTGGCGCGACAAATTTAAATAAACCATCCTTTTTGGTAATATCCCAGCGCGTGGAATTCTTTTCGAGCAAGCGAACTCTGGTTATTTGTTCGTCATCAAAAGGTAGTAGTTTCAGCTTATAATAGGCTTTGCTTTCTGCCCCTACTTTGTCTGTATAATCTACGTTCATCAAAAGAAGTTTCCCGGGATATGAGGAACATAAAGCATAGACACCATCCTGGGCAGGATTTTTGTCCCCTATTTGCACTGACCATTGTTTTTTGCTGGCAGAAATGACCAATTTTTTCGGTTTATCCAGTCCATACTCGCCCAATTTCTCCTTACTGACTACCCCTAAAACACGTCTGGGAGAATTAAGCTGCAAAAAATCAATCAGGGCATCAATTTTTTCTTGATCCGCATAGGGCTGAATATCCTGTCCTTTTTCTTTAACGCGCCACTTACCCCTGTCTTTTGTAAGCTCGAATTGATCAAATTGAATCTGGACAATATTTAACTTTTTAAAATCCGGCCAATTAGTCTTTTGGTCGTCCTTTTTTTCCGGCCATAAAAAAATCCCGGCCCAGACAAAAACCAGTAATACGGTTAAAAAAAGCAGCCGTTTCATTCCTCACCTCTTTGCGGGTTCAATGTTCAAAGTTCAGCGTTCAAGATTAACGTTCACTATTTCGCCCTTCTCCGCCTTATCCCCACATAAATAGCCATAAGAACACACATTAAAGGCACTACAGCAAGAGGAATCCAGGTAATAAGCTGCTGTTGCCATACATTTAAAAAGAGCAATGAATTGGCTAGCTTTGGCCTGGAAATGGCCAGAATGTTCTCCTTTTCCCTGAGCCAGTTCAAAGAATTGCGGGCCATATCCAGATTGCCTGACAATCCAATATATTGATTGGTCAAAAAATCATCATCGCCAAATATTACCGCTCTGGACTTCAAAGTAGCGTTTGAGTCCTTCTCCTGACACTCGTTTTCATACGCTGCCGCAAGCCATAATGGCCCCTGAACATCTTCTTTAGGATCAAACCGTGCCTGGCCTTTTTTCAATTTATTTATGTCTGTTTCCAGCCAGGCAGTCCCGCTACTCTTGCCCAGGGGGTCTATAGTGGCCGTACTGTTTTTATCGACCTTTTCAAAAGCGCTACAGGTAGGAAACAAGGTCATTAAATTAAAGTCTTCTGTAATCTTATGATAAGGATATTCCTGAATTAAAGGTGTCAGATAATCACCAACGATCAATTTGCTGACAGGATCTAACACCAGTCCTTGATACCTTCTAAGACCTAAATTACTTTCCAGCCAGTCATCCAGATTGGTCTTGCTTTCTGCATCAAAGGCCAGAAACAGTCTGCCCCCTGCCTTTAAATACTCACTCAAAAGATTTAACTCATGAGCTAAGAAATCTTTTTGAGGACCAATTATAACAACCACAGTTGCATCCTGCGGGACCTTTTTCTCTCTGGCCAGCAGGAGTTTCTCCAGCTCAACGCCCTGGTCTTTCAGGCTGCTTTTCAGTTGCGTGATACCCTTTTCTCCAAACTCAGAAAAAGCAACTTCACCATGTCCCTGAACAAAATAAAATTTGGCCTTTTCAGGATTGCTTACCCGAATAAGTGCGTTAGTTAATTTTTCCTCATCAGGAAATAGTATCTTCTCCTGCTTGTTCTCACTTAATAGAATCACCTCTCCTGTCTGGCGCACTTTGTATTCCCTGGCCCTGAAAGGGGAGCGGTCCGGGTCCACAAACTCAAAATCAAATTTATCGCTCTGTTTAACATACAATTTTAAAAGATCTTCCAGGTTTTTACGCCCGCCTTCTCCTGGACGATAAAAGCAAAGTGCTTTCACAGGCTGTCTTAATTGCTTGAGCACTTTAACAGTCTGTTTAGAAAGAGAGTAGCGCTTGTTTTTGGTCGTATCATATTGCAGGTCAGCCTTCTTAGCCAGAATATTCAGGCCTACCAACACTGCCAACCCAATTATTATTGTTGCACATAACCTCGCAAACTTCTTCCAGGTCATTTTTTACTCCTTCATCTTAAACTTTCATCCTTCATCCTTCCTACTTCATCCTTCATCCTTTCTTCCTCACGCTCTCCATCTCTGGTTTTCCAGGCTGAGCATGGTCAGGCCCACAAAGGCCAGAATAAAAGTAAGATAATAAGTAAGATCAGGAACAGACAACACACCTTTGGTAAAGGAGTCAAAATGACTGAGTAAAGACAAAGCCTCAACAACTGGTTTATAAAAATCAGGGACCAGTTCCTTTACCCAGGACAAAAGCCAGAGTAGAAGCAAAGCCCCAAAACTCAAGGTAGCTGAAACAATCTGGTTCTCAGTCAAGGAAGAGATAAATATCCCAATGCTGGCAAAACTTAAGCCCAGAAGCAAAAGTCCAGAATATCCTGTCAGAGTAGGCAAAAACTCAGGTTGAGCGTATAAAAAAAGAAAACCAGGTCCTATCCCGCTCAACATAAGGGCAAGAGCTAAAAAACCGCCCACAGCCAGGAGCTTGCCCAGCACAATTTGATATTCCTGAACCGGATAACTGAGCAAAAGCTCAAAAGTCCCCATGCGCTTTTCTTCACTAAAAGAGCGCATGGTCAAAAGAGGTATAAAAAATAACAAAATCACTCCTGCATTTTGCAGAAAAGGGCGGATCACCCATTCCTGGGGGGTAAAATTCTCCACACCGGGATTTTGCATCACCTGGAGGCTAAAAAGTTGAAATTGCCCTACGAGGGATACAAAAAAATAACCAGAAATAAACAAAAAACAGCCTAAAACAATATAGGCCAGAGGAGAACGAAACAAAATCATCCAGTCTTTGCGAGCTAATGTTAAAGTTTGCATCAGGCTTCTCCTTGTTTATACACTTAACAGAAATTCTTTCCCTTCTTACGCTTCTTACGCTTCTTTCACTTCTTCCTTATACACTAAATTGACAAAGGCCTGCTCCAGACTCAAATCCATTGGCCGCAGTTCCAGAATCTTGCCGCCTAATCCATAAACAAAATCAGACAAATCAGCCCGTATATCATATTCAGGCTCTGCCTGAACATGGATTAGAACCTCATTTTTCAAATCCTCTACGTCAAATTCCTGCACCCCTTTAATGGCAGCAAGCTTTTCTTTGACTAAATCGTGATTAGTTGCAGGGAAAAAGGCACGCACAAGGTATCTTCCTGCCCCGGCCTTTTGAACTAGATGAGCAATGCTGTCATCTGCCAGAATACGACCCTTATTTATGATTATAACCCGATCACAAATCAACTCCACTTCCGGCAGGATATGGGTACTTAAAAGAACAGTTCTCTCCTTACCCAGCTGCCGAATCAACTCCCTGATCTCCCGAATCTGTCCTGGGTCCAGACCCACAGTTGGTTCATCCAGAATTAAAAGCTTTGGATTTCCCAGTATGGCCTGGGCCAGACCTACCCTTTGCCGGTAACCCTTGGACAAATGTCCGGTAAGTTTATTTTTAACACCGGTTAAACCACATTTTTGCATTACTTCCTGAACATCTTTGCGAGCATAGGCGCAAGCCTTTATTCTTGCCACCCATTGCAAGTACTCAATAACTTTAAGCTCTGGATAAACAGGAGCGGTTTCAGGCAAATAACCCAAATTTTTGCGCAAAAGCATTGGGGCTTTCTGAATATCCTGACCATCAAAAAGCACCTGCCCTGAAGAAGGGACAAGGTATCCGG
>OFAW01000108.1_pt1 | contig 12090 bp, 14 predicted proteins | sample 1520341 | NCBI WGS metagenome assembly OFAW01 (sample SAMEA3696446, study PRJEB22514) | metagenome | biome: water; feature: marine; material: hydrothermal vent | place: Pacific Ocean | collected 2014-08-12 | depth 1521 m | reverse complement strand
TAAAATATATTTAATCTTAATATACGGATAAACAACTTTTTTAATATCTAATCTATTTACTATTAACCAAATTGATAATCCAAATACAATAAATATTTTTAGAAGTAAAAGCAAAACTCCATAATCATTAGCATTTATCACACCTGTTCCACACATAGCACCTGGAACAATATCAGATAATCTATCTACTGTTTGAGCAAAATATATAAAAAGAAATATTTTAATAAACACAATAAAAAAAATAATAGTAGATACCAAATAATTTAATTTTTCTAAACTATATTGCAAATTTGTTGTGCTATTGAAATCCCAATACCTTAATATTTTAATAGATTTTAAAAAACTCAAACAACTTAAAAGTAATAATATAGATTCTATTAAAAAAAATACAATTACATTAGATGATAAAAATATTGACATTAAACAATCTTACCATTTTGAATATTGATATATTGATCTACAAAATCTAAATTATCAAACAAACTATCATGAGTAGCTATAATTACAGTTTTACCCAAATCTTTAAACTTTCGCAAAATATCTATAAAAGCTAATGAGTTATCTTTATCAAGATTTGCTGTTGGTTCATCTGCCAATATAATATTAGGATCATTAACTATTGCCCTTGCAATAGCTACTCTTTGTTTCTCTCCACCACTTAGATTATAGATTTTATCATTTTGTTTATGCTCTATATTTGCTAATATCATAGCATCGATAATCTTTTGTTTTGTTATCTTTTGTTTTGATAACACAAGTGGTGCTAATACATTATCGTAAACATTTAGTCCATCTATTAAATTAAATGATTGAAATACAAAACCTATATATTTATTTCTTACTTGAGAGCTATATATGTCTGGTAATTTGACTATACTTTTATTATCAATCTTAATATCTCCACTTGTCGGATGATTAAAAGCACCTAAAAGTGCTAAAAGTGAGCTTTTACCACTTCCACTAATACCTTTTAAAACTACAAGTTCCCCTTTTTTAATATCTAGGTTAATATCTTTTAATGCAGTAAAATCTTTATATTGTAAATTTAGGTTAGTTACTTGTATCATTTTAAAGCCTCATTTATATTGCTAATTGCTACTTTCCAAGATGGGATAATCACCATAGCCAAAAATGTAACAACTGTAAATAAAAATATCATTACCAAACTATTATAATCCACAACAGGTGTAAATTGTATATCTTGAATTAATGATTGTTTAATAAATATATTTTTTAAGAATATTGCATCTAATTTATATATATAAATATAAGCAAATACTACTGCAACTATGTAAGATAATATAGAAACAAAAATATTTTGAATAAGCTTAACTTTAATAATATCATTTATGCTAAATCCTATACTTCTTAAAATAGCAATATCTTTTTTAGTTTTACCAGATATTTGACTAATTTGCTGATATACCATAGTAAGAAAAGATAACAATATTACAACATATAAAATCATAAAAATACCATTTTTATACTCAAACAAATGAGCAATATTTTCTATCTTCTCATTTTTTGTTGTTATTTTCATATTTGGATATAGTTGCTGAATTTTTTGAGCTATAAAATCTATCTCACTATTGTTTGGCACGAATATCTTAACATACGAATACTCATCACTTTTTAATCCTAAAATTTTTTGAGCATTTACTGTATTCATCATAATTAAATCATTTGTAAGAAGATTTGATTGTTTTGGAAATATTTTATTGAATTTAAGATTTAATATTTTAGCATCATAAGTTAAAAAATTAAAATCCTTGGTATAGTAGAATTTTGATAAACTATTTTTAACTCCATATCCAAGATCTATTTTATCACTAGCTATATCATCATTTGAAATGATCCTAAATCTTTTATTTGCTTGTATAAATTTATAATATCCATCTACGACACCAACTACATCACTAATCCCATCTATCTCAAATAGATTATCTATAACATCATCCGTAATTTGTGTATGATACCCAGCTTTTTGATTTTGTACAATGATACTATCTTTTAAATCAATAGATTTTTTTAGGTCATACTTTATAGAATCTGTCATAAATAATATTGAACTAAATATAAAAATAATAAATGTAAAAATAAACCCACTTAAAATATAATTTGCTTTATCTTTAATAAGCAACTTCAAAGCAAACTTGATAAAATTGATATTTAACATATTATTCTAAACTTCTAATAGTATCTTCTGTAATTTGATCAAATCTCAAAATTTTTTTGCCTTCATGATCTTGTAAAAATTTTTTCGCTTCATCCAAAGTTAAAAAAGGGATCAATTCATTTCCCATAGGTCCAAATACATTTGAACCTTTAACATAAAAAGCTTTTTTTGCATCTATTTTTGATGTAGTATAGTAATCAGTTACATAAATATTTGATAATTGAACATGATTAAATAGTATCATTTTCATCATATCTTTAACACCATCAAAATAATCTTGATGCCCTTTATGTGTTCCTGTAGCAACCCATTTTGGGTATTTGATCACAAACATACCGCATATTGGGCATTTGGCATCTTTTGGCACTTTGATAAAATTTTGATTTACAAGAGATTTTTTAGATATTTTAACATCCCAAAGATATGATAAGATATATTTTAATCTTCTTTTTTTAATATGTTTCCCACAAATATCATTTTCTAAAATATCTTGTTCTAATTGAGATTTTTGTTTATATAAACTTAAATCAACTAGATCTTTATCACATCTACTATTAAATAATTTTTTACCTATAATGATAGATTTATCACTAGCATAACTATAACTTATAAATATTAAACAAGCTAAAAATAAATTTTTTAACATATATTTATCCTCCTTCAATTATGTATGGTATTTTACTATTTCAATGTTAATTTAATGTTAATTTTTTGCATCAGATAATGTTAGGCTAAATAAAACTTCACAACCATTTTTTTCTAATATCTGTTTTGCTTCTAGTATAGTATTACCAGTAGTTACTAAATCATCTACTAAAATTACTTTTAAATTTTTTAAACCTAAATATTTAAAATGCCGCTTATGTTTTTGTCGAAACAACAGATCTTTACCAGCATATTTGACAATATTAGTAGCTTTTAGAGTTGAATAAATAGGTGTTATATTATCTGATTTTAGATATTTTACCAAAATAGCATTATGTGAAAATTGATGTCTAGTATGATCATCTATAGCTATTGCTACAACTTGTTCATCATAGTTAAAATTTTTAGCAAATTTCTTAAACGATAATTTTGCTAAAATATTAAAAACTCTATCTCCATAAAATTGATATTTACTATTTAATAGCTCTTTAACTTCATCATAACTATAAAAACTATAATTATAAAAATCTTTTTCAAGTTCTCTTTTGTAAAAATTAGCTTTTAGAAGATTGGTTTGGCAATCTTTACATATAATACTAAAAGATAAATTTTCACAAGATAAACATCTCATAATCTAACGAGCATGCATATTAATCTAATTTTAAAACTGCCATAAAGGCCTCTTGAGGAACACTAACTTTTCCTATTGCTTTCATCCTTTTTTTACCAGCTTTTTGCTTCTCTAAAAGTTTTCTTTTTCTTGTAATATCTCCACCATAACATTTTGCTGTTACATTTTTACCTGTTGATTTTACAGTTTCTCTAGCGATAATTTGACTACCAATACTAGCTTGAATTGCCACTTCAAAAAGTTGTCTAGGGATCAACTCTTTTAATTGTTTTACAAATACTCTTCCTCTACTTTGAGCTTTTGTTCTAGGGACAATAATACTTAAAGCATCTACAGGCTCACTAGCTACTAATATATCAAGTTTTACAAGATCTCCAGGTCTAAACCCAACAATATCATAATCAAATGATGCATACCCTTTAGTTGTAGATTTTAATTTATCATAAAAATCCATAACGATCTCATTCATAGGTATATCATACTCTAATAAAACTCTAGTTGGATTAATATAATCCATTTTAAGCTGGATACCTCTTTTATCATTAAGTAACTTTATCACATTACCCAAATATTCATCAGGAGTTAAAATAGTAGCTCTTACATAAGGTTCAAAAATAGTTTCTATATGATTAACAGGTGGTAACTCATAAGGATTTTGTATCATCAACTCTTCACCATCTGTTTTTAAAACTTTATATACTACTGTTGGTGCTGTTGCTATTAGATCAAGATTAAACTCTCTTTCTAATCTCTCTTTGATAACTTCCATATGAAGCATACCTAAAAAACCTGTTCTAAAACCACTTCCAAGTGCTGCTGAACTTTCTGGCTCATAAGAGATTGAACTATCATTTAGCTTTAATTTTTCCAAAGCCTCTCTTAGATCTTCAAATTTATCTGTTTCGATGGGATAAAGCCCTGCAAATACAAAAGGCTTTGCTGGTTCAAAACCATCTATAGCTTGAGCAGTTGGCTCTTTTGCATCTGTGATTGTATCTCCAACTTCAATCCCTTCTGTAGTTTTTAAACCAAGAACTACTATACCAATTTCACCTGTTTTGATCTCATTTGTTTTGGTTCTTTTTATAGGGTGTGGATACATTAGATCAAGCACTTTTTGCTCAACTTTTGTATTCATCATCTTTAATATCTGCCCTTTTTTGATACTACCATCATAAACTCTTACAAGTGCTAAAGCCCCTAGATAATTATCAAACCAACTATCATAAACAAGTGCTTTAGTTGGCGCATTTTGATCTCCATTTGGAGCTGGAACTCTATCTACAATAGCATCGATTAACTCTTTGACCCCTACTCCTGTTTTTGCACTTATTAAATTATGCTCTGTGCAATCTATACCAATAGCATCTTCAACCTCTTCTAAAACACGATCAGGATCTGCTGATGGTAGATCGATTTTATTTACAACAGGCAAAAGTGTTAGATCATTTTCCATAGCAATATAAACATTTGCAATAGTTTGAGCTTCAACCCCTTGAGTAGAATCAATAATAAGCAAAGCCCCCTCTGATGATGCTAATGAACGACTTACCTCATAAGAAAAATCAACATGCCCTGGAGTATCTATAAGATTTAAAATATAATGTTGCTCATCTTTGACATAATCAAGTCTAACAGACTGAGCTTTTATAGTAATACCCCTTTCTTGCTCGATATCCATAGTATCCATCATCTGTGCAGATAATTCTCTATCTGCTACAGCTCCACACTCTTGAATAATTCTATCTGCTAATGTGCTTTTACCATGATCTATATGGGCTATAATACTAAAATTTCTTATATTTTTTTGCAACTAATTTATCCTTATTTTATATAAAAATTGACTGTATAGATTCATTTGTATAGATTCTATTTATAGCTTTTGCTGTAATCTCTGATGCAGTTAAAACGGTCACTTTTTCATGTGATGATTTTTGAGGAATAGTATCGGTTATTACCAATTCATCAAGGCTACTATTGGTTAATCTATCATAAGCTGGACCACTTAATACTCCATGTGTACAACATGCCATAACACTTGTAGCTCCTTTTGCTTTTAAAGCATTTGCAGCTTTTGTTAAAGTTCCTGCTGTATCTACCATATCATCCAATATAATCACATCTTTACCAGCTACATCACCTATGATATTCATCACTTCTGCAACATTTGCTTTTTCTCTTTTTTTATCTACAATAACAAGATCATACCCTAATTTCTCAGCATAACTTCTTGCTCTTGCTACTCCACCCACATCTGGTGATGCTATGATTGGGTTTTTAAGATTTTTGTCTTGAATATATTTTACAAATAGTGTAGCACCAACTAAATGATCTACTGGGATATTGAAAAATCCTTGAATTTGAGCAGCATGTAAATCTATAGTTATTACCCTTTGAACTCCAGCAGTTTCTAACATATCCGCTACAAGTTTTGCACTTATAGGAACTCTAGGAGCTGCTTTTCTATCTTGTCTTGCATATCCAAAATACGGAATTACTGCATTGATTGTTCCTGCACTACTTCTTTTTAATGCATCAACAATAATCAAAAGTTCCATAAGATTATCATTTGCAGGAGCACAAGTTGGTTGAATAATAAACAAATCCTGCCCTCTTACAGATTCTGTTATATTTACATTGATCTCTCCATCGCTAAATCTTTTTACATCTACAGAAGCTAATTCTACTCCCAAATTTGAAGCAATTTTTTGTGCAAATTCAGGATTTGCTGTTCCTGATACAAGTTTATAACTACTCATTGTGATCATCCTTTACATATCTAATATTTGGTGATTATATCTAAATATTTATAATGATTTGTTTAAAACTATTCAACTATAGGGATTAAAATTTGGTTATATTGCTCTAAGTCATAAGATAAAAGATCACTATTTGTATTTAAAAAACTAGACCATCGTTTTTGAATAAAATTATGTTTTAGTGGTAATATCTGTAAAATATTTTTCTCTTTTTGTAGCTCTTTAATTGGATTATGAGTATTTGTATTGATTATAAAATCTACACCAAATATTTTAGCTAGATTTTCCAAATTATCTACAAGTTGATCTCTATTTTCATCTTCTAGTGGATTACTGTTGATAATTTTTACTTTTAAATTCCATTGTATAGATATATCAAACAACATAGGAGATATTTGTGTATAATCAGATATATCATAAAGCAACTCTAAACTATACTTAATAGTTTCTATTGCTTCATATCCACATTTAAAAATTGGCAACTCCATATCAAATATATTTTTGGCAACTTTAGATATTTGCAAAAATTTAGCAGATGTTACAACTATCCCTACATCAAATCTTTTTTTATCAGATTTGACTATATCTTGCATATCTTTAAAATAATAATCTATCTCTATTATTATATTTTCAAAATTAGATACAATCTGTTTTATCTGATCTATCATATATATAGTTGATGGTTGTGTTATTTTAATAATTAATTTTTTATTTTTTAATTTTTTATATAAAAACAACCCTTTATTAACAATATTTAAAATATCAGATTCACTTTGTAGTGCTAGGTTGAGATAGATATAGATATTGTTTCCAAATGGCATAGGAAAATGCCCCAAAGTTCTAGTAATAGCACCATAAACTTGTAATAAAACTTTTGGCTTACCGATTATTAGAATAATATCATTTGGTTTTAAAATAAGAGATGGTCTTATATTTACCAAACTATTATTTCTATAAAGTGCAAAAATTTTCCAATCTTTTTGTGCAATAGCCCCTATATATCTGTAAGCATAAGAGCTACCAAAAGGGATTTGGATCTCCATAATCTCACCCTGCTTTAATCCAACATTTTGAGCTAAGACAGGAACATCTGGTAATTTTTCTAGCAATCCATTTGCTAAAATCTCATTGCCTTTGTAATATTGTATCTTATCATCTTGAATATCGATATTCCAATTGCTATATACTGTTAAAGAAAAATTATGTTTATAAGACATTATATTATTGATTACACTTACAGTATCAGCTTTATTATCTAAAATTACCATACCATTATAGTGTAACTCTTTATCTAAAACTATTCTAAGTTTTGAAGCACTTGTAGGATCAAATTTATAAAAAATAAAATTTGATGGTTGAATATCTGGGACAATATAGTCATTCATATAAACTACATCATAACTATTATTTGCTGGATTTACTTCTATTAATCTACTTAAAAAATTCTTGGCAACTAAACCATCTAATATCAATAATATATTCTTCATTGTAATATTATAGCTAAAATATGTTAAAATGCAATTTTTTAAAAAGGATGATAGCAATGCAACAAAGAGAATTACCTAAAAAAACAAAAATATATATGATAATATTGGTAATGCTTGGTATTATTTTTTTCTTCCTTATGGAGCAAGGTAAAGCTGCAAAAGCTACAAAAATATTATATCAACTAGGTTATAAAAATGTTACTGATGTAAAAGTATTTTCAAAAGTTGAGATACTAAATGAAGATACTAATGTAAAAGGGTTAAAATACGCTTTAAAATTTAAAGATTTAGATCAGAATAAACAATGTAGAGGTTTTATAGCGAGAGATTACAAAAACAATATATATCAAGATGTGGAGTGTAAATAGATATGAAAGAGTTAAAACAATCGATCAATTATTCGATATGGTGTGATTTTATAGAGAGAGATTTTTTAGAAAATGAATTTCAAACAATGGTGGAGCAATATAGAATCAATGGAGCTACAAGTAATCCAGCAATTTTTCAAAACTCAATAGCAACATCAGATGCTTATCAACAACAAATAGCGATGCTACAAGCAAATGATACAAAAAAAATATATGAAGAGTTAGCTATTACAGATATAAAAAGAGCAGCAACTATTTTAAAACCTTTGTATTCGCAAGATGATAGAGATGGATTTATATCTTTAGAGGTTGATCCTGCACTTTGTGATGATTCTTTTGCTACTTTTGAAGAGGGATCACGACTATATAATCAAATAGGTTTAGATAATGTGATGATAAAAGTTCCAGCTACAAATGCAGGATACAAAGCTATGGAGCATTTAAGCGAATTGGGTATTAGTGTTAATGCAACTTTAGTTTTCTCAAGCACTCAAGCTATCAAATCAGCAGAAGCTATTGAACGAGGTATGGCAAAAAGCTCACAAGAATCACAAGCTGTTATATCTGTTTTTGTAAGTAGATTTGATAGACTACTAGATACTGAGCTTCAAGCTTTGGCTCTTCCTACATCTAAAACAGGTATTATCAATGCTACAAAATGTTACCACAATATTCAAAAATTAGGTAATAACAATATAAGAACTCTTTTTGCTAGCACTGGAGTAAAAGGGGATGAGTTAGACCCTAGTTATTATATAGATAATTTAATACTTCCAAATAGTGTAAATACGGCTCCATTAAATACTATAAAAGCATGGGAAGAAAATGGTAACCATTTAGCTTCCAATATTATAAGTGAAGAGCAGTGTGACCAATATTTTGATACACTAAAACAACACAACATAGATATAGATTTAGTATCAAAAACATTACTAAATAATGGTCTTGAAAGTTTTAAAGTATCATTTCAAGAACTACTAGATACATTAAAAAAAGGGGAATAGCTATGAGCAATATTTGGACACCAAGTAGTTGGAGAGATTTTCCAATCAAACAACAACCAACTTATGAAAATCTTACAGAGTTAAAAAAAGTTGAAGATGAGTTAGCGACATATCCACCTCTTATATTTGCTGAAGAGGCTAGAAGATTAAAATCAGCATTAGCCAATGTTGCTAATGGTCAAGCATTTTTACTTCAAGGTGGAGATTGTGCTGAAAGTTTCAATGCTTTTAATGCAAACAATATTAAATCACTATTTCAAGTGATGATGCAAATGGCAGTTGTGATGACTTTTAGTAGTGGAAAACCTATAGTCAAAGTTGGTCGTATTGCAGGTCAATTTGCAAAACCAAGAAGTAGTGATTTTGAAGAGATAGATGGAGTAAAATATCCAAGCTATAGAGGAGATATTGTAAATAATATAGAAGCTAATCTTCAAAAAAGATTACCAAATCCTAAAAAACTTTTAAAAGCGTATAACCAAAGTGCTGCAACTCTTAATCTTCTTAGAGCATTTGCTAGAGGTGGTATGGCTGATCTAAATAAAGTGCATCAATGGAATTTAGACTATATGAAAAATCACACTTTAGGTGAAAAATACAATGAACTTGCTACAAAAATAAGTGAAAGTCTAAAATTTATGGAAGCTTGTGGTATCAACTCTTCAAATACACCAGTATTAAGTCAAACTACACTTTTTACATCACATGAAGCACTACTTTTAAATTATGAAGAAGCATTAACTAGAAAAGATAGTCTTACAGGTGATTGGTATGATTGTTCTGCTCATATGTTATGGATTGGTGATAGAACTAGAGATTTAAATGAAGCACATATAGAATATTTCAGAGGGATCAAAAATCCAATAGGTTGTAAAGTTGGTCCAACGATGAAAGAGGATGAGCTTATTGAACTAATAGATAAACTAAACCCTGACAATGAAGCAGGAAGATTAAATCTAATAGTAAGAATGGGTGCTTCAAAAATAGCTGATATATATCCAAAACTTTTAGCAAAAGTTGAATCTGAAGGTAAAAAAGTTGTATGGAGTTGTGATCCTATGCATGGGAATGTGGAAAAAACTGACAACGGATACAAAACAAGAGATTTTGCAAATATATTAAGTGAAGTAAAACAATTTTTCCAAATACATAAAACTCAAGGTAGTATCGCAGGTGGTATCCATCTTGAGATGACAGGATTGGATGTAACAGAATGCACAGGAAGCCAATCTTGCAATATCTCTACCGATGATCTAACAAGTAGATACCATACACAATGTGATCCACGGCTAAATGCAGACCAATCTTTAGAGTTAGCATTTATGATAGCAGATGCTCTAAAAGAAGCTAGATAAAATTTAGCTTCTTTATTTTTCCTAATTCCCATCATCCCTCAATGGGGATGCATACAACAATCTAAATATTAATTTTCCAACTTAAATGGTGCAATTATTGGATAATAATAATCAAAAATTTAGAGATGTGAAACCACTTCATTTCTTAGCACTTCCTGTATGGAGTCAATATTTTTAAAACTTAAATTTAAACAAATTCTTAAAGTATTATGGTATGATAAAAGTATGAATTAAATATTACTAATGTTAAGGAGTTTAATTATGGTAAGAAAAACAGTAGCAATAAGAGATGATTTATTTCATAATTTAGAACTAAATCATATTATAAATCAGTATCAATCGTTTTCAGAGTTAGTATCAAATGCCTTACAGCTTTTGATAGAAAAACAAAAAAAAGAACAATATAAATTAGCGATGATAGAAGCTTCAAAAGATGAATTATATATTCAAGATATGAAAAGTATTGAAAATGAGTTTAAATATTCAGATGAGCAGATTAAATAATGAATCAATATGATGTATATTTAGCAGACTTAAATCCAACTATTGGTAGGGAACAATTTGGGAAAAGACCAGTTTTAATTATTTCAAATAATTATGAAAACTTACTTGATATAGTTACGATTATTCCAATTACTTCACTCAAAGATGGAAGAAGAATATATCCAAATGAATTATTATTGCAGGATGAACTTGAAAAGCCATCAATTCTACTTTGTCAGCAAATTAGAACTATTTCAAAAAATAGATTGATTACAAAACTAACTTCTATTGATAATTATATTACTCAAAAAAGAATAGTAGATATACTTTGTCTAAGATTTGAAGATGTGAGTTAATTGCCTATAACAAATCACTAAAACTGTGAAAATAGACCATATAAAGCCCAAACACCAAGATATATTCTTTTAGTCATTATCTATTTTCATCTATTGACATTCTGAATAAAATTGAATATAATAGCTCTATAAAATATTTAAAAAGGTTGCTACATGAAAACTTTAACATTAAGAGTTGATGATGATATTTATAATATAATTAAATTAGCCTCAGATGGTGCAAAAAGGAATATATCAAATTTTATAGAATATGCAACACTGCAATATCTTACATCTTCGCAATATGTTGATAATAGTGAAATGAATGAGATATTAGAAGATAAAGAATTTATAAAAAGTCTCAATCGTGGACTAAAAGAAGCTAAAAGTGGAGATTATACAATTGTATGATTTTCTAATAGCCCAGACCAAAGAGTTTGAAAAAAATATCAAAAAATTAGATACTAAGATCTATACAAAAATTAAAAATATAGTTTATCCACAACTTAAAAAAAATCCTTTTTATGGAACAAATATAAAAAAATTAAAAGGTGAATATGAAGGTGTTTATAGATATAGACTTGGAAATTATAGATTATTTTATGTTGTAGATAATAATAAGATTATTGTAATAGTTACTGCTATATCTCATAGACAAAATGCATATAAATAAATAACAAATTTCTTAAAAAAACTATCTTTTTTTGATAATTTTTTCTCTCGTCCCCCATCATCCTCGATGGGGACGCATACTGCAATTTAAAAAAAACAATAAACTAAGATAGGCAAATACAGACCAATCTTTAGAGTTAGCATTTATGATAGCAGATGCTCTAAAAGAAGCTAG
>OFAW01000105.1_pt1 | contig 12108 bp, 14 predicted proteins | sample 1520341 | NCBI WGS metagenome assembly OFAW01 (sample SAMEA3696446, study PRJEB22514) | metagenome | biome: water; feature: marine; material: hydrothermal vent | place: Pacific Ocean | collected 2014-08-12 | depth 1521 m | reverse complement strand
TATATTTAATAGTGAATTTTTAGTATAATAACTCATATTTGATTTGATACTATAATATGTTTGTATTGTAGTATGTATATAAATACAAGGAATTATATGAGTTATTTTGCAAAAAGAATTATACCTTGCCTTGATGTTAGCAATGGTAGAGTTGTAAAAGGTGTCAATTTTGTGGGGCTTCAAGATGCTGGTGATCCTGTAGAGGTTGCTATAAGATATAATCAAGAGGGTGCTGATGAGATCACTTTTTTAGATATTGGAGCATCTCATGAAAAAAGAGATACTATTGTAGATGTTGTTGCAAAAGTAGCAAAAGAGGTTTTTATACCATTAACAGTAGGTGGCGGTATAAGAAAACTAGATGATATTTATAATCTGCTAAATGTAGGTTGCGATAAAGTAAGTATCAATAGTAGTGCTGTTGTCAATCCTGATTTTATCAACCAAAGTGCTAAACGGTTTGGATCTCAATGTATTGTAGTTGCACTTGATGTTAAAAAAGTTGCCAATGGAAGCTATCATATATTTGTCAAAGGTGGTAGAGAAGATACAGGTTTAGATGCAGTAAAATGGGCAAAAGAGGTATATGATCGTGGTGCTGGAGAGATTTTACTTACATCTATGGATGCTGATGGCACAAAAGCTGGATTTGAATTAGATATTACTAAACAGATAAGTTCTATAGTAGATATTCCTGTGATTGCAAGTGGTGGAGCGGGGACTATGGAGCATATAAAAGATGCTTTCACACTAGGTGGAGCAGAAGCCGCACTTGCTGCTTCCATTTTTCACTATAAAGAGATTGATATTATGGATCTAAAAAGATATCTTCAACAAAATAATATTCCCGTAAGATTATAAAGAATTTATATGATTATATCAGCAGGTAAAAATGAGGTTTTTAGTTTTGCAACACCTATGGGAGTAGGTTTAATAGAGTCTGCTATAAATTTAACTAGACTTTGTTTATTTAATAAACCAGATTATCTTATTTTTGTAGGAAGTGCAGGTAGTTATGGTAATTATGATATTTTTGATATAGTGCATAGTTCTAGTGCTTCAAATATTGAGTTGTCATTTTTAAGAGATGATAGTTATACTCCAATAGATAATGTTCTTAAAATAGATGATCCAAAACTAAAAAATGAGACTATTGTTAATAGTTCAAACTATATATCTACAAATCAAGAGCTTTCAAAAGAGTTGATCAACTATGGTATAGGAATTGAAAATATGGAGTTTTATTCTTTAGTAAAAGTTGCTCAAGAATTTGATATAAAGATACAAGGAATCTTTGTTATTACGAACTATACAAATAAAGATGCTCATAAAGATTTTATATCAAATCATACTAAAGCTATTGATAAACTTATAAGATATCTTGAATCAAAAAATATAATTGTTCCATGTGAAACATCTAAAAATAAAAAGGATAAAATATAAAAACTATATATGATTATAGACTAGATGAATTAGAAAATTTAATTCAACCAAAGTTTAGAGCAAAACAGATTTATGATTGGATATATAAAAAATATATTACCAAATATGAAGATATGAAAAATATACCTAAACAACTTCAACAAACTTTACAAGAGAACTATCCTATTGATATTTTATCTGTAATAAAAGAGGAGAAAAGTTTAGATGGTAGCATAAAATATCTTTTTAAACTACAAGATAATACAACTGTAGAGAGTGTGTTGTTGTTGATGAAAGATAAACAAAAAGATCAGCAGGGCAATATAATCAAAAGTGAAAAATATACTTTTTGTATATCATCACAAATAGGTTGTAAGGTTGGATGTAGTTTTTGTTTGACTGCAAAAGGTGGTTTTACTAGAGATCTTAGTGCAGCAGAGATTGTGGCACAAGTGGTTTATTTAAAAAAATTAAACAATATAGATCAAGATAAAAGTGTTAATATCGTTTATATGGGTATGGGTGAGCCATTGGATAATTATGATAATGTTATTCAGGCTATTAAAATTATATCGCAAGAGAGTGGATTATCTATCAATACAAGACGACAAACAATATCAACAAGTGGAATAAGCTCAAAAATTGATAAACTTGCTCAAGAGAATTTAGGTATTCAACTAGCTATATCTTTACATGCTGTTGATGATGAATTAAGATCAGAGCTAATTCCTATGAATAAAGCTTATAATATTCAATCTATAATAGATGCTGTTAAAAAATTTCCTGTTGATACTAGAAAACGAGTTATGTTTGAGTATCTAGTGATAAAAGATAAAAATGATGATATAAAATCAGCCGATAAACTTATAAAACTACTTGATGGGATAAAAGCAAAGGTAAATCTAATATATTTCAACCCATATCCAGGCACGACATATCAAAGACCATCTAAAACAAAGATGGAAAAGTTTAAAGATCATCTAATCAAAAAAGGTGTAGTTTGCACAATAAGAGAATCAAAAGGATTAGATATTAGTGCTGCATGTGGGCAATTAAAAGAGAAAGAGAATTTGGAGTAATAAATAACAATGGGAACATTAGATATAATAATGCTAATATTTTTAGCAGTAGTATTTGTAGTTGGTTTAGGATCACTATACTATTTTATGACAAAAGAGGAGTAACAATATGGCAATAACAAGATTTGCACCAAGTCCTACGGGATATTTACATATAGGGGGGTTAAGAACTGCATTATATAGTTATCTATGGGCAAAAAAAACAAATGGAGAGTTTAAACTTCGTATAGAAGATACTGATCAAGCAAGAAATAGTGAAGATGCAGTCAAAGCTATTTTAGAAGCATTTCAATGGGTTGGAATGCCAAGTGATTGTTCTATAGAGTATCAATCTAAAAGATTTGATATATACAAAAAATATATTGATAAACTTTTGGAAGAGGGTAAAGCATATAGATGTTATATGTCAAAAGATGAGTTAGCACAACTAAGAGCAAAACAAGAGGCGAATAAACAAACCCCAAGATATGATGGAACTTGGAGACCAGAAGATGGTAAAACTTTACCACCTATTCCTAAAGATATTGATCCAGTGATCCGTATAAAAGCACCTTTAGAGGGCAAAATAGAGTTTGATGATGGGATCAAGGGCTTTATGAGTTTTGATGCAAATCAGGTTGATGATTTTATTATAGCAAGAAGTAATGGTGTGCCAACATATAATTTTGTAGTAGCAGTTGATGATAGTCTAATGGGGATTGATGAAGTTTTAAGAGGAGATGATCATCTAACAAATACTCCTAAACAGATTGTAGTTTATAATGCTCTTGGATTTAAAATACCAAAATTTTACCATATGCCAATGATAAATAATCCACAAGGTAAAAAGCTATCAAAAAGAGATGGTGCAATGGATGTGATGGAGTATAAAAGATTAGGTTATCTTCCTGAAGCATTGTTAAACTTTTTAGTTAGATTAGGATGGAGCAATGGGGATCAAGAGATATTTAGTATGGATGAGATGCTAGAGCTTTTTGATCCAAACAATATAAATAAATCAGCTTCATCATATAATGCAGAAAAACTACTTTGGTTAAATAGCCACTATATCAAAAATGTAACAAATCAAAGACTTATAAAAGAGTTAGAGTATTTTGATTGTAAAATTGATGGACACGATAAAAAAGAGATGCTTCTTGATCTATGTAAAGAGAGAGCAAACACACTTATAGAGTTAAAAACATCTATTGAAAATATTTTATTAACTCCTACATCTTATGATAAAAAAGGTGTAAAGAAATTTATCAAAGAAAATACCATTGATATGTTAAATAGCTATATTCAAATACTAAAAGATAATCAGCAAAATCTTCATATTCCAACTGATATAGAAGGTGTAACAAAGCCATTTATTCAAGAAAATGAGTTAAAATTTCCACAACTTTTTCAACCAATTAGGATAAGTTTAACAGGGGGAACACAAGCACCATCAGTATATGATATTATAGCAATATTGGGTATTGAGGAAACTATCAAGCGATTAGAAGTAGCGATATCGCAAAATTTTGGAAAAGAGTAGTATAAAATTCGTAGAAGTAGTATCTAATCTACTTCTACAAATAGATTAAATATTACTCTTCAATTCTTATCATGGCAGGTTTTGATAAAACAACCTTACTATTTTCAAGATCTTTTATAGCATCTTTTATATTTTTTTCTTTACAAGTATGAGTTGATAATAATATATTTGCTTTATTATTTGAAGCTGATTTTTGTAGCATAGTTTTGATTGAGATATTATTATCTCCTAATGTTTGAGCAATTTTAGCTAAAACACCACTTTTGTCATCTACTTCAAGTCTTAGGTAGTATTTAGTTTCTATATCATCTATATCAACTAAAGATAATCCATCTTCAAGAGATTTGGTAAATCCTAACATAGGAGAGCCTTTACCTTTTCTAGCTATATCTATTAGATTTGCTATAACAGCACTAGCAGTTGCATCTCCACCAGCTCCAGCTCCATAATAAAGTGTTTCACCAACTTTATCTCCAACTACACTAACACCATTCATAACACCATCTATTTTTGCGATCATTTCACTATTTGGGATCAAGACTGTATGAACTCTTAATTCAACTTTATCACCGATCTTTTTAGTAATACCTAAAAGTTTTAAAGAGTAGTTAAACTCTTTTGCAAACTCTATATCCTCTTTTTGAATATTATCTATACCTTCTATTAAAATATCTTCAGGTTTGGCATCTATTCCATAAGCAAGACTAGCTAAGATAAGTAGTTTATGTGCTGCATCAAATCCACCAACATCAAAAGTTGGATCTGCTTCAGCATAACCTAAATCTTGTGCTTCTTTTAGAATAATATCATATTCAATTCCCTCTTTGATCATCTTATCTAGCATATAGTTACAAGTTCCGTTTATGATCCCTTTGATACTTTGGATATGATTTGCTCCTAATCCCTCTCTTAAAGCTGTAATAATTGGAATACCACCAGCAACTGCTGCTTCAAATTCAAAAGCAGTATCTCCTGCTATATCTTGTAGCTCATATCTATGGTAAGCAAGAAGTGCTTTATTTGCAGTAACTACTGCTTTACCATTTTTTAAAGCTTTTTTTACAACTTTATAAGGCTCCTCTATACCACCCATAAGTTCTACTACAATATCTATATCTTTATCCTCTAAAATATCATCAATATTGTCAGTTAGTTTGATATTAACATCTCTTTTTTTAGATAGATTATTAACTGCACCAATCATTGGTTTTATCTCTACACCCGCTCTTGCAGTTATGATATCTTTGTTCTCTTCTAATATTTGGCAAACACTTTGTCCAACTGTTCCAACACCAATAATTCCAATTTTTAACATCTAGTTATCCTTTTTAAATTGTTGTAAATATTTTTTTATATTTCTTGCAGCTTGTCTTATTCTTTTATCATTTTCAATTAAAGCAATTCTAACATAGTTTTCCCCATGCTCTCCAAATCCTATACCAGGAGCAACCGCAACACCTGCTTGTGTTAGAAGTTGTTTAGAAAATTCTAAACTACCCATATGCTCTACACATTTAGGTATTCTAGCCCATACAAACATACTAGCTTGATTTCTTCTTATAGGCCATCCTGCTCTGTTAAAACTTTCTATTAATACATCTTGTCTATGATCATATTTTTGTGTGATTTGTGCTACACACTCTTGATCTCCATTTAAAGCTACCGTAGCAGCAACTTGAATAGGGGTAAACATACCATAATCAAGCCAAGATTTTATTTTTTGTAAAGCACCAATTAGTTTAGTATTTCCTACAAAAAATCCAACTCTCCAACCTGCCATATTATACGATTTGCTTAATGTAAAACTTTCAACTGCTACATCTAAAGCACCTTCTACTTCCATAATAGATGGAGTTTTATATCCATTAAAAGTGATATCTCCATAAGCAATATCACTTATGATATAAAATCTCTCTTTTTTAGCCATAGCAACAAGTCTTTGGTAAAATTGAGGAGTTACTGTTGCAGTTGTTGGATTGTGTGGAAAATTAACAACTACATATTTTGGTTTTGGAGAGTTGTTTTTAAATACCATCTCTAAATCTTCAAAAAACTTATCTTCATCAACCTGATAGTCCTCATCAAATACAAGTCCAAATTTGACAACATTACCACCAGCAAGTATAAAAGCATAGCTATGTATAGGATAAGTAGGATCAGGCACAACAGCAACATCACCAGGATTAGTAATAGCATAAGCAAGATGTGCATAACCCTCTTTGCTTCCCATTGTAGCTACACATTGCGTTTGAGGATCAAGATCGACATTGTATCTTCTTTTATACCAATTTGATATTGCTAATAAAAGTTTTGGGATACCTTTAGATACAGAATAACCATGAGTCTTTGTTTTTTGGGCAGATTCTATTAGCTTTTGTCTAATATGTTCAGGGGTATCTCCATCTGGATTACCCATACTGAAATCTATAACATCATGCCCTGCTCTTCTTTGAGCCATTTTTAATTCATTTACTTCTGCAAATACATATTTTGGTAATCTTTTTATCCTGTCAAATTCTATCTCGTCAAACATTTTTACTCCTATTTTATTGTAATACTTAGTCCTCTTTTTATATTGATTAAAGTATATCTATCTGTAATTTTAATATAGTGTGTTCCATATGGAACATTTGATTTTAAACCTCTATAAACTCTATTTTTCTTTATCGTATCTAAAATATTTAGATCTTTGTCATAAAATACGATATATGGAAACCAATTATTAAGTTTTCTACTTATTATTTTTAACTCTTTTGGTGAATTAACTTCTAAAAAATATGCCCTTAATGGTTTTTGAAATATTATCTTTTCTCCATTTTCAACTTTTTTAGATTCTAATATTTTTGCATTAGCTAGATTGAGCTTATATCTCCAATAAAACTGATTTACTCTAGTTACATCTAGTATTTTACAATATTTTGATTTAAGTTCCTGAATAAATAAAAATGGATCTAACATATATTCGGTTTTGAGATTGATGATCCAAATAAGATTATTGTTATTGGTATCATATTTTATCTCTTTTGTAAAATAAAAAGCATACCCCATACCTCTTAGTGTTTCATTTAGAATTTTTAAAGATTTGATTGCACTATTTTTTAGTTCAAACTCTATAGATATATTTGCTGGAGCATTGTATTTTAGATCTATTAGACCATTGTTATTTAATACTTTTAAAATATTTTTATAGTCCAATGTTGTATTGTTATCTAAATAAAACTGCTCTTGATCTTTAAAAACTAGATGTAGTAGTTTGTTGTGTAGATTAGATTTATCTGAACCTAATAGATTTTCAACTTTATCAAAAAGGATACTAGCATAAATAGATGTGATAAAAAAAGATATAGAAAATAAAACTTTAAATAATCTCATCAAACTACCTTATACCAATGAATGTATTAAAATACCTGCTGCTACAGATACATTAAGTGAATCAAAATCATTATACATTTTTATAGATACAGTATGATCAAGTTTTTTAATAATTTTATTTGATAATCCACGACCTTCACTTCCTAAAAAAAGAGCATATTTATCTTGAGATATAGGTTGGAATTGTTTTATATCTATCCCATCCATATTTGCTCCAATAAGTTTAAAATCTATCTGTTTTAATTCATTTGCTACATCAGCACTATTTGGGATAAGACAAATTGGAATATCAAGAGCAGCACTGGCACTTGTTCTAATAACACCTGCCATATTGATATTTTTAACACCAGATATTATTATAGAATCAACTCCTAATGCAAAAGATGTTCTTACAATAGCACCAATATTACCTATATCTGTTAATCCATCTAATATAACTATAAAACGAGATTCTTTTATTTTTTGAAATGAAACAAAACCAAACTCATTAATATCTAATAAAAAACCTTGATGATTGCCACCATGAGCTAAAGCTTGAGCTTTCTTAGAATCGGGACGGATTATTTTTTTGTTTAATTTAGCAAATTTTGAAAATATTTTTTTATCACACTCTTTTGCTAAATAAATCTCATTTATAATCTCTGGATATTTTTCTAAAATAGAAAAAACTATTTGTTTGCCATATACTATCATATCGCGATTATATCTAAAAATAATAGTTTATATGCTTAATCTAGCATAAATATCTTTTGTATTTTCACCTGTAAGTTTTGATAAAAGTTTTGCTTTTTGTTTAGGGGCAATATCAAGCTTTTCAATATCACTATATGTAATAGCTTCACCTTTAGATGTTGGTTTGGCATCTATAACTACTACCCACTCCCCTTTTATAGTATTTGTAGATAATACCTCGTATAGATTTCTAGCACTATCTTTAAATGTTTGTTGATATTTTTTAGTTAACTCTTTTGCTATAAAAACTATTCTATTTGGGTCAAGTTGTTGTAGCTCATTTAACATCTTTATTAGTCTATGTGGAGATTCATAAAGAATTGTAATAGAGCTATTTTGTAAAACATTTTCAAGTTTATTGATCCTGTCTTTGCTTTTATGTGGTAAAAAACCTATAAAATTAAATTCATTTAGAGTAAAACCACTCATAGCATAAGCAGTTAAAACAGCATTTGCTCCAGGAAGGATATCATAAGGTATATTGTTTTTGATACAAAAATCAACAATTAACGCACCAGGATCACTAATACATGGCATACCAGCATCACTTAAATATGCTATATTTTGAGTTTGAAGAAGCTCTAAAGTATCGGCAGACTCTATAAAATCTTTTTCATTATGAGAGTGAACTGAGATAAAAGTTTTTTGATTAAAATCTATTTGAAAATCAAACTTATTAGATATAAGATTAAGAAGTTTTTTTGTTACCCTTGTATCTTCACAAAGGAATATATCCGCTTCCTTTAGAAAATCTATAGATCGATAAGATATATCTGATAGATTTCCTATAGGTGTAGGGATAAAAGTTAGCACTATTTGATTGAGTATTTTGCTTTAAATTTCTCTACTCTACCAGCGGCATCAACAATTTTTTGCTCACCTGTAAAGAAAGGATGACAAGCATTACAAATATCAATTCTCATTGTTTCTACATTTGATTTTGTTTCAAATGAGTTTCCACATGCACAACTAACTTGACAAGTTTTGTAATCTGGATGGATATCTTTTTTCATCACATCTCCTTTTTATAGTTTCAAAGAAAGGTCGCGTCTAATGTCGCCCTTCAATCTAAAGTTTGGGATTATAATTAAATTCTGCTTAAATAAAAATTAATTGTTGTTATATAGATTTATATAATATTTATTATTTTATAATAAATATAGATGTTATAACATATATTATGATATAATTATATGATTAAAAGATGATATTACATATTTAAGGATTATAATGATTGAGCTTTCTACACCAAATGAACTAATAGAGCAAACTGTTTTACTTATAGAAAATAGTCGTAAAAAACAAAAACTTCAACAGAAAGAGCTAGTATTAAAAGCAAATATACCTTTACCTACATATAAGGACTTTTTATATAAAAAAAGAATATCATTTGAGAATTTATTAAAACTATTAATAGCTTTAAGATTATTTGATAATATAGCAGGATTATTAAAAGAGCAACAAGTGTTATCATTAAACGATATAAAGAACAATAATCTATTGCCAAAAAGGATAGTAAAATGAATATCTATGAAGTAGATGCATATATTTATGATAAAAAAATAGGAACACTTTTACTAAAAGATGAGACAGTATATTTTGAATATGATAAGGAGTTTAAAAAATATAATTTAGAAATATCCCCTTTAAAATTGCCATTAACATTAAATGGTATATATACAAATCGTGATGATCGTTATTTTGAACAACTTCCTGGAGTATTTTATGATAGTTTGCCAGATAAATTTGGAACAAAAATTATACAAAGGTATTTTGAATCCAAAGGGATATCATCTTATAATTTAAATGTGATTCAAAAACTAATGTTTATAGGTGATAAATCAATTGGAGCTATAACATATAAACCATCTTTGAATATATCTAATACTGCACAAAATCAATTAATTGAATTAAATGAATTTTATAATAGTGCCAAGAGGGTGATCGAAGGTAGATCTATTGATGTTGTAGATGAGATGTTGCATTTTATGGATAGTGCTGCAAGTGCTGGAGGTGCTAGAGCAAAAGCTGTTATAGCATATAATGAAACTACAAAAGAGATGATAAGTGGATTAAGTGATACTTTACCAAAAGATTTTCATCATTATTTGATAAAATTTGATATACAAAAAGATAATGGAAATAGCAGTGATTTTACAAAACTAGAATATATCTATATGAGTATGGCAAAAGAAGTTGGAATTAATATACCTAAAATCAAGCTTTTAAAACACGGTAATTTGTATCATTATTTAATTAAAAGATTTGATAGAGTAGATAATAAAAGGGTTCATCTACATAGTGTAGCAGGGATAACTCACTCAAATTTTAATCTTCCTATGCATTACTCTTATGATGAACTATTTAGATTAACAAGATATTTAACAGGCAATCAACAAGATGTAATAGAACAATACAGAAGAATGGTTTTTAATATAATAGGACGAAACCAAGATGATCATGCTAAAAATTTCTCTTTTATAATGAATGAAGATGGAGTTTGGAATATATCACCTGCTTATGATATTACATATGCAAATGGTGCAGGATATACAAAAAATCATCAGTTATCGTTAATGGGGAAAGTAAATGATTTTACAAAACAAGATCTTCTTGAAATTGCAAAAATACACTCTATAAAAAATAAAGATGCTCAAAATATCATAGATAAAACTTTAGATATTTTTAAATCATTTGAAGATAGGGCAAAAGAATATGGTATAGATATAGAAGTGCAGTTTTCAGACCTTTGGGACTTTGAAAAAGCTGTAAAGAGAATAGGCGTAGATTTACTTATAGGGCATCCAAGAGGAGGAGTTGCAATAGCAAAAGACTTAGGAATAGGGCTCGTAAGAACAGGATTCCCTGTATTCGATAGAATAGGATATTCAAGATGGCCAATAATGGGATACATGGGAAGTTTAAGATTCTTTGATGAAATCGTAAATACAATATTAGAAAACAATATACCTGACACCAGACTCCAACAGTAATAATAAAATAATTAGTATTTTTAGGAGCTGGACAGGTAAAAGGTGAGAATGTGTCAGAGTTAAAAATTGTTAGAAAGGAACTGCCAACAACAACGCAGCTTATATTTAAACTATCATTGTTTGATTGAGGGAAATCATGAAAACAAAAAAATACTATGGAAGAGACCCAATAAAAAAGCTTTTAAATGATCCAGAAAAGAGAGAGAAGATTTTTAAATTTTTATTTATTTTGAATATATGGGTTTGGTTGATGATGTTTTTAGGGGCAGTGATTTTCATAATTTTGATGATAAAGTATTACTGGTGAAATTTTGATGATGAAAAGCTGAATGAGAGAAGAAGAAACTACTCTACAATACGGTATTGGATATTTGTAAAATATTTCTTGGAGCTGGATTAACAGTATTTGGAATGGTTATTATTAAAGTTGCATTCTCTGAAGCTAATAAAGGTATAGGTTTGGCTTTATGCATGGCAGACATTTTATTTTTGTCATACATTAGCTTAGTGTGTGGTGGAATATTATACGACATCTACAAAAAGTTATAAACCTATTGTATCAACTTCCTTCCGACTTTCCAATACCATATTCCTAATATTGTAACGAACAATGCCATGAACCCAAGTAGCATTAGAACCATTATAGCAAAGGCATCTAACTGCATACTTTCAACCTCTTTTTTGCAACCAAAAAGATTATTAACTTTAACTTATCTAAGTTAATATTTACTGCTTAATGGTATTTATAACTTGGGTGGTAGAATGAATACTTTCGTTTGGATGTTTGCTATTATAGCTCTGAGCTTTTCAGCATTGGTAGGGTTAAGATTATCTTTTAAAAAAGGAACAGCCAATGTTTTAGTTGGAGAATCTATAATTACCGTTGTTGCTGGGACATTGATGGTTGTTATCTCTCAAAAATATAACCTTGCATTTGCCGATGCTATAGCTTTAGCCATGTTTATATGTGGTGTTGTTGGAGCATTTGCCT
>OFAW01000104.1_pt1 | contig 12343 bp, 12 predicted proteins | sample 1520341 | NCBI WGS metagenome assembly OFAW01 (sample SAMEA3696446, study PRJEB22514) | metagenome | biome: water; feature: marine; material: hydrothermal vent | place: Pacific Ocean | collected 2014-08-12 | depth 1521 m | reverse complement strand
GTGCTGTCGTTGCTCATGGTGCACAAACCATCATTAGCCTTAATGCCTCACCTTTTCAACTAGGCAAGCATCAACAAAGAATTAAAACCATGCGCCAAAGAGTACTGGAAAACAACGTTAGCCTTATTTACATCAATGCTGTTGGCGGGCAAGATGAGCTGGTATTTGATGGCGGGTCTTTCGCTATGGATGCTAGCGGTAAAATTACCCATCAACTACCCTTCTTCCAAACCTTAACACAGCCTCTAGATCAGCCATTCATGCAAAACATTGATGAACCGATCGAAAAAACCATTTACGACGCCCTGGTATTATCAACCAAAGATTACATTGAAAAAAATGGGGTGTTTAACGGTGCATTGATTGGTCTGTCCGGTGGTATTGATTCGGCACTAACGCTCACCATTGCGGTTGATGCCCTAGGCGCTGAGCATGTGCAAGCGATTATGATGCCGTATGAATATACCTCTAGCATGAGCCTTGAGGATGCTAAAGCCCAGGCCAGTAGTATGAAAGTTGATTATCATGAAATTAACATCCACTCGATGGTCGATAGCTTTAACGCGCAACTATCGCCTTTATTTGCAGGTACTGATGCTGACACCACTGAAGAAAATTTACAAGCCCGCATCCGTGGCACCCTACTCATGGCAGTTTCAAATAAATCAGGCAAGATTGTACTCACAACGGGTAACAAATCTGAAATGGCAGTAGGTTATGCCACTCTATATGGCGATATGTCAGGTGGCTTCGCCCCGCTTAAAGACATTGCAAAAACCATGGTTTACCGCCTAGCCAATTATCGTAATTCTATTGATTATGTTATTCCTGGACGAGTGATTGATCGAGAGCCATCAGCAGAGCTAGCGCCTAACCAAATAGACCAAGATTCATTGCCGCCTTATGAAGAGCTAGATGCGATTTTAGAATTGTTCGTTGAACACAAACAATCGATTCAACACATTACGCAACAAGGCTTTAATCAAGACACCGTTAAGCGTATCAGTCGTATGGTGCTAAACAATGAATACAAGCGCCGACAATCTGCCCCGGGGCCTAAAGTCAGTCAGAATGCTTTTGGTAAAGAGCGTCGTTACCCGATGACGTCTAAGTTTCAACCTTAGTCGAATGATCAAAAATTTTTAGCATGCCCTCGGCCTTGTGCTGGGTTTCTTCGAGCTCACGCTCAGCTACCGAATCAAACACAATACCAGCACCGGCACGCAGTGTTAGTGTGTTGTCTTGCTGAGTCATAGTGCGAATCAAGATGTTAAAGTCCATCTTACCATTACTACTAATATAGCCGAGTGAACCCGTATAAGCCTGACGTGGCATCTGCTCTAGTTCAGCAATAATCTGCATACAGCGAATCTTAGGGCAACCAGTAATCGTACCACCTGGAAACAAGGCCCGCACTAACGCTTTAATACCAACATCCGCTCTTAACTTGCCTTTAATATTAGAAACAATGTGATGCACATAAGGGTAGCTTTCTAAAGTCATAATCTCATTTACATGCACTGAACCATACTCACATACCCTACCCAAGTCATTGCGCTCTAAATCTAGCAGCATAATGTGTTCGGCTTGCTCCTTAGGGTGGTTGATTAGCTGCGCCTTTAAGCGCTCGTCTTCTTCACCAATGCCGCGCGGATGCGTACCTGCAATCGGTCGAGTTTCTATTTGATCACCATCCACGCTACAAACGTTCAGGCGAGGAAGAGATAATGCTAAAGCCTTCAAACCGCGCCAAAGCGGAAAATGGCGCTGGGTTGGAGTACTTTAAAGCTTGGTAGATTTGCACTGGTGTAATTTTAGAGTCGAGCTGATATTGCCATTGTCGTGATAGATTCACCTGAAACACATCACCAGCTACAATATAGTCACGACTGCGCTGCACACCTGAGAGAAACTTACTTTCCTCTTCCCAAGACAAAGTACCTTTAATAGCAACAGCTTCAATTTCATTTAAATGCTTAATGTCTGCCAACACTTGATCAATACGTGCTTGATCATCAAATTGATCTAACAAATAAGTTTGATCATCGGCATGGTCAATAATAATCGCTGTTGGGATCTTAACCGCAATCGCCACCGCTTGATCGCCTGAATGCAAATCATCCTTTAAAACGGGCTCAATCTGCCCAATCAACTCGTACGACAAATACACAAACCAACCACCAGTAAAAGGCAAATCACTTTGGATAGTAGGTACGTCAACGCTGGATTCTAGTGTTGATAAAAAATCAAACTCATCCAAATTATTTAGAACGATTTGCTCAGTTGGATGTGCAAACAAAATAGAATAACGATTGGCCTGATTGTGATTAACGCTTTCTAACAAAAACGGATAACGCTTGGCATTAAGTTGACACAACGCATCTAGTGCGACGCTAGGAATGGATAAAACTTTCACTATGTTTTACTTGGTTACAGTTGTTTCAAGCTTGGTTTTAGACTCAGGCTTGGTGACATCTTTTGTTACTTGATCTGCTTGAATCGTTTTAAGTAGCGCCTTCGCTTGAATAATAGAATTATGATTTGGGAATTTCTTAATCATAGATTTAAGCAATAGAGTCGCTCGCTTATCTTCTTTAAGCTCGTGCTCGATAATCGCAAGCTCGTACAGTGAGTTAGAAAACTTATGATGCAAAACATAATCATGCTGAAAACCAACAAAAACTTTTTTTGCATTGTGGCGATCACCTTTAGCGGCATAAGCCCTGCCTAGCCAGTAAGTCGCATCAGGTACATAATGATTTTCAGGATATACATCAAGGTAGTTTAAAAATAAATCAATTGATTGATTGTATTGATCAGTTACTAATAAGCTTCTAGCACTGGTATAGAGTTTTTTAGCTTTTCTATCTTCATTTCTAACGCGTTTTATCGTTTCTTTAACCACATTAGAGGATTTCTGATATTCTATTGAATGAAATAATTCAGTGATTTTCTTTCGGGAATATTTTTGTTGCTCTTGCAGTAGTTCAATCTGACCAACCAACTTTTTATTGTCTCGTTTTATTTTTTTAAGGTTTTTAGAGTTATGCTTTATAATCTTTTCTACATTTAAGGCAAGCGTATTAAAAGGTGCTTGCATAGCAAACAGTCCAATTAATACCACCCAACCTAAACGCTTCATTTGCATTTAACCTCTACTTATAAATAAATTCAACACGTCGATTCTTTTCCCAGCCGCTTTCATCATGCGCTTTAGCAATTGGTTTTTCTTCGCCATAGCTAATAACTTCAATTCTGCCGTCTAAACCTTCATACAAGCCTAACACTTCTTTTACACTTAAAGCTCGGTTTTCACCTAAAGCTAAGTTGTATTCACGTGTTCCGCGCTCATCTGCATGCCCTTCTAAGCGTAATTTAACGCCTGAGTTGTCCCTCATAAAGTTTGCATGCTTAATAATTTCTTGTGTAGCTTCATCGCTGATATCAGCACCATCGTAAGAAAAATACAAAACAAAATTAGTATCGCTGGCCTTTAACTTGTCCACCGCCTGTTCCTTAGCATTTGCTTGGGTTGTGTTGGTGGCTTGGTTGAATGGCTTGGTTAAATCACTCCAGTTAAAGCCAGACTCATCACGCACTATCGCATCAACTGTTTTGTCTTCAGCACCTCTTTCTTCAATTACCACCGTATTAGACTCTAAAAAACCGCCCGACCCTGTGCAAGCGCTGAGTATGGCGACAAGGGGCAATAACATAATGTTTTTCATTTTATTCTCCTGTTGTTATTTTTCTAAATAAGTTGACCAATTTGGCTCTCTCACTTCACCTGTTTGCGAAGAAAGCTCGTAAGATCGGTTACCTTCTACCGACACCACTGACAACAAGCCTTTGTTATTACGATTGGTGGCAAAAATAATCATATCACCATTTGGAGAAAAATAAGGCGACTCATCTAACTCATTGTTAGTCATCACACTTAAATCTTTGGTGTTGATATCCAGCATAGCAATCCGGTAATCGTTGTCAATTCGGTGCACCATTGCTAGGCTTTTTCCATCAGGTGAAAACACCGCTTTGGCATTGTATCGACCTTCAAAGGTAGCTCGACTGATCTTACCCGTGGTTAGATTTTTAATATAAATTTGCACTTGTCCTGATCGATTAGAGGTAAAGGCAAGTTGCGTGCCATCTGGTGAATAGCTGGCTTCGGTATCAATACTAGGGTTGTGTGTTAATCGGGTTAGTTTTTTGTCAGCCAGATTATAAGAATAGATATCTTTATTGCCTTTTTTAGACAAAGTTAATACCAAACTTTTGCCACTCGGATGCCAGCTTGGTGCTGAGGCAATACCATCAAAGCGCGGTAATTTTACAATTTTACGACGAGTATACGGATACCAAACAAATACTTCAGATCGGTCATTTTCAAAAGAAACGTAGGCAATTTTCTTATGCTCGTATGAGCGGTCAGGCGACCAAACCGGGGAAAGAATAGGCGTTTTTAGCTTGATACGACTCTTGACATTCATCGCATCAGAATCAGAAATATTCAGTCGGTATTCCTTATCACCTTTGGCATCAGTGGTTACTGTAACGTAAGTTAACAGCGTATTAAACGAGCCACTTTCACCTAATAAGGCTTCATAAATATGGTCACTAAGTTGGTGTGCTACTTTTCTAAAACCACTCACATGCACTCGTGTGGTTTTGGTGAATAATTGCTTGTTACTATAAACATCAAACAAACTCACAGAGAGCTTATAAATCTTGTCACTTTGCTGTTCAATATTACCAGTGACTACCGCTTCAATGTTTTGACGCTTCCAGTGTTGTGCATCAACATCTTGAGCAATGATGGTCTCTGGAATCACTACGTTAAAACGCCCTGAACGCTCTAAATTGGCTTGAATAATTTTAGAAATATCTTTGTCTTGCGCACCCTTGCCGACTAATTCAAAATGACTGACAATAATGGGAAAGGCGTTTGCATCCTTTTTTACTACAGTAACTTCTAATACCGCTTGAGCAGCACCTAAATTCAATACAACAAATGCAATAAATAACTTGATTAATTTCATTCTTTTTCTTCGAGCCAGTTCATTTGAATCGCTTCAAGAATTTTTTCGCCTGATTTATCTGCTACATCATCAAACTCATCTAATGCAATAACCATTTGTCTTAAATCAACAAAATTAATAAAAGTTGGGTCAAAGTCAGGGTGTGCCTCATCTAGCGCAATTGCAATATCAAGAGAGTCGGTCCATTTCATATTAATACCTTGGAAAATAAACATAAAAGATTAAGCCTAATTTTAATCAAAAATTGAGCTTACTAAGGGTGAAAATTCACCTGTTTTTGTAAATATTATGCCCGCACAACTGAGTGTACAAATTCTAAGCTTTTTATTGCATACAGGGCTTCGTCTAGCTTGCCAGTATTTGCCACACTAATCACCAAATTCAGTGCCTTCATTGAGTGGTCTTTTTCTTCTACTTCCAGGTGTTCAATATTAACGCTAATCTGGGCAATCACATTGGCAATAGAAGCCAGCATGCCACGGCGATTTTCTACCTGAACTCGAATCAATACTTCAAACTCTTCAGCTTCATCTGCTTGCCAATCAATCTCTAACCATTGTTCATTTTTTTGCTTGGCATGAATCAAATTACCACAGTCAAACCGATGCATCACTAAACCTTTGCTGATGGTTAATACACCCGCTACTTTATCGCCCGGAATTGGATAACAACAATGCGCAAAGCTAATGGCCTTACCTTGAGTTTTTGTAATGCTGATGTTCTTAATCACACAATGATTGCCATCACATTGAAGCTTATTGAGCACAACAGATACCATTGCTTCAGACAGGCCGATTTTCATATACAAATCTTCTTTGGAATCACACTTAAAGTCTTTTAAACACGCCTGCCAACTCTCTTCACTAATTGACTCACCGCCGCCTTGGTACTCCAAAGCATTGTTCAGTAAGTACTCACCCAGTTGTATCAACTCAGAAGTAGATTCTTCTTTTAATTTGACCTTGATGGAGGTTTTAGCCTTGACAGTAACGGCTATTTGTAACCAAGTTGGGTGTGGTTTGGCCTTTTTATCAGTGATAATTTCAATCGTCTGCCCTGACTTTAACTCAGCTGAAATCGATGCATTAACTTGGTCTACCTTAGCCTTTAAGGTTCGATTGCCCACATTGGTATGAATCGCATAGGCAAAATCCAGCACGGTTGATTTGTAAGGCAGCTGAATAATTTCACCTTTAGGGGTAAATACAAACACCTCTGAGGGGAATAAATCCGTCTTAGTTTCTTCCAAAAATTCAACCGAAGTGCCCGAGTTTTGCTGAATCTCTAACAACGAACCCAGCCAGTTACTTGCCAACTCTGCAGGGTTGCTAGTATCACTCTTGTAATGCCAATGCGCAGCAATTCCGTACTCAGAAACAAAATGCATATCTTCTGATCGAATCTGTACCTCAATAAAGATTTTATTTGGCCCAAACAACACCGTGTGTAATGACTGATAGCCGTTCGATTTAGGCAGTGCCACATAATCTTTAAATTTGCCTGGCAAAGGCTTATACAAATTATGAATAATGCCCAATGCTTGATAACACTGTGCTACATCATCTACAATCACTCTAAAAGCATACATATCAAGCACTTGAGAGAACTTCAGCTGCTTGATTTTCATCTTTTTATAAATACTGCAAGGCTGTTTTTGACGCCCAGTAATTTTTACTCCACTTAAACCTTCCTGCTTAAGTCGGTTTTCAATTTCACCTTGAATGTGCTTAATAATTTTTTTACGATTACCACATTGTTTTTTAATCTGATGTATTAATACTTTATATCGATAAGGGCTAGTAATCTCAAAACACAAATTATCCAATTCAACCCTAATACTATTCAAACCCAAGCGCCTAGCAATAGGCGCATGGATTTCAGATGTTTCTTTGGCAATTCTAAGTTGTTTTTCACGGCTCATAGATTTGAGCGTGCGCATGTTGTGCAAGCGATCAGCGAGCTTAATCATCATCACCCGCATATCCGTACTCATAGCTAAAAACAGCTTTCTAAAGTTTTGCGCTTGCTGATCAATATTTGAATGAAACTCCAAGCCGGTGAGTTTTGAAACCCCTTGTACAATATGCGCTACATCTTCACCAAAGCCATTAACAATATCTTGATGTGTTAATGTCGTGTCTTCAATACAATCGTGCAACAGCGCTGCGGCAATACAATAATAATCCAGTTTTAACTCAGCCAAAATCATCGCCACATTAATCGGATGAAACACATAGGCCTCGCCTGAACGGCGATATTGCCCATCATGCGCAGTAGCAGCTACAATATAAGCCTGATAAACACTCTCTACCTGTTCTTTAGGCATATAAGTGTCTAGCACCTCACACAGATCACTAATCAGAATTCTTTTTTCAAATAAGCTCATTAAAAGAAAATAGGGTTAAATTATGGATAAATCTTTGCCATTATAATACAATCACCTCAGTATAATGCTACGCAATATTAGTAATAAATTTACCTAAAATCAATGAAAAATATACTCAAGCTTGTTTTAATTTTGCCTTTGTTAACCCTGTCACTGAGCGGTTGTTTTTGGGAAGAAGAAACCAAAAGAGAGTCTATTACTAAAGGCTGGTCACCCAAAACTTTTTTTGAACAAGCCAAAGAAAAAATTTCAGCAGGCTCTTTGGATAAAGGTATTGAGCTTTATGAGCAACTACAAGCGGCTTACCCAGGCTCAAAATACGCCTTACAATCCAAGCTAGAAATTGCCTATGCTCTTTATAAAAGTGAAGACTACGACCAAGCTATTGATCGCCTAAATAGCTACATTAAGCTCTACCCAGACCATTTTTCAACCCCGTATGCCTACTACTTGCGTGGTGTTATTTCAGAAGACAAATCTCGTTCAATCCTAGATGAATACATTACTGACAACGCCCAGCGTGATGTCAACTCAGTACGCGATGCTTTTAATTACTACCTTGCTTTAATTGAAAAGTTCCCCAAAACTGAATATTCTGAAGAGGCAAAATCACGCCTAATCATCCTTAGAAACATACTTTCTAGGCATGAGCTTTTTGTGGCAATTTTCTACACCAAAAAAGGCGCTAACATCGCCGCCATTAATCGTAGTAAATACATTATTGAAAAATACCCTAATACGCCATCAGTACCGGCAGCACTACATTTAATGGCATATAACTACGATGTTATTAGTGCTGATACACTGGCTAAAGATACACGCCGTGTACTCAAAAAGAGCTACCCACTCTACACGCCACACTACTCGTTAGAAGACTAAATTTAACCCTTATTAATGAACAAGCAAGAGCGCTTTTTCGCGCTTAAAATCTCATCTATTATGGCAACTCGTATGTTCGGGTTGTTTATGATTTTCCCTGTTTTTTCAGTTTACGCCTCTGAATATGAAAGCACCACGCCCTACTTAATTGGCCTTGCTATTGGTATTTATGGCCTAACCCAAGCACTACTACAAATCCCGTTTGGCTATTTATCCGATCAATATGGTCGTAAACCAATGCTTATTGTTGGTTTAGTTATCTTTTTTATCGGTAGCGTTGTTGCGGCTAATGCCACTGATATTATCGGCGTGGTGATTGGCAGAGCTTTGCAAGGCGGTGGCGCAATCTCTGCAGTGCTAATGGCTTTCTTGGCTGATTTTGTTTCACCAGAGCAACGCGCTAAAGCCAATGCCTTTGTCGGTATGCAAATCGGTATTGCGTTTATGCTCTCGTTACTCATTGGTCCACTAATCACGGTCAATTTAGGTATTTCTGGGCTTTTTTGGGTGATTGCTGGCTTGTCTATTGCCGCACTAGGCATCGTCTTTACTTTGCCTCATGTTAAGCCACACGCGCAATACACCTTATCAGTATCAAACATTAAACAAGTCTTAACTTCTAAATTACTTAAATTAGATTTCAGCATCTTCACCCTGCACTTAATTTTGACTTGTGCTTTTATCGTTATGCCAAAACTTCTGGTAGAAAATAACATCGTTGCCACCGACTTAAAAGACAACTGGACCATGTACCTACCAGTCATGTTGGTTTCCTTTATTGGCATGTTGCCAATGATCATTTTGGCTGAGAAATACCACAAGCATAAAGCCATGTTACTTACTGCTATTTCTATCATGATTATGAGTCAAATCTTGTTTTATCAGACCCCGCTCAACTACACTACTTTCTTTATTTTACTAACCTTGTTCTTCATTGCCTTTAATGCCATGGAAGCCATGCTACCATCACTTATTTCCAAGACTGCAAACAGCGATAAGCGCGGTCTAGCAATGGGTATGTACTCTACCTCACAATTTTTAGGCGCGTTCATTGGTGGTGTTTTTGGCGGGTGGATTTACAACACATACGACTTAAATAGTGTATTCTTATTCACCACATTTATGGCAATCATTTGGTGGGTGGTAATACTCACCATGAAACAACAAAAACCAACGGGAGAGTAACAAAATGGCAGGAATCAACAAAGTAATTTTAGTAGGTAATTTAGGCGCAAAACCCGAGGTTAAATACGCATCCAACGGCAATGCAATTGCTAATTTATCAGTCGCAACTTCAGAGTCTTGGACCGACAAAAACACCGGTCAAAAACAAGAAAAAACAGAATGGCATCGCGTAAGTGTATTTGGCAAACTTGCTGAAATCGCTGGCCAATATTTAGATAAAGGTTCTAAAGTTTACGTTGAAGGCAAACTCCAAACTAGAAGCTACGAGCAAGACGGTGTTAAAAAATACGCTACTGATATCGTTATATCAGGCTTTAACGGTACGCTACAAATGCTAGATCGTCGTGACGATGCCGGCGGTGCACCAAGACCAGCAGCTACTGCACCAGCAGCTGCTCAAGATCCTATCACGCCAGTAGACAACTCTGGCTTTGATGACGATATCCCATTCTAAGATTAATAAAAAAACATCATTAAAAAGCCCGCTTATGCGGGCTTTTTTTTTGTTTACACACTTAGACACTTAGCAGCTCATTCCAATGCGTTGTGAATCGGTTGGATTGAAACTCCGCCCTTGGCAACCAACGGTCATTACCCAGTTCGCTAGCATAGCGCAATAAATGTCCATAAGGATGACTACTCAATTGAGTGCTCTTATCATTAGCCACGAATAAATCTTGTTGGCTTTTATCTAAGGTTAGATTACCTAGCATCACGCCACCTTTGTAAAACCTATAACCCGGCTCATAAATTTGCTTTAATATTTTTGCACACAAAGGAATGAGTAATTTTTCATCGCTAATCGGCACACTCATGCCAATAGTTTTTGACAAGTTAATGCAAGGCACATTCTTCTTAAAAGGGTTGGTGTAAATAAACACACTCATCGAAGTTGTTGCCAAAGACTGCTTATTAAGCTTATTAACGGCTTTTCTTGTTAATGTGGTCAATGCCTGATTAATCTCATCAAAAGCGCTTAAATCAGCCCCGAAAGAACGAGAGGATACAATCTGTCGTCTCGGTGGTGCTACCTCCTCTATTGCTAAGCAAGAATGCCCATATAGCTCTCGATAGATGCGTTTTCCATTCACCCCTAGCAAGGTTTCAATAATACCAATATCTGCCTTGTAAAAATTGAGTGCCGTTGTAATACCAACACGATTAAGCTTAAGCGCTGATTTTGACCCCACACCCCAGATATCACCCACATCAACTGAAGCTAACAACTTCTCAAATCGATTGTCAGGCAATGCATCAATATCAAACACTCCATTAAACCTTGGATAGATCTTAGCAATGCGATTGGCTAACTTTGCTCGCACTTTGGTATGCCCAATGCCAATACAAACCGGCACCCCTGTCCACGACTTAACTTGGTTTTTAAGTGCTTGCATGTGTGTATTCAAGTTCATCATCAGCCCTGATAAATCTAAAAAACTCTCATCAATCGAATACACTTCTTGCACGGGCGCATACTCACCAACGATACTCATCACTCGTGATGACATGTCACCATACAAGGGATAGTTTGAAGATTTAATCACCACCGATTTATTAATCATCAAATCCTTAACTTGATAATACGGCACACCCATCTTAATCCCAAGTGCCTTAGCTTCATTCGAACGTGCAATCACACAGCCGTCGTTATTGCTAAGTACGACGATAGGTTCTCGTTCTAATTTTGGATCAAACACCCGTTCGCACGAAGCATAGAAATTATTGCAATCAACCAATGCAAACTTTTGTTGATTGAATTTAGGCATACTGATGAATCACTGAGGTGACCACACCCCAAATAATAAGCTCACTACCCTCACTAATTACAATATCATCAAACTCAGGGTTTTCTGCCTTTAAAGTAATATTGCCTTTATATTTATGAAGGCGCTTAACCGTAAACTCACCATCCACCACGGCAATTACTATCTTGCCACTTTTAGCAACAAGTGACTTATCTACCACCAAGATATCACCTGGATGAATACCTGCACCGAGCATAGACTCGCCTTGTGCACGCACAAAAAAAGTAGCCTCTTGATGGTGAATTAAGTGTTTATTTAAATCAAGTTGATCTTCTAGATGGTCGTCCGCAGGAGAAGGAAAGCCTGCTTGCACACGTGAGGTAAAAATAGGGGTGGTGATATCGGCTGCGTTATCTGCCGGTAGAGACACAACAACATCATATTTTAGTTGCGATTTATATACCTCAAGCGTTGATTTGACCGTATCAACCAGGCTAGCTGGCACACGCATCACCTTGGTGTCTTCCTTGAATTTACCCGAGTTTTTCTTACGACCAGCGCCCGCTCTGGCGCCGCCATGGCTTTGTGCTTTTATATTCATTTGAATATTGTAACATTATTCAAATTTGACTTTTAATTATTTAGTCGGATTAAAAGCACCTTTAACTTTTTAAGTAATTAGCTACCTATAACTTTCACTTCAAACTTATTAAGATTTTCAAAATCACACTCATCAGCAATACGCTTAGCTTCCTCATTATGCAAATAACTAGAATCAGGAGCAATCCCCACCCTGCCCAAATCTAGTCGATCAGCATCCCAACAAGTGTTAATGGTAATGCATTCTGGTCGTGTGCCGTACGTATGCCCCTTGCAAGCGTCAGTAAGCTGCTTAAACTGTACATCGTTAAGCTCAATGATATCTCGATGCTTCATGGCGAATACAGCGCCTCTAGGGCCGTGTCCTTTGTCTCGCCCCTCGTTCTCACGCATACAATCATGAAAATACGCAAAATAAGACAATACCGCCTTATCAGCATCATTAAAGTTAGCAAGGTAATGGCCGTTACGCTCTACCGTTTGCCAATGCTTTAATCCGTGGATTGAGC
>OFAW01000102.1_pt1 | contig 12456 bp, 17 predicted proteins | sample 1520341 | NCBI WGS metagenome assembly OFAW01 (sample SAMEA3696446, study PRJEB22514) | metagenome | biome: water; feature: marine; material: hydrothermal vent | place: Pacific Ocean | collected 2014-08-12 | depth 1521 m | reverse complement strand
TATAATTATAAAAATATATATAATTATATCTTATAGGTGATAATATTATACGGTCTTCAACAATCCAAAAAACATTAATGACATTACAGGAAGCAATATCACAAGCACATGTTCAGGTTGCCGTCCATAATGCGAGATTCTTAATAGCACTTGTTAGACCTGACATGGAGGAAGAGGATATTCCAATCATTAATCAATATGAAGAATTACTTACGAAACAGCTGGAAAAATTTATCCAACCAAATATCCCCGGTTTAGATGGGGAAATTTCAATGGATATAAAACTTGCAAAAGTAGAAATGGAAAGAGCAAAAGTTGCAATACAGATATTTGATACCGTTAATAGAATTACCGAATACTTAATCAAAAATTGCCGAGGTGTAATGGCATGATGGCTAAATTTAAAAGAAAAATAAAAGAAATTGCAGAACAGGCTAAATTAATGTATGAAGGATGCAAAGCAATGGCACAATCATTAGTCTCTCCTATGATGGGGACATATTCAGGTAATATTGCAGGTTTCATTGTAGCAACAGTTACAGCAGTTATCATTGGGGCAATCATATTGATGTATATGATATCAACAGCAAAAGACATTGCAGGAAATGATACAGAGATGGTAGATTTCATTGATAAAATTGGAAATTTGGGTGAAATTTCTTTATTCTTCGGGGCATTAGCTGGTTTTGTGATAGCGGCTAAATTCATTATTGACATCGTAAATTCGGGTAAAAGTCAAGGTGGAATGTAAAATTATATTATTTTTTTAATTTTTTTTTCGACCTACTCCTACATAATAAAACTTAAATGAGGAACAAATATGGACATAATCACATGGGGAGGCATGGGCATATTATCCATAGTATTAATATACCTCGGATATGTAGCAAACGGGTTTAAAATTCCATGTTTCCTTATTTCTGCAATCATACAAATATCCCTTGGAATGATTACAGAGGTAGTAAAATACGATTCTTATATGACTAAACAGTTCAGTCCTATTAATCAAACAATGATTTACACCTATGAGACAATCGGAACTCCCCACAATTTAGAACCTGTCAATTACATAATATTGCTATCAGGCGTTTTCTTTCTGTTGATGGCGGTATCTGAAACATTCAAAACAATGAAAAATAAATATTATGATAATTACGAGTGATAAAAATGGCAAATAAAGGAAGAGTTGTAAAACATATTAAAAGAACACAAGGTAAAAAAGCATTCACAAAGGCTGGAACAATTAAAAAAAATGCAGTTGTTAAAGCATTACAAGTAGCAAAAGCTAAAGATTTAAAAAAGGCATTAACTGGAACAAACAATTTAAAAACAATCAAGGGAAAAAGCAAGAGCAAGAATAAAGGAAAAATAACACAATGGGTTAAATAGGGATATTATGGAAGAAGAAAATACTATTGACAATACATTAGTAGCTGCACAAATACATTCAATGCTTCCCGATGGGGAGCATACATCCATTCCCGATAAATCCCAATTCATGACATATGTAGCCTCGTCCTCGGAAGTTAATAAAGAGTCTTTAAAGTCAAACTGGGCATTCCATAATAAAGATATAGCAACTTCAAGACTAAATCACGATAACATTTTGGGAATATTTAATTTACACAGGGCAATGAAATTAATGAAATTAAAGGAGCTCCCAACTCAAAACTTTACAGACACGATGTTAAATAATCATTACAATGAATGTATTGAAACATATATCAGAGGTATGAAGTCATTAATGGGATTCACAGTAAAACAAATCTCACAAATTACAGATGTAAAAATTATTAAAAAAGACGATGATAAAAACAGGGGCGGATTATGAAGGACACATTTGCAATAGGATTTTATAAACAGATGCGAAGCATGAAGGATAAAACACTAGGAATATCCTTTGAAACATATTATTTTTTAACTTTATTTTTTGCTTCATTCTGTATATTCGTATCTGCTGTAATAATATACATATTTCCTAATTATGGCATATATACAATAATCCCAATGGGGCTCGTGTTTGTAATTCTATTATTTAATGCTATATTCGTGTATTTATTTAGGGCCCTATCATTCCCAATAGTTTTTGATATATTTAAAATGAAATTAAAAAAACAAAGGGACAAATGTTTTATTTTTGTGATTGATAGTTCAAAAACAATGAGTTTGAGGATAGGTATTATTGATAATAATTTAAAAAGAGCATACGACCCCATCGGGAAATTTTACTACAAATACGAAGGTAGTGAGGTTTTCACATGGGAGGGCTTTCCTGCACTGGTAGTATATAATGGAATAGGGGAAGCAATTGATACAACAAAGGTAGGGATATTACAACAAATACACAATATGGGTTTCAAAACTAAATATGATTTTATAAATGGTATAAATTCATTAAAAGCAGAAGCAGAAAAAACAAAACAGGAGCTCTCAATAGCAAATACAAAAGGAGATGCCAATAAAGTAGCCGTGCTCACTGAAAAATTGAATAAAATAAATTCAACCATGAACACAGTTGAAATGTCCGTCCAGCCATTTATAATTCAAAATTTAAACCTTGAATCTGTTATGAGTTTTATGAGCAATCAAAACGCACATTTGGATTTATTATCTATTGAAACGGCACTAACTGCGGGGATGCAGTTAGCTAAAAAAGATGATATTTATGGTAGTATGCCCGATATGAAGTGGTTAATTATATTGGGATTATTGGCTGTGGCAGGTGTGATAGGATATAAATTCTTTATGGGATAACATGAAAAACTTCAACAACATGGATATTATTGACTTTAAAACAGGGGAAAGAATAAGGTATATTTCAGAAGGAGAATTAAATAAGATAATCAATACACGATTATCACTCTGGAATACAACAGGAGGCAAAATTAATTTAAGAGACGCTTTCATGTTTTCATTTCTTTTTTTTACGGGCATGAGACTTAATGAATTTAGACTCACACAAATAAAATGTATCAATTGGGACGATATGGAGTTACTAGTTCCAATGCTGAAACGACCATATTGGAAAAAAGAAGCTTTAAAAGAATATGGTATTCCACAGGATAGATATCTTACACCCGAGGAACGGGAAAATTACGGCTTAACAAAATATGTGAAAATCCCAATTAATTATGTCCCTAAAACACATTTAAAGATATGGAAATTATATATTTCAAATTATGGATTATATGGAGAGGATTATATTATATCTCTTTCACCATCAGGGATTCAGAAAAGAATTAAAAAAATTTCAAAGGAAGTGCTTACAAATACCTGCTCACCTCACGATTTGCGACATTCATGCGGGGTGCATCTATATCGAAACATAGGATTAGATTTAATGGATGTCCAAGCAGTCCTTAGACATGTAGATTTGAGGATGACAGAGCGATACGCAAGAATAACATTAAAGGATTTAAAAGAAAGAATTGATGTAAAATTAATGATTGGAGGTGTATAATGTGTTAGCTGAAAATCTATTAAACACAGTTCCGTATCTTAATCGTGCATCCATTATAGACCACATCATCGCTGAGTCAGTGCAGTATATTACGGATTTCGAAAACAATAATATATCGTCATCAAATATTGAGTACAGGATGAAAAGCATAGCAACGCTACTAAGCAAGTATTGTAAAAGTGAAGAAGGGGACAGCTGGAATATCACATTACAAAATGCATGTAAAACAATCCGAGAAAACAATATAATACATTCTATAAGGATTAGAACCAATTTGGCTTTAAAATGTTTAAGTGCAATCAATGAATATCTTATCATGTGCAATACGACGAAACACACAACAATCATGGTCAAGTTTGCATATGCAATATGTAATTTAATCACGGATATTGATACATATCCAAAAGGAGACTTAGAAGAATTATTCCAATTGATTGATATATTACATGCTAAAAATGTATTGCCTAAACCAAAAGTAGAAGTAGAAGCAACCCTATCGGATAGCGATGAACTATGTAAAAACTCACTATTTAAGAATTTTAGACACAATATAAAACAGAATTCTAATAATGTGGTGTTTGTGGGAGGTCCTCACGGTTCAGGAAAGAGCTACACGGCACTACATCTTGCAATGGAATTAGATAAAACATTCGATATAAACACGCAAATTGTATATTCCAATAAAGAATTTGTGGAGCTCTGCAACAAATTTCATAAAAATGGATTATGGGGGAAAGTAGTAATATATGATGAGTTCGGAGGCGGTGCAAATGCCTATAAGTGGGGGAATGAGGAGAATATTTTATTTGATGAATATTTACAAAAATTTAGATATTTAAGATTGACAACAATTTTCACAGCCCGGGATGTTAAAGATGCACTGGCAAGAGCTAGGAAAAGATATACTCACTTTATAAATCTAATAGATGTTAGGGTATGTGAAATATACAAACTCAATTCAAAGTATGACCTCGAAAAAGACAAAATGGTAATAAATCCCCGATTGTTCGAGTTCGAGGACGAAAATAATAGATATTTAATAAAGCGGTTTAAAGTTCCAAAAGTAAATGATGAAATCGCAAAACAATATGAGAAATTAAGAGATAAAAAGATAGGACAAACAGACTTAAAAAGGATTGAAGAAGATTTGCAGTTCCAATCAAAAGAATGGTCAATATCGGATATGGTTAATGATTTTAATGAAAATTTAGTAAATGACCCGCGAACATTTAAAAAAGACGGGAGTATTAATGTATCCTTTTTAGCGGCATATTATGGAGTAGGTCGAAAAAAAGCAAATGTAATTAAAACAGCCATTGAGGGAGGAAAATGATAGTAAGTTTAGTAAGCACTGTTTTAATGATAATATGGGGGGTAATGTGCCTGTATGATTTAACAGATATGAAAGTTCCAAAGGTGTTATGTTGGAGCTCCCTGTTCTTATCATTATTACTATGTATTACAGTTACTCCTTCTCCTATCATTTGGATAATTGCGGGAGTGTGTATGTTATTTATCGTCCTCACTGCACGAGTATTGCATATGGGGAAGGCTGATGTATATCTATTATCGAGCATGGCATTGCTGTATAGGGAGTGGGTCTTGCCGATATATGTATTATCTTTGATGTGTGGATTTGTATATAATTTTACAAAAAAGAGGGAGTTCCCATTTATTCCTTTTATCTTATTTTCATTTACATTATTATCTGCAATATATTTGGTGATATTATGAGTGGATTTGTATTTTTGGAATCGTTAAAACAGGTTTTTGTCGTAGCGGTTACATGGGTAATTCTATCTCCTGTATTCAATTATTTTTATGAGTTTGGGCAGCTGAATGGAATTAATCCAATACTTTTGAAAGCTTGTTATATTTCATGGTGGTATGCTCCACTCATATTTATAGCTGGAACATGGATTTGGTATTTTTTACAAGTCCAAAGAAGCGAACAGACATCAAGACCAATTTAGGTGGAATTAAGGTGGAATTATGAAAAAAATATTATTATTTTTATTAATCTTAATGGGGATAGGAGCAGTTTCTGCGGAATACCCATACTGGATAGAAGATATAGGAGATGGGCAATATAATATCTGGACAAAAATTAATATTTCAGCAGGGGAATCTAAGACGATATATGTTCAAAAACAGGATGGATACAGTCCTGATGGTAATACTGTCTTTGAATTCTTTGATGATTTTGAAGGGACAGAGTTAGATACGAGTAAATGGGGTATATCAGGAACACCTGCATATACAGTATCAGATGGAAAACTGTATCTATCATCATTTAGCAGTAGTGGTCAGTATCTCGATATTAGCTCAAAGAATGCTTTTGGAGCACCTTTTGTAGTTGAAGCATCAGTTCAATATCCTGAAAACACTGACGGAAATGGGGGATTAGCACTGTTTAGAGATGGCGGATTTACATCTTTTATAGTTTATGGTTCGGCAGGAGGGACTGGTGATGGATTTGGATTATTTGGAGATGTATCTTACAAATGGGGGCAATTTTATGATTTCAGTTTTAAGAAACGACGATTTGTAGTTGATGAAACAACAGTTGTAGCATATACAGAGTTGTTTTCTAACACATACAGTTTTAGTAATTCTGGATATAACAAGGTTGGATTTAGAGGAGAATATTTAGCACCTAACTTGTATGTTGACCACATCTTCGTCAGAAAATACGCCGACCAAGAACCAACCGTTTCAGTTGAACAGATTGATGATACAACTTGGAAAATAACAATCAGCAATCCAAATGATTATGATTTAGTTGATTTCCAAGTTGCAGTCGAAGGAATACCATTGACATCAAAAACAGATGGTTTATATATCGAATATTTACCCCCAAAAGAAATAAAATACATTTACCTAATGAATACCAAAACAGTCGATGAAAGCGGTATTTTATATGATAGTATCCCGAGTGGTTATATCATACCACAAAAACAGTTAGTTGATGACTCTGGAACTGTATATAACTATATGACCGAAAATAACACAATATATATTGAAATTCCAGCGGATAATCCAATTTATGCTCAAACTTTAAAAACATTATCCTTCAACGATGTCGATTATACTCCCCCGACATTAGATATATCAATAAAAAAATGGATTGATATGGTGTTTTCGGATAATTCTATTAATGTAGGTGGAGGGGATTCATCACAAATCTTACAGCATTCAATTTCTATGGATTTAGATACAAAATTCGTAAAATCAACGGTTGTATTAGATGACGGAACAACAGATTTTGCATATTATGATTTTAGTTCGGAATACGACGAAATACAAAATATGGTCGATGTATCGATAGATACTGCTTATGAAAATGGAGCTGTAATAGTATCGGCTCTGCTTACAAATGGAAAAACAAAAACAGACATTTGGCAATTAACAAAATTAGATATGGAAAAGATATATGCAACTTTACAAAGTATATATTCGGATTTTGAGGGTTTGTGGTTAAAAATAGATGATTTAGAATATTTATTCCCTATTGTTAGTAGAAATAAACAACCACAATTAAATGTTGCAAAGGATATGTCGATAAGTGGTAGTGTAGTATATGAAGTTTTGGGAGCTCCCTCAAATAGTTGGTCTTTTGAATTATACGCAAATGATTATTCGAAAATAGCAGTATTGGAGCAATTATTGCAAAATCCAGTATGTTATGTGAAAATTGATGAAATTGGAGTGTATAAACAATGTATAATTGATAGCGTCAGTTATACAAGGATAACAACTGGAAAATATAGTATTAATATGGATTTAACAATATTATAGGGTGGTTTTATGATAGATTATGAAATATACCAATTCGTTTTAAAAACAGTAAAACAAATGAGTTCATCTGGAACAACAACAATTTTAGTGGGCAATAGAATAATCAGTGATGGTGTTGAGACAAATGTGATATTTAAATCTAAATCTTTTATTTTTGATGATAACGGCTTTCCAATTAAAATTAGGGCTGTAATTCAAAATTTAGATACTAATACTGAACAAACAATTGAGTGTAATATTATTTATGATGAGAATGGTTATGTTGATTCAGTATCTGATTGGACGGTGGTATAAATGGTAATAACATATAATCCAGATAATAATATAATTACGATAGAAGGTGGAACATCAACTACGCCTTTATCTTTTGAAGACATATACGCCGCCGATATTGCTAATAGTTGGGGAGTATTTCAAAAATATGGAGATAAGAATTATAAAACAAATGCTAAACTTTTATTTACCAATTGTTATTTTACCGATAGTTATACTACACTCCTAATGGAAAATTTAGGACAATGGGGCTGGGATTATGTATTTAAATTAACAATTGGGGCTATATGTGAGTTTAATTCTGTAAGTTTCTATAATTATGAACCGACTTATGAATGTGGATATAGGGCTGATAATACCGCCGATGTTGAATTCAATAATTGTGCTTTTTATTCACACCCAGCGTCAAAAAGAGTATTATTTAACGGAAGCCCTAATAATTGTTTATTTAATAAATGTTATTCGGAGCTCTATTACACTGGCGTAAAAGCAATATTCAAAGACAGTATTATAGGGGGGCGATATGCACATATTGCCAGTCCAAATGTTGAATGTGTTTTTGATAATTTACAAATAGATACTGGGAACGCTTATTGTTTCTGGTTTCCAACAGGTTCTTTTGCTGTAAATGGTGGAAAGTATAATGCAACTTCTAAACTATGCTATATTAGGAACGCAAATGAGGTAAATATTAAAAACACAAAATTAGAAAAATCCAATATAACTGTTCAAAATGACACTGATGTAAGTTTAGACTTCAAAATAGCTTATGATGTATTATTTAGGATAATAGATGAAAATGGTAGCCCAATAAATAAAACAATGAAAATTACAGATAAAAACGATAATGTTATATTTAATGAACCAATTACCGAACAAAATATAGAACTGCCCACATATAGTTTAGCGGTAGTGGGGGACGGAACAGCAAAAGATTATACAGAAAGCGATTATACTGCTTATTTGCCGTATAAAATAAAAATATATGATGATTTAAAAACTTACTACAGCGGATTCATAACTTCATTAACTAATCAAAATAGACTAATAGAAATAACACTGACGGAGGAAACAAAGGATATTTTTGTAGAAATTGAAAATCTAAAAACAGAATTATTACGACATAGTGCAAAAACAGAATCATTATTATTGAAGTGATAATATGAAAACAATAATAATCGACAATTCTATGTCTATTAATGCCCAATATTCCATTAATGCTATTGACCAATGCAATATAAATTCATTAAAAAACCTAAATATACAACCTTTTGATGAAGTTGAAGTTATTTGGGAAGATAAAATACTATTTTCGGGATATGTAATAGATAATAGACTGGATACCAGCTTCGGACAGCAGAATTATGAATATACAATAAATAGCCCATTATGGATATTAGGACAAAAACAAACAGAAGCTAAAACTTCTTTTTTACAATTATATGCAAAAGAATGTGCTGATTTATGTAATTTAAATTTAGATTATAAGTTAAATGTAAATCCGCTAATAAATGTAAATGAAGGAACTTATTTTGACGCTTTGAAAAAAGTATTAATTTATACAAAAAACTATAACACTCGATTTTATGTTGATTATTCAACAAATAGTTTAGTATTCACAGATAAAACAACTGGAATTTATCCAAAAGTCCTAAAACCAGTGAATTATGAATTTGAATATGATACTGAAATAACAAATACGGTAATGTGGTGAAATTATGAGTAGATACACAATATATCTAAAATCAGCTGATGTCGGTTGGGCGGCAGTCCATTACAAAGACGGAAGTTCTACTACTTACGATTGGGCTAATGTTAATGACGGTATTAGTATTAATAAAGATGATATATCGGATATTGAGGGGATATCCTTCTGGGGGTGGGCTGATTTTGGGAGAAATTATTATACCTGTTGGATTAAGGATAACCTAAAAGATGAAATTATTTGGGGTATAAATCATAGTGAATGGTATGGTGGAAGCTATGGAGATACTGAAAACTCACAGCCTATCAATGCCAGTGATATAGAAAGGGATTACACAGTATATAATTGGAATTCTGTATGGGCATATCTTCCAGTATTTGTATATAATCCCGTTCCACCAGAAGCACAAACCTACACAGTTGAGCCAATCATCTCATCAAAAACTGATAGAACTGATATAACTGCTTGGGCTTGGATTTTTAAGGAAGATATTCGTAATAAATTAATTAATTCTACCGACCCATCAGAGGTTTCTATCTCAGCATATATGACAGTAAGAGAATTTTTAGAATTTACGACAATATTGGAAACATCAAACACTTTGGATAATGGTGTTTTGTGTGTTGATGAGGGTAGCCACCATCTAAACTGTAAAGTTGATTCATCGATTGATGAATCAACAGGATTGGTAAGGATTGATAAAATCACATTCGAAGCTATGTTTGACAATTTAGATGCGGGACTTTATCAAGCCACATTGGGTATAAGAGTAAATAATGGGGGTCAATTAGATAATGTTTATTATTTATTGGTAGAAAATAATGAAATATGGGAAGGTGGAAGTGGAAGTGGATATGTTCATAATGATAATGGCGTTAGTAGTGATATTCCAGAGACAACATTTGCAATTCCTGAAAAACCAACATATAATAATGTAATGAAAGTCAGTGCTGATTTTATCGCAAAACCTAATTGTGTATGTTATTTAAACAGTGAATTAGAAAAACCCGTTAGTTTTACATTTGATGTGCAAAACATAAAGTTTGAACCGCCGAACATTGAAGGTCTTTCATACACTAATACTTACTTCCGAATATTGATGAATAATGCAAAATGGATAGTGCGATTATATGAAAAGGATTCAGATACAATATTAGCAGAAAGAGAATTGGAATATACAATAGATACATTAGATTATACATTTACACTTCCAGAAAACACAAAAAAGGACTATGAAATAAAATTATACTGCAACATTAATGGGACAGAGTATGAAGTAGGGTCTGAAAACATAATAATTGAAAGACAACAATACTGCCACAGTATGAACATTGAAGTAAAAACCTACGACCTTGCAGGTAATGAAATAGATAAATTCCCTCATCCAACATCAGCGGATTGGGATGAGGCATTACATAGTGAAATTACAGTGAAAATAAACATTACAGATGAACAAAAGAATTACATCGATGTTCCAGTTGAAAATCTATTTACCAATTGGCAATATAGTATTACAGGAAGTAATGGACAATATGAAATGAAAATACCAAATAGTTCAGTTGGAGCTCCACCAATTAATGATTATATAATATCCCTCTACATAAATAAAGATTGGACAGTTGAAAATGGTTATTACAACAAATACATTATTGAAGCCGAAAATATATTAATTAATTCTGATAAAATAGAAAAAGTCGGACTTTGGAACAATGAACATATAGACCATTATAGTAATGGTATTACATATTTAGATGGTGTTTATGAAAAAGTCAGCGGATTATTTGTAAATTCTATGAAACAGTTTAGTATAGTCGATAGTTTAAATGAAGTTAATGAAAGAAAACAGTATAGTTATTGTTATAGAGTATATGATGCACCTATGACATTAAACCTTCCAAACTATACGGAAGATGAATTAGCCGACATAGCAAAGGCAATAGTAAGGGAATTAGGACAACCAAGAAAAATAGAAACATATACAATACTATCAAAAGAAATTCCAAAAATAAACAGTAATATTACACTAAATCATAATGGAGCTCTATTAAGCCTACCAGTATATACAGTTGAGTTTTCATTAGCAAATTCTAATATTTCAATAAAAATAAAAAACGATGAATTAAAATTAATGAAGGATTATTTAAGTATGATAAAATAAAAAAATATTATTCTGTTCGGGGATTATGCACCCTATAATTGATGATATTATATGCATGTTCTCCTTTCTTTTTCCCAATTCCTGCTTGGAGCTCCTGCTCGGATAGGCACATAATCGCCCTAACTGTTTTATGTTTTTCCAGTAGCTTCTTGGCGGTTTTTTGTCCTACTCCCTTTATGGAGCATATTATATTATATGCTTCCTCCTTCTCATTCCTTGCTTTTTTATTGGTTTTAATTGATAGTTTTTCCTCGCTCTCTCTCCCTGCTCTGTTGTTCAGATGTGCAAGGAGTATCTTAGTATCTGTTATTGTGGAGGTGTTCATTATAATTATTCCAGTTTCGGCTATGCTTTGCACGGTGGAGTAATATAATGCCTTGCTCATTTTCCCCTTGGTCCGATTAAATACCTTTTGGGGATTTCCTTCGATAATTAATAGTGGCATGTGGTGCGGTTCGGTGCAACAGTCTTTCAACCGTTGGAGCTGATAGAATATCCGTGAAGAATACACGGAGCTCACAAAATCAGATATTTCTTTTCGTTCGATATAATATATCTTATGCTCCCCAGTGATTAGAAAATCAAAGCCCAAATCCTTAATTTCATTGGCTGACTTTTGCAATTCATCTGGCTCATGTATGTCTGATATTATTGTCATAGGCTCACCTGTTATTCAATAATTTTTTACCCATTATTGCCTTATGGTTCGAAAGGCAACATTTAATTTATCCGAATATTTATTCCCTCTTGCTTGATTGCATTCTTATCTTCCAATTCATATATTGCTTGTATTATGTCCTGTTCCCCTGCCCACTTGATTTTGGCTTGAATTCCTTGTATTGTTGTTGGTCCCTCTCCTTCGATTAGATTATATATTGTGGCTTGGAGCTCCACAAAATCCCAATGTTTCATTTTTCCACCTCAAAAAAAAGAATAAAGTAAATAGAATCAATTATTACCAATACTCATCATATCCGTCATCCTCATCATCATCAATGTCATCCTCATCATCTTCTTCAAACAATTTAAGTGCTTCTTGCTTTTCCTCTTCACTCATATTTT
>OFAW01000100.1_pt1 | contig 12608 bp, 7 predicted proteins | sample 1520341 | NCBI WGS metagenome assembly OFAW01 (sample SAMEA3696446, study PRJEB22514) | metagenome | biome: water; feature: marine; material: hydrothermal vent | place: Pacific Ocean | collected 2014-08-12 | depth 1521 m | reverse complement strand
GATGACGATGTGGGGGAGATGTTGGAAGAAAAATTAAAAGACAAAAACATGACCTATGATGATGCCTTAAATTATATAAAAGAACTTCTAAATAAAAATAAAATCGATTATGGCATTGATAAGCATTAGTAAAGTAAATGATTTAATGATATACTTTAAGTGGGATGATAGGATGAGACATTATCGCGAGTATAAATTCAATCCAAAAATAAAACCAATTTATGCTACAATCAATGAATTGGGCATTGGAGATTATTTAGTTTCTAAAGAGTTTAAATTGTGGCTTAAAAAATATGATTTGGACAATCTATGGAGTAAATGTGAAACTATTAGAAAATGTTACGATAATGATGTGGCATTTATGGGTTTTGACATTATATACATACAAAATGCCGAAGAAACTTTCCATATTCTTTTAAATGAAATATACAATATGGATAAAAATGGATTTTTTAAGTTTATTTCATTTATTATGGTTGAATTTTGCCAATGGCGAAACAACCGCGAATTTTCAAAAATACCTGACAAAAAATTAAACGAATTAAAAGAATATTTATATTATATTGTAGGTGAGGATGATGGCGAGTATATTAAAATTATAGATGAAATATTTGAGGAAATATCAAAACACAATAAAAATCCGAGGTGTAAAACTAAATTAAAAATATATGTAAAAAATTTTAAACAGTATATTGATGAGCATATTAACCAACATATAAAATTTATGGGTTATGAGGGAAAATTGAGTGGTGTTATAATTATAATTATTGGAGGTATTGTTGGGTTAGGTGTATTGGCGACATTTTTAAATTACACTGGTATTTTAAAGTTTGATGACTTTATAAGTATTATGCTTAAATTGATAACTAACTATTTAGGATAATATGGAATTTTCAGAAGAATCTAAACAAATATTAAAAAATGAAATATCACTAAATAAATTTATAAAACGAGTTGTTGGATTATGTCAATTAATGGATTGAGTTCAGATAACTATGGAGCTCCATATAATATTACTGGAAATTTAAAAATACCCGATGTATCAAATGGAAAAATAGATAAAAATAAGTTAAATGGTGTAGTATATACTCCAAATTGGATAGTTAAAACCATATTGGATTACTTAGAATATGGCAATAATAATATATCCAATAAAAAAATAATTGACCCGTCTTGTGGAGATGGTGCTTTTTTAAAAGAGGTTGTTGAAAGGTTTATTACTGATGCCTTAAACTCAAATAAATCAATTTCCGAAATAAAAAATCTTTTAGAACAAAATGTTTATGGAATAGATATTGATAAAAACGCTATTGAATTATGCAGAATTAATTTAACTAATATTGCTAAAAAATACGGCATCAATGATGTTAATTGGAATTTAATAAATAATGATAGCACGAATAAAGTATGGATTTCAAAACTATTTAAAAAATTTGATTATGTTGTTGGAAATCCCCCATATATTAGAATCCAAAATTTAGGAAAAGAAAAGCGAAATAAAATTCAAAAAGAATGGGAATTATGTAAATCGGGCTCTACTGACATATATATCGCATTTTTTGAGTTGGGATATTATTTATTAAATGATATGGGAAAATTAGGATATATCACGCCAAATACATATATAAAAACATCGGCGGGAAAGGATTTAAGGCAGTTTATAAAAAATAAAAAGATTTTAAAATCTTTAATCGATTTTAAGCATCACCAAATATTTGAAAATGCTACAACTTACTCCATAATTACAATATTATCTAAAAGGCATGAACAAAATACATTTGAATTATATTATGGAGCTCCCGATAAAAAAATAAAATTCATAGATGAAATTGATTTAAACAATTTGAACGATAATAATTGGATATTATGCACCAATGGCGTATTAGTAAAGATTAAAGAGATAGAAAGTAGGGGAGCTCCACTCGGAGAGATAGCAAATATCCATGTTGGGATTACCACACTTGCGGATAGTTATTACATATTTAAAAATCCGTTGCTTAAAGAAAAAACCGCAATAATAAAATTAAAAGACGGTAGGGAGTTTGAAATTGAAAAGAATATTTTAAAACCAATAATAAAAGCATCGATTTTAAAAAGTTCGGAGGATGAACAAAATAATTATGTAATTTTCCCATATAAGCTTAAAAATAATAAACATATAATAATACCCGAAAATGAATTAAAAGAAAAATATCCATTAACATATAATTATTTTCTTAGAATTAAAGATATATTACTTGCAAGAGATAAGGGAAAACCAAACCCTGTAGCTTGGTATGCTTTTGGAAGAAGTCAAGGATTAGATACATCATTTGGTAAAAAAATATTAACTTCACCATTAAATAAAAAACCTAATTTTATAGTATGGGAAAAGGAGGACTATACATTTTATTCGGGATATTGTATAAAATATAGCGGAGATTTATATGGATTGGTAAAGGAATTAAACAGTTCAGATATGGAATTTTATATAAATCATGTAAGCAGGAGCTACCAAAATAATTATAAATCTTATTCAAAAACATTCATTAAAAATTTTGGAATATCCAACCCGAAAATCATAGGAGAATTTAAAAATAAATACACATTAGCAAAGAAAGTTAATAATAAAAATAAAAATAGAGATACGCATAAAGGAAATAAAAGAAATAATAAAAATAATAACAAAACCATTGGGCAAACCACATTAACAAATTATTTAAGTATAAACTCCAATTTATAGGGGATAAAATGAACTTTACAGACACCATACTGGATTTTTTAATGGAAAATAATATAAAAACAGTTTTTTCATATCCTGGGGAGCAGATTCTTCCATTATACAACGGTTTAAATGAATCTCCTATAAAAAATATAATGGTCAGGCATGAACAAGGTTCTTCACATATGGCAGACGGATATAGTAGAATTACAAATTATGTTGGCGTATGTTTAGCAACTGCGGGACCTGGTGCAACAAATTTAATGACTGGAATGGCTACTGCATATAAGGATTCATCATCAGTAATTGCTATTACTGGAAGATGTGCGCGAAAATATATAAATAAGAATTATTTTCAAGAAATGCAAATGGATTTTTTAAATTTGCAAAATGGATATTTTGTAGATAAACCAGATATATCTTATTTTGAAAAGGCGTTTAATGAAACAATAAACACCAAAAAGCCCATTCACATAAATATTCCATATGATATATTATTAAATAAAGATATGAGTATAATATCCAAACAATCAGTAAATAAAGAAGAAGATAAAAATAATAAAAATGATGGTATCTATATATTAAATGACCTAAATTATAATATCACAGACAAACCATTATTATTAATTGGACAGGGGATTTACGGAGCTCTATCTTACAATGATATATTAAAAATAAATGATATATTAAAAAATAGTCATATCCCAATAGCTACAACATACCCAGCAAGAGGAGTTATTGACGAAAATAACCCAATTTGTCTTGGTTTAGTTGGGGGAAGAGGGACAAAAAAAGCAAATGAATATATTTTAAATTGCGATATTGTGTATTGTATAGGTGCGTCTTTATCATATAATACTTTACCACCACTAATTAGGGATAAAATACTACCAAAAATAAAAAACATACCACTAAATTTACCCCAATCGGAGATTTGTGAATTCCCTAGCGTGAATATTAATAATTTAGATGACATTAAATTATTAATAAATACCTTAAACCAAAAATATGGTAATATAGATATTAATAACAGGGATATAAATAATAATATAGACATAAAATATAATAATATTAAATCCAATAATAAATTATATGGAGATTACTCTTTAAAAATTAATGAAATATTAAATAACTTACCAGATGATGCCATACTTACAACAGATGCGGGAAATCATACAGTTTTTGTATCATTGTTAAAAACTTGCGGAGCTCCGAAAAATATTATTTCGTCCCACAGTATGGGGACTATGGGTTTCGGGCTTCCCGCGTCAATTGGAGTTAAATTTGGGTGTATTGACTACAATATTGATAAGGAAGTAGTTTCAATAAATGGGGATGGTGGTTTTCAAATGAATATTCAAGAATTGGCAACCATTTCCGAACATAACTTAAAAATATTGATAATTGTAATGAAAAACAACAGATTAAACATATTTGGAGACATTAAAAATCCAGATTTTAACAAAATAGCAGACGGGTATAATATCGATAATACATACATATCAGATATTAATGAAATAGAAAACAACATAAAATACTATTTAAACAACGACAAACCTTATTTAATGGTAGTTGAATGTGAAAATGAATTATTGCCAAAGAAATCATTTAATTAATGGGTTGGGCATGAATATAGTTAATCGACAATAATTGTCCTTATTTGGTCTTTGTTATTAAGGATAAACTACATCTTATCCTTAACGGCATATAAGTTTTATCTACAAAGATAATTTACGCAAAGCGTTCGTCGATTTACTATAATATAGTTAATCGACAATAATTGTCCTTATTTGGTCTTATTATTAAAATGAATTATTAAGTAATGAATTAATTAGAGCGTGAAAATATATGAATAAATTATTTAAGATTTTAACTGGAAATATACACTTCAATGCAACAAAATTAGATAATGAAAACTTTAATCAAAATTGGGAAGTTCCAGAAGCGTTAATATCCGTGATAGGATTAAAAAACGGAAAAAAACCTGTATTTTATTATGGAATTAAGATGGATTGTGAAGAAAAATATGAATTAATAAAAGGAACTTCCGACAATGGAAATAAATTTATAAATGCAAGATTATCTTTTAAATTCGATAAACAAAAGATTATAGAAAATGAAAAATATATTGTAGCAAATGGATTTGACGGTCTTTTATTGACTATAAATGTTGATAAAAATAAATTCATATCCACATTTGAAGAAATAATTATGGAAGGATACAATAGTGGGGACGGACACATTATAGATGTTCTCGATAGAATGAAAGAAAGAAATGATTTCGATACCGTTGAAGAAAGTGCAAAATATATTGCAAATAGGGATTATAACTGGCTATTGGGTAGATTAAAATATACTGCTGGATTATTTAATTATTCTGGTTGCGGATACTGGTTAATGCCATTGAAAACTAAGATGGAGCTCACAAGAGGGCTATTAATTAAGGGTAATGAAATTATTATTAATTTGAAAAATACGGAGCTCTTTAAAAGTTATATATTATATGTAGATGCTAAAATTAATTTAGTTAGGTATAATGTATTTAGATTATGCAAAAAAGAATATTCTTTAATGGACGAAGTTAAAAAACAGATGAAAGATGATATATGTCCATGGTGTGGGGAAAAATTGAGAACCATTAAAACAAGGAAAGGAGAATTTTTAGGATGCACAGGTTATCCAACTTGTTTATATAGGAGATTTTCAAAAAAATAATATTTTTTATCTTTTTATTTTTTTAAAAATATATATTTATTAAACTACATTAATTGTTATAGTGATATTATATAGTGATATTATGACACATGCAAAAACAAAAAAAATAATTATTGAAGGAATTGTTCAAGGGGTGGGATTTAGACCTTTTGTTTATCGAATTGCTAAAAAACATAATTTAAATGGTTTTGTAATAAATAATGGTGGTTGTGTTGAAGTGATAATACAGGGAGCTCCGAAAAATATGACCCAATTTCTAAATGATTTAAAAAATAAAAAACCAGAATTATCAAAAATAGATAAAATAAATATAGATGATATGGGAAATATGGAAGAAACTACAATTTACACTGATTTTACAATAAAAGAAAGCAAAACACAAAAAGAAAGCCAAAAAAGAACAGGCACAATTCCAGCCGATGTAGCAATATGTGAAGAATGCCTTAAAGAAATGATGGATAACAACAATAGACGGCATAATTATCCATTTACGGCATGCACAAATTGCGGGGCAAGATTTACAGTAATAAAACAAATTCCATATGATAGGGACAATACTTCAATGGATAAATTTCCACTGTGCAAACAATGTTTGGAGGAATACAGAAACCCAATGGATAGGAGATTTCACGCTCAGGCAACTTGTTGCGATGAGTGCGGACCTAACTTATTTTTAACAGATAGCATAGGAAATACGCTATATACGAATAATGAAGCCATAAAGCAAACGGTAAAGTTATTAAATGAAGGAAATATATTTGCAGTTAAAGGAGTTGGGGGAGCTCACCTTGTATGCGATGCCAATAACGACGATGCAGTATTGGAATTAAGGAAAAGATTAAATCGCCCAACTCAACCATTTGCAATTATGACAAAACCAGAATATTTAAAATTATTTGCAAACTATGATAATGAAGAAATAAACCTTTTTAAATCCCAAAAAAGACCTATTGTAGTGTTTGATAAAAACAAAAATTATAATAAATATATTTCCAAATTTGTAAGCGATTTAAACACCATTGGAGCCATGGCTCAATATTCTGGGATTCACCACCTTTTATTTAATGAAACTGATACTATTTCTTATGTAATGACATCGGCAAATCTACCGGGGCTACCGATGGCAATAGAAAATAATAAAATAATAGATAGTTTAAAAAATATTGCCGATTATTTTCTACTCCATAATAGGGATATTATAAATCGTTGTGATGATAGTGTATTAAAAAAAATAAATGACAGAATGGTATTTTTAAGGCGGTCAAGAGGATTTGCACCAGAACCTATTATTATTAACAATGAAGATATTAAAAACAAAACTATATTATGTATGGGTGCAGAATTAAATTCTGTCGCATCAATCGTAAAAGGAAATAAATTTTATTTAACTCAATATATTGGAAATACGGCAAAATATGAAACATACAACTATTTAGAAAATGCAATAAACAACATTTTAAAAATTACAGATACGCAACCAAAAGATATTGATGCTATTGTGTGCGATTTGCATCCTTCTTTTAATTCCTCCAAATTGGCAGTGGAATTGGGGCAAAAATACAATATAAAAGTATTTAAAGCACAACATCACGAAGCACATTGTTATTCATTATTGGGGGACAATGGTATTTTTGAAGATGCCATAATTATAGCAATTGATGGAGTAGGTTATGGAACAGACGGAAATATTTGGGGGGGAGAGGTCTTTTCATATATTGATGGAATTATGGAAAGAATTGGACATTTTGAGGAACAATATCAGGCGGGGGGAGACCTTGCCACAAAACAGCCACTTAGAATGTTAATGTCGATATTATATAAAAGGCTTGAAAAAGAGGAATTATTTAATTTTATTAAAGAATATAATTATTTTACAGAAAAAGAAATAAATATTATATTATTTCAATTAAATAAAAAATTAAATGTAAATAATACAACTTCATGTGGAAGAATACTTGATTCAGTTTCGGCGATGCTTTCTGTGTGCTATGAACGAACCTACGACGGAGAATATGCCATTAAATTAGAACGGGTGGCAGAAAACTTTATAAAAAAATGTTCTGATATAGAATATAAAAGATGCTTGGAAATGGTTAAACAGGATATAAAAATAAAAGAAGATAATATTCTAAATACAACTGATTTAGTTCATAATTGCTATAAAATGCTATTAAATGGATTTGAAAAGGAATATATAGCATATTACATTCATTTGGCAATTGCGGACGGACTTTCAGAAATTGCCATAAAAAACGCGGAGCTCCACAATATTAAATACATAGGTTTGACTGGCGGGGTTTCATACAATAAAATCATATCTGAGAGAATAAGGCAAAATGTGGAAAATAGTGGATTTAAATTTTTATATCATAAAAATGTGCCAAATGGAGACGGCGGTATTTGTTTTGGGCAGGGTGTCGGATATATTTTAAACATTAGGGATTAAAAATTAAGTAATATTTATTACTTTAAATTATTATATCTTATTATTTAAATTTAAATTAAATCATATATAGAATTTAACAAAGTAAAAAATATTATATATTTTGAAAACATACTATTTTAAAATTAAATTTAAAAATCTATGCCAATATTATGTAATTATATGCGAATTTCGTTAAATAAGATACGATATTGCACCATATCCAAACCGATATACTAATATACGGGTAATGATATTTCATTATAGATTAATACTTTCTGGTGGTTAAATGATACATAAAAATAATGCCCAAGGCAATATAACAATAGTTAAAAAGGACGGGAACACAGAGTCTTTTAATATTAATAAATTGGCAAAATCTCTTTTAAATTCTAACATCGATTATAATGATGTGGATTTAGTTGTTAATATAGTTTGTAATAAAATTTACAATAACATACACACGGAACAAATAAAAAAAATAGTATGTAATATACTAAAAGAGATAGATAATGAAAAGGGGACAAAATACGCAGAGAATTATCAATTTAAAAATATTTTAAAGGTTAGAACATCTAAAAAGGAGTTTGAAGCTTTTGATATAAATAAAATAATAGATGCCCTTACAAATGAAACAGGAATTGATAAAGAAACAGCCCAAAAAATCGGAAATGACATTGAAAAAGAAGTAAAAAAATTTAATTTAAACTACTTAACCGCCCCAATGATTAGGGAGCTCGTGAATGCAAAATTAATTGAGTATGGATTGGAAGAATATAGGCAAAAACATACACGATTAGGTATTCCAGTTTATGACATCAAAAAACTTATAGACAAAGGAAGTAGGGAAAATGCAAATCTTATGCATAATCCAGAATCAATACATAAATGGATTGCTGACGAAACAATGAAACAATATGCTTTATTGGAAGTATTTCCAAAGCATATTGCAGATGCACATATGAGCGGAGATATTCATTTACACGATTTAGAATATGCCGCAATAAGACCAGTATGCTGTCAGCACGATTTAAGGGGATTCTTTTTAAATGGATTGAAGGTTGATGGAACAGGAAATCATACAAGTGTATCAAAACCTGCAAAACATGCCGAAGTTGCCATACAACATGCCGCAAAAGTATTAAGTGCCGCACAATGTGAGATGAGTGGTGGTCAGTCCATCGATGAGTTTAATATTTGGTTGGCACCTTATATGAAGGGATTATCTTATGATAGAGTAAAACAGCTTATGCAGATGTTTATTTACGAAATGAACCAAATGTATGTGGCTAGGGGAGGTCAAAGTTTAGTAAATGATGAATTGATATTTGTAAAAGATAATGAAGGATTAAGGATTTATAAGATAGGGGAGCTCGTTGATGAATTTATGGAAAAATACAACGATAATATAATAATTAAAGGAGATACCGAACTTATCTATTTGGACGAAAAAGAAGAATTATATACAACATCCGTAAATGTGAATACGGGTAAAGCAGAATTCAAAAGAGTTTATGCACTATCAAGGCATAAACCACATAACAAAATTTACAAAGTCGTTGGAAAAGATGGAACAACCGTATCTATTACGGAAGACCACTCATTATATCATTATAATGAAAATAATGAATTAGTCGCAGTTAAGCCATTAGAATTAAATCATTTAATAAAAATTGAAAATATAGAAGATAGTATAAATAATTCAAAAATAACAAAATTAGAAATAAAAGAAATAAATGAAATTGATTACGAAGGATATGTATATGATTTAAGTGTTAAAGATAATGAAAACTTCATTACGGCAACAGGTATTTTATGCCACAATACTGTATTCAGTAGTATGAATTTAGAAATAGAAGTTCCAAAATACTTAAAAGACAAACCTGCGGCAATTGCTGGGACTACTAGGGGAACATATGGAGAATATGAGGAAGAAACAAAAATGATATTGGAGGCTCTTATTGATGTTGTGATGGAGGGCGATGCTGTTGGAAAGCCATTTTTATTCCCTAACTTCATAGTAAAATTAAGAGAAAATGCTTTTAAAGATGAAAATAAACATCTTATGATAAAACTTCATGAACTAAGTAGTAAATGGGGATTACCATATTTCATAAATATGAATCCAGAATGGCAAGCTAACAACACAAACGCCATGGGTTGTAGAACTAGATTAAGTGGGGACTGGACAGGAGATACCGAAAACGATACACTTAGGACAGGAAATATGCAATGGTACACCTTAAATCTCCCGAGAATTGCTTATGAAGCTGGGGGGGACGACGATAAATTATTTGAGATATTATCAGAAAAAATGGGCGTAATTAAAGAGGCAATTAGTATAAAGCATGATATTACTCAAAAAATATTAAATGACAGAATAATGCCATTTATGACACAGAGATTTAAAGGAGGAGAAAAAGAAGAACAATATTACAGATATGACAATACGACAAAAACATTTGGATTTGTTGGATTAAATGAGCTCCTACAATTCCACATTGGCGAGGAGCTCCACCAATCAAAAGAAGCTGTTGAGTTTGGTAGAAAAGTAATAGAATTTATGAGAAATTATGCAAATGACCTTAAAAAAGAAACAGGTTTAAGATGGACACTTACACAAACTCCAGCTGAGAGTAGCTTACCTTATGATGAAAAGATATTGATAGTAAGGGATGGAAAATATGAGCTCGTAAAAATAGGTGAATTTGTGGAGAGCTCATTCAAAAAATATGAAAGTGGAATTTTAGAATATGGTGAAAACAATAGCGAGGTATTCATTAAATACGACAATATATACGCACCATCATTTGATAAAAACGACAATATTGTATTAAAACCAATTACTCATGCAATAAGGCATAAAGGAAAGGAAATCTATGAAATTGAGACCACTAAAAATAAAAAAGTTAAAATTACTGGTGACCACAGCGTATTTGCATTGGATAATGACTTATCAGTTGTTGAGGTAAAAGCATCCAACTTAAAGGAAGGAGATTTTATTATTACTCCAAAGAAAATACCATCTATCGAAAGAAAGAATATATATTTAAGCGATATTATTAAAAACAAAGAAAATTATTATGGAAAAATAAACAATCATAAAAAATACTTAAAAGAAAATGAAACAAGTATTAAAGAAGAATACGCATCATATAAAACACCATATAAGGATTTAAAATCAATAATGAGAAGAAAAAATATATTTAGATTAAAAGCATTAAAATCAGTTAAATCAGAGGACATAAAAGGTATAAGTTATAGGAGCTCCAAATATATACCTAATAAAATAAACCTAAACTATGACTTTGGATATTTAATTGGAGCATTTTTATCAGAAGGTCATTGGAACGAGAAAAATGTAGAAATTTCAAATACTGATAAGGGATTCATCGAAGAATTATGCAATATTATAAACGAGGTATTTGGTAAAAATTCCTATTATGTATCACTTAAAGACGATAAAAGAGGATATAAACCGTTATATGTAATTGGATTGTGTAAGACAGTCTCAATGGTATTTAAGGAATTTGGATTAAATGAATTGAGCAAAGGCAAAAAGATACCGTCTATTATGCTAAGTAATGAAGAGTTTTTAATGGGATTAATTAAAGGGTATATTGTAGGGGATGGCAATATATATATAAACAACGATAAAAGTGATTATTCAATCAGATTATATACTACATCAGAAGGTTTAAAAGAGACATTGGGCATGGCTTTAAAAATATTGGGCATTGATTTTAAGGTTAGCGTAGATAGAAAATCTGAGGTAAATGAAAAATGGAACGACTGCTATGTAATAAAAATTACAGGGGCTGAAAATTTAAACAAATTACTATGCACAAACATAAAAAATAACGGTGGTAAGGACATAATTCCAAAACTTCCAGTGCAGTTTAAGAAAATAATTGACACTCATACGCAAAAGGAGTGGATGGAAAAATATGACATAAATATTAGAAGTTTGCATATCTGGGAAGATATTAAAAAAGGATACATTAGTAGAAATAGGGCAGAAAAACTATTCAATATCTTCAACAGCATAGATGAAATTAAAAATAATCATAAATTGCTAATGAATACAATTAAAAATGTAATATATGGTGATTTGCAATTTGAAAAAATAAAATCTATCAAGAAATTAGATGCACCAAACTATGTATATGATATATCCGTAGAAGATACTGAAAATTTCATAGGCGGGGAAAATGGATTTGTATGTCTCCACAATACCGCAGGAAGATTTGCAAGGTTAGACCACCAGCACTATAAAAAAGAAACAGAATCAGTAGTTAAAGGAGATTTATCCAACATTGGTTCTGCCTATTATACAAACTCATCTCACCCAAGAGTAGATGAAGGTATAACATTAGGTGAAAAAGTTGCAATTGATGAGGTATTCCACCCACTATGTAATGGAGGACACATGGGACATTTTTGGAATGCAGAGGCGTATGCTGACCCAGAGGGGCTAATGGAGATAACAAGAAAAATATCCACGAGAGATGTAGGTTTCTGGACATACACTAAAAATTTAAGTATTTGCGAAAAATGTAGCGTTGCTATGGGCGGATTAAAGGATAATTGTAATAATTGTGGGAGCTCCGAGATTCAAAAGTACAGTAGAATCACTGGATATTTACAAAATATAAGTAATTGGAATGATGCTAAAAGAAGAGAATTAGCAGATAGAAAAAGCAATATTAAAAAGATTTAATATATAAAATATATTTTATTTCTTTTTTATTCTTTATTTTTACATCAATG
>OFAW01000098.1_pt1 | contig 12833 bp, 10 predicted proteins | sample 1520341 | NCBI WGS metagenome assembly OFAW01 (sample SAMEA3696446, study PRJEB22514) | metagenome | biome: water; feature: marine; material: hydrothermal vent | place: Pacific Ocean | collected 2014-08-12 | depth 1521 m | reverse complement strand
TATAGAAATTAGTAGTAAATTATTAAGAAATACTCTCGATACAGGTATTAGTACTGGGACAGCAAATTTATCTGCTAATTTTATTATAAAAATTGATAATAATCTGTTAAAAATTTAAAATATAACCATAATGTTTAAATATTATTTTTTATATTTAATGTTATAATTGATTAGTTTAGGCAATTTATGTATAAACTATACTAACAAAAACCAAGGCAAACACGATTAATTTTGAGGTGCATATTATGGAATACGAAAGAATATATACAATACCATTAAGAGATGTGACAAACAACTCACCATCAACAAAAAGAGCTCCAAGGGCAATGAGAAAAATTAAAGACTTCTTAAAAAGACATACAAAATCAGACAATATAAAAATAGACAACTCAATCAATGAAAAAGTATGGGAAAGAAGTTTAAATAAAATCCCTGCAAGAATCAGAGTTAAAGTTGTAAAAGAAGAAGATATGGTTGTAGCTACATTAATTGAATAATTAAATTAATATAAAACATTATTATTAATGTTAGCATATTTTTGAATTTTGTGATATTATGATTATAAAAGAATACATCTCTGGAATATCTACAATAGGTATTCTATCCCTTGCCACTGAAAAATTTGGATTAGTCCCATATTTTGCTGAGGAACATACAATAAATAAATTTAAGAAAGTTCTTGATGTTCCAATAAAGGCATTAAATATTGGAAATAGTTCTTTAATTGGTGCCTTATGTTGTGCTAATTCCTATGGAATAATACTGCCCCCATTTACAGTGAATAGGGAAAAAACCATATTATTAGACTTTTTAAAAGAAAATGATATTGACCTCACTGTTCAAAAAATAGATGCTAAAAATACGGCATTTGGAAATTTAATCCTAATTAATGATAAAGGTTGTATTATTTCCGAAGAATTAGCCGAGTTCAGAAAAACATTTGAAGATATTTTTGATGTGGAAGTTGTAGCAAAAAATATTGCGGAGCTCCCCACAGTTGGTTCAAATGGTGTGGCAACTAATAAAGGAGCTCTGGTGCATCCTGACACGACAGACGAAGAAATGGAATTAATAAAAGAAGTTCTAAAACTCAAATGTATTGAAAGAGGCACTGCAAGTAGGGGAGCTCCATCAGTTGGTGCATCCATTGTAGCAAATTCAAATGGTGCAGTGATTGGCGGAAATACCACCGGACCAGAGATGTTAAAAATAGAAGAAGGATTGGATTTAATAGATTAAATAAAATATACTATCAAAAAATAATAAATAATAATTCAAAAAAATAACTCAAAAAAATAGAAAAAAGTGTGAAAATTTACACAATAATTTCCAAGGGAAATTATCGGATAGAAGCGAAGCTTCTATACCCAAATCAAAGATTTGTGAATTTCCACCTAGAGGTGAAAATATGCCAAAAATATTCAGAATAAAAGGAAAAATTGTTGGAAAAGATGAACCTATGGTATTCACAAAAGAGTACAAAGCTATGAAAGAAGAAGATGCAATTGAAAAAATATATTCAGAAATTGGAAGTAAGCACCATGTTAAAAGAACATCGATAAAAATCGTTGAAGTAAGTGAAATTTCAGCTGATGAAGTTCAAGACCCAATTTTGCAAGCTGTGCTTTAAATTTGTTTTTTTTATTTTTAATTTTTTTATTTATGTTAATTTTAATTATTTGTCTATATATGTTATAATCATGTGGATTTATAGAATTTATGACCATAACATAATTTCGAACGCCTATAATTTATCCTGTTTTATTAGTGCTTCTTTTACACTTTTTTTAACACATTTTGCAATCATTTCCCCTATTTTAGAGTGCCCACCAGTATAACCCATTTCTTTCCCCTGCCCTCCAACAACTACAATACTATCAGTCCCTGTCCCCGTTGCCTGTAAATGTGGTTTTTTCGTGCTTTTTATATCCAATTCCTGAAAACCATTAGTTTTTGCCTCTGTTATTGTAATAATTGCTTTTGCCATAGCTCCATCAGTTAAATTTGCATTTGTTATTAAAATAATATTAACAGTTCCTATTTTTTCCAACGGGACTAATGAACCATCATTCATAATTTTATGCGTTTTAAGGTCTTTTTCAATATAATCTGCTTCTTCATCGCCCAATCTAAAAACTATCCCATTTACATAAAAAATCTCCAAAAAAGACCAAAAGACAAATATTGTTTTTTAAATACTGGGGATTTGTTATTTGTTAATGAATTTGGGGATATTTATCCATGCCCTACATTAGAAGGTTATTTTTATATGGGAAATATAAATAATGGCATAAATAAAAATATAAAAAATTTTAAAATTAATCATAATAAATGTTTTGCAAGAGAACATTTAATAAAAAAATTTTAAAAATTTATTTTTATCTTTTTCCTGCTTCCTCCACCATTAACAAAGCACAATATTCTCCGCATACACTACAAGCATCTTCTTCTTTTGGTGGGAGCTCCTCTCTCATTTTTTTAGGTTTATCGCTATCAATGGACAATTCAAATTGTTTTTCCCAATCGTGATTTTTTCTAGCAATTGCCATTTCTTTTTCTTTTGCCCATGCCATTTCATTGCCTTTTGCAACATCTGCAATCTGTGCTGCGATTTTTGATGCAATTAATCCTTCCCTTACATCGTCCTCATTCATTAGTCTAACATGCTCCGCAGGAGTTACATAACATAAAAAGTTAGCTCCACTGTATGCCGCAAGAGCTCCGCCAATTGCAGAAGTGATATGGTCGTATCCCATAGCTAAATCTGTTGGAAGTGGTCCCAATACATAAAATGGAGCATTTTTACATAATGTTTTTTGAATCTTCATATTTGTTTCCACATTATTTAATGGAACATGCCCAGGACCTTCTACCATTACTTGAACTCCTGCTTTCCTACATCTATCTACTAATTCGCCCAATACTATAAGTTCTTGGATTTGTGGTCTGTCTGTGTGGTCACATAAACATCCCGGTCTCATTCCATCCCCTAAACTAAGTGTAATGTCATGCTCTTTTAATATTTCAAGAAGATAATCAAATTGACTATATAATGGATTTTCTTTTTGGTGGTGCATTATATATGCTGTAATATATGCCCCTCCTCGACTAACAACCCCCATAATTCTATCATCATTATTTAGGGCATTTATTGTGTGCTTAGTAATTCCACAGTGGAGAGTCATAAAATCTACTCCCTCTTTTGCCTGTCTTTCTATTGTGTTAAATATAATATCTTCATCAAAATCGATTACTCTTCCATATTTCTTTTTTGATTTTAGTCCTATTTCATACATTGGCACAGTTCCTATTGGAAGTATGGTATTTTTCATTATTTGCTTTCTTATTTCTGGGAGCTCCCCGCCTGTGCTTAAATCCATAATAGCGTCGGCACCGTATTTTTCCGAGATAATGGTTTTTCTAATTTCCATATCTATATCAATACAATCCGTTGATGTTCCAAGATTTACATTTACTTTTGTCTTTAAATTGTCCCCTATTCCAACTGGTTTTGTGTTTCTGTGTATATTTTTAGGGATTACGACATGTCCTTTTGCTATCCATTTTCTTATTTTTTCTACGCCTATATTTTCTTCTTTTGCTACAAATTCCATTTCTTTTGTAATTATATTGTTTTTTGCGTCTGTCATTTGAGTCATTAGTAACACCGTAAATTATATATTATAAATTATATGTTATTTATTAAATTTATATTTTATAATTTTATTGATGATTATTTATTTTTAAAATGGTGATAAAATGAATGTATTTTTAGTAGGCGCAGGTCCGGGAGATGAAGGGCTAATTACTGTAAAAGGACTGGATTTAATAAAAAAAGCAGATATAATAATATATGATGATTTAGTTGGTAAAAATTTATTAAAATACAGTAAAGAAGATGCAGAACTTATATATGTTGGAAAAAGAAAGGGGAAGCACTCCCACAAACAGGAGGAAATAAATAATATATTGGTAGAAAAGGCAAAAAATGCCATTGCCAATAATAAAATCGTTGTTAGATTAAAAGGGGGCGATTCTTTTATATTTGGTAGGGGTGGTGAAGAAGTATTGGAATTAAAAAAGCATAATATAGATTATGAAATGATTCCCGGAATTACCTCTTCAATAGCTGTTCCAGAGGTTGCAGATATTCCATTGACACATAGAAAAGTTGCCACTTCATTTACGGTCGTAACAGGACATGAAGCCGAGGATAAAAAGGAAAACGAAAAACAGGTTAAATTAAGTGAGTTAAATGCCAATACAATTGTAATTCTTATGGGAATAACTAATTTAGAAAATCATGTAATGGAGCTCCTAAAAAATCAAAATAGAAATATTAATACTCCTGTTGCCATAATAATAAATGGAACACGACCAGACCAGAAAATCGTAAAAGGAAATCTTGGAAATATTGTGAAAATTGCAAAAGAAAATAATATTGCACCACCGGGAATTATTGTAGTGGGAGATGTTGTTAATATTTTAGAATAAAATTATGCAATGGAGCATATGATTAATTTACTCCTGCTATTTTATTTTTATTATGGGTCAATTCCAATTATCAGCCCGTCCATTGTTGATATGTTAGTTTCTATTGTAATATTTTTTGTCTCATTTGTATTGATTGTATTGAATTTAAACCTATATGTATTTCCATTTGTTCCATTTTCGTTATAATCTCCCGAAGTATTTATTACACCAACTCCATCTGGCTTATACCAATAGACATAAACATTTTGTGTGTTATTGTATGACTTAACAGATATATTGTATCCTTGTGAGGTTATCCATACGGAAGCAAGTAAATTATAGTATCTACTTATCAAGTAATTCCTTCCAAATTCAGATGTTCCAATTCCATCAATTGTAGCTGTTGCCGTAATTAACGAACCATCCTCAACACCTTTTCCAGATACATTTAGTATCCCATTAAAGTTTCCATTCCCATCTGCGGTAATAGCTCCTAAATATGCCCAACCTTCACCATAGTGATTGGATAAAATACTTCCGTCTGATGATATATTATTGCCTATTAGATTATCCCCGCCTGTTGAGTTCTTTACTAGATAGATTTCAACTATTGCGTTTGCAAATTCTGAAGAGCCACCTTGTGTTTCGTTGCCTATGAATCCCCCCATATGTAGATGAGTGCTGTTAAAGTAGGCACTGGTTATGACTGGATAGTCAATGCCATAGTTAGGCTGTGATGAATTGAGTTGTCCATCGTTGATAGTTACATAATCGTTGAGGAAATCAATTGCCACCTTTCCAGAGTTAATAATTGAGTTCTTTGTAATGACTATGTTCTTTGCACTGGGATTATAATCCCTATAACGAGACATTGCTATGGCAGAGCCCTTTGCATCCCTTATGAGATTGTATCTTATTCTTACATCTTTTGTATATTCTCCCAAACTTATGGCAGTCGAATCTGTTATGTCGTATGGAATAATTGTATTATTTTCGATTATTAAGTTGGATACATTAGTGCTTCTTGTTTCAATAGATGCCCAACCCTGTGTTTCAATATCTCGTGGCATATAACCACCGTATAGGTAGTTGTGGTTTATAACTACTCCTGAATAACCATATTTGGTACTAAGTGAACCAAACATAATACTTGGACTCCAATAACTCCAGATGATATTTTCTTCAATCAATATGTTTTTCGATTCACCGTTATAACCTAAGTGTATTGGGTGGTTTCTTGACAATAAGTTGTGTATTATCTTCAACCCACTACAATTTGTATAATCCCTATGGTCAATTGCTATCCATGAATTGGAAACAAATATTCCATTTGGATATGCATTGAGAATTGTATTTTCTATGGTTATATTTTGTCCTCCAACTTGAATTGCTGCTCCATTATCATCTTTCCAATCATCAAATTTTCCACCATATATGCTGACATTTAGCACTTTGGAGTCATTTGCATAAATTTTGATAACATTTGTATCAAAATCATTTCCATCTATTGCCAACTCAACTTTCTTTATTGCTGTAATTGTATATTCATCTCCACTATCAGGAATTGCGTCTGAACCAATTCCAACCACCGTTTCCGAATATGCCTCCCCAGGATTATCCTCCCTTACAGTTCCATTTGGATAGTAAGCGGTTCCATCTATTATTGTATGGTCATCTGTTATATATGGCAACGCTCCGATTGTTTCATTTATCTTTATGGTCCACCACATTCCATTTGTATCATGCGTATTTGGATTGTTCATTGGAACAAATCTCATATAATTTTCTCCTTGAATTGCATTTGCATTATTTATAAATTGTCTAAATGAACCCTGCCCTGGGTCATTAGCATTTACAATTACATTAAAACTAAATCCAAAGGTTATATTTTTTCCATTGTATTTTGAAGTATTTATTATAATATAATGCTCATAAACATTATTAGTCCAATTATCGTTTATTGTGGCATTCCTACCTCCAAAGAATGGCATTATTTGAGAGTAGTTGCTGTCGTTTGTTTGATATGTTTCCTCAGCCCATATATCGTTTAAAGTATATCCATCATTTAAGCCCATCGTTGTATTTACCGTCATTGAATTAACTACAATGAAATAAATTCCATCCTTATCAGGAGTAAAATTATAGTTCCCTGCTGTATTTGTTGTTGTGTTGTATATCCATAAATCATTGACATCTGGTTTATTGTTCCCATTTGTATCCTTAACTAAACTTACATTTACATTTGGTATTGGTTTATCGGATAAATCATTAACTCCCAAAACTCCAAAATCTTCATAAATTGTTCCTTTTATTTTTGATTTAACTGTAATGGTTGTAGTGTTGGATATATTCAAAAAGTCATTTCTTAGAGATATATTTGCTAGATAAACTCCCATATTATTTGCAGTGATTGTAAAGTTAATTTCTTCTGTTTCATTTGGAAGAATGTAATTAATTATTTTGGAAGTATTGTAGCATGTTAGCCCAGTAGGTAAATTAATTGATATATTAAGATTGCTTATATTGAAATCTCCTGTATTTTTTGCATATACTGTTAGATTGAAAGTCTCCCCAACATTAACAGTTTTATTGTATGTATAGACATCTGCATCTATCGTATCTTCATCACCACACATGTAAATATTTTTGTTTGACGCAATTCTATAAAGGTTCATATCATAAAATGGAGTCCATATAACACCTGGCACCCATATATAATCATCAAAAGATGTATCTGTTTCTTTAACTACTATCTTATATAGTCCAGCCGTATCTGACACAACATTAATTACATCCCAAACTCTATTCCCTGTTGGATAAAATGTGCCATACTGTGTTCCATTTGGATAGTAAATTGTAATATTTAGATTATCGCTATCATAAATTGCAACCTTAAAACTTCCATTTGATAGAATATAGTAAGACTCACCGCATAAATTAGACTCATAAAGCCCCAGTGCATAAATAAATGGTGTAGTGGTGAAATTTTCATTATCTATAACTGCTGTTTCGTTCCACGATAACACATTGTTTGTTATATTAATTCCATAATAGTCTCCACGCACAAGTTGAACAGTTTCATCTCCACATATTTCAATTTTCCACCATCCATATTGTCCGTTTGTGTTTATTTCAAATGTTGCCCAATTCCCCCATCCATTAGAATCTTGATTGTTAGTGAAGTTGGCATAAAGCGTTCCATTAGGATAATAAACCAACAATGTTATGTAGCTCATATCATCAATAGAAATGTTAAACGATGATTTTCCATATGGAACAAGAGTTTTATACCAGTGTTGATAAACGGAAGTGCCCTTTACGCCAACAGTCGCTACATTTGGTTTAGTAAATCCAACCCATCCAATACCTCCATCATCTTCTATAGCTCCATCTATCTTGCTATCATCGTCCCCCAATTCTCCATCAGTTAAGGTAAATGAAATAGCATTATTATTAACCAATTTTGCATCTATTTTATACCACTCAAATTTATTTGGGTTAAATTTATAATATGGTATTAATAAATCATCACTTTCAAATGGAATCTCTGGATATGTTATTTTAACATTAACATTCTCCCCTTTTGATATGTTTGAGACTCTAAATTTAATTAAATTATATGGTAAGTTAGCATTGCTTTTAATAGGTACATTATCCTCATCAACAAATTTTAAGTAGTCAAACTTTCCTTTATCTATATTTGCAGTTATGTTGTATAATTCGTTCCCTTTTAAATCACTTATATATAAAATTCCAGTTTTGTTATTGTTTTTAAACTCTGTCTTTACATTGAATTTTGGAACATAAAACTTAAATGGGTCTATTATTTTTCCATCTTCTTTTCCATCTTCATCCATTTGTCCATCTTTTAAAGAGATAACAATGTGTTTTCTATCACTTAATATTGTATGGTTTATTGGAATTAATTTTCCGCTTACATTCTTCCAGTAATAAATATACATACCTTCGGGAATTTCTATTGGACTTTCGACGGTAAGATTTACGAATCCCCCTTTTGAGATATTATCAATTTCAAAGGAAATTTCTTTATTACTTATGTCTGCATCAAATTTTTTAAATTTTCCCTTATTTATATAAAAGTTGAACGGAAATTCACTATAAACAATGGTTTTTTTGTCTGCATAATCTTTTGTAATGTTTCTTATATATGGTAGATATATCGTTTTATTCAATGTTTCGTTGTCAAATTTCGAATAGAGAATAATTGTTGTGTTTAATAATAGGGGATATATGGTATATTCAGAATCATCTAATTTTTTTATTGATATGTCTATATTTTTATTCAGTGATGTTACTGTGAGCTCACCATTTGTGTATATTCTTAGTTTATAACCTTCGACAGACACATTTAAATAATGTTTTTCCTTTGGTTTGGCATAATTTAAAAATACCGTTTTATTAAGTGTTTCGTTATCAAATAGGGAACAAACATTGATTGTATTATTTAAAAGTAAAGGATATACCAAATAAGTATTATTATCAACTTTTTTAAAATTAATATTTACCGATAAATTTTCATATTTTGCATCGGGCTTCCCATTAGTTTTAATTATTAATTTACAGTTCTCATAAGAGATATTTAAATAATGGGATTCTTCTTTCGCTTCTGTTTTTGTGTTGTTTAAAGTAACTGTTTTATGTAATATTGTATTACTCTCAAATTTTGCGTAAATTTCCATGGGAGTATTTAAAACTACTGGGGATATTACATATTCATCTTTATTCACTTTTACAAAGTTTAGTTTAGCGCTTTTCACATGTCCAAAAGGTAGTCCGTTGGTTTTTATAATAACTTTGTATCCATCAAGGGTTATATTTAAATAATTTTTATTATTTTTTTTCATTTGGGTGTTATTGGTATTGGTGTTATCCGATATGTTTTTATCAATAATGAATGTATTATTGTATTTAACAGGTGTTGTGGTATTGTTTAACTTGGTGGAGTTTTTTGAATCATTTAAAGTTGAATTTGTCGTGTTGTTGGTATTATTGGTATTGTTATCCTTATTATTAGTATTATTAGTATTGTAGGTACTGTCGATACTTATATTTGAAACATTTAAATTTATGGTTTTATTTTGACATTTGGATTCATTTATGGATATATTATTCACTAAATTCTCATCATTTGTTTTATTATGTGGATTATTAAATGTGTCATTTATTACTAATGCCATTGGGGAGCTCCAAAGCATAAGTGCAATAGAAATAAATATAGTAATAAATTTAAATCTTTTCATAATAATAACACCAAAACCATATACATTTATTATTTATTAAAATAGCATCGGATAGCATATATATAATTTATAGAACATTTTTTGGACAAAAACAGTTATTGAGAATAAAATATGGTATGCCATATAGTATATTCTTTAATGCCGACACATAATTAGTATTACATATCCGCATATAAATGAAATCTTAAAAATTATGGGATAATTTATAATTTAATATTAACACTAAAAATAAAAAGAGAAAATGTATAATTTATCTTCTTTATTTGATTATTCTTCGCTGTCTTTACTGTTTTCATTTTCGTCGTTTTTATCTTCCTTTTTGCCCATTCTCTTTACTTCACCATATACAAAGATAATGGATAATACTGCAAGTATTGTGAGCCATAATAGAACATACCCATAAGTAGGGAGCTCCGGTAATGGAAGAACTGAAAACTCCGAATTAACAATAAACAATGTATTTTTAGGAACTCTAAAATTGTTCCCCTGTGGTTCTTGATATGTTTGAGAGTTTTTTGAATTGAATTTTATATTAAGATTATCTACATCCATATCACAACCTACGGGAATTGACACGGTCTTAAACAATATTCCTTTATCGACAACATCTGCATTGTATTCAAGTATTATGGTAATATTGCCTTTTTTTTCGATAGGTTCCCAAATTTCATAAGATATGGTAGAATAATTTTCATAATATATTACATGAGTATCCATTGGAACATTTTTTCCTCCGCCTAATGAATAATATCCTTTTAAATTTTGGACTTCAATGGGAGTATTTTCTTTTGTGAATGGTATTGGAATTATTCCTAATTTTTTAGGTCCTTGCTTTTGTAATCTGAGCTCACCAATACCTGGAACAAGTGGATAATCCACAAGATTCTGGATTGTAATGGTATCTTTAATGTAAGTAGGATTTTCATCTACATTTACAGTAATTGAATACTCTGATATTTTTTCCACATCAGCATAAGACTGAGTGATAATGGTCATCATCATTAATAATAATATGAACTTTTTCATTTTATCCCCCATATTATTTTAAAATGTATGGTATATAAAGATTATTTATTTTATTCTTATTCTTAATATGATTCCAACAGACAGTAGAGCTCCAAATAGTGCCAACAGTGGTTCGAAGTTGTTAGATACTGCACCACTTACTAATACCATTTTTGGAGATGTTGTAGGAAGTAATGAATGCGTAGGGTCAATACCGACGATGAACGCATCTGTTGGTTTGAATTCTCCCGTTCCATTAAGGTTATAATGGATTACAACTGTGCTTCCATCATTTATTTCCGTAGCATCAGTATAATTTCCATCCCCATCAGCATTTGGACTTAATGGGTTTAGTGCCCAGTATATACTCATGTTGTAATCTGGATTTGATATTGAATGGTTTCCTGAATTATTGAGCATTGATGATTTATTTACGCTCATGTCGGATACTACAAAGTTTTGAGGTATCAAGTCATAAGCATATACAAATGGTGACTCTTGACTTCCAATGTTTTCTACTACAATATATACATCATAAGTTCCATCAGCATTTGGTATTATATGCTTTGTTACTTTGATTAAGTAGCTACCTACGACATATATTTCTTCAACTACAATGTATGAGCTACCGTATTCGCTATCATATTCATGAACTGTTCTGTTCAATAATGTAATGTTGCTATCTGCTACTGTAAATGTGCAGTTTGCCCATACTACTGGAACTCCATCAAATGTGAAGTTGAATGTATCTGAATTCCATGCATCTCCCGGTGCAATGTTAATATTTAGCGGAAATACATGACTGCTTCCACCTATTAACAATGAACTGTCAAATGGGTCTAATGTTGTTGGATTGCTACCATTTACTGCCCATAGATTAGTTTTTGTTAGATTGAAGTAATACTGTTTTGCACTGTTATTGAATGTTGCATTTTCATACCATAAAGTATATTTTCCCGTGGTTTCATTTTTATATGGTCCATTTTTGGTTGCACTGATTACTCCATTACCTGCGGCATACACGCCGTCTATTGTGGTATTACTTATGGTTCCATTGTAATCAAAGAATATCACTGCAAAACCATATTTTTTTTCTGTTGAATTTCTATCTTGGTGTGTGTTGTTTGCACTTACATTGAACTCAATTGTTCCGTTTTGTGTGCTGTTCAATACAACACCTGTCCAGTTTATAGCATCAGTTGTTGTAATTGTTGCATAAGGGCTGTCCCATATTGCTGTAGAACCTTGGTCGCCACTTGCTCCTGTAATGTTAAGGAAATTCCAAGTGCTGTCCCCATAGTTGTTTGAGTCATTACTTAGGTATTTTGTCATCCTTACATTTACCACTGAATTTGTGGAAGGCAATGATGAAATATTTCTACTTATGTTCATAGATACTGTCCAGTTGGATAATTTCCTTGCTGGAACTTTTGTAGTACTGTATGCTTCATCTACAAGTATTGGCACTCCAGTAATTGATGTGTTAATTTCAAATTTATATTGAACATAATTACTATTTGATAGTACTGGGATATGTATGTAGGTTAATCCTGCTGGTAATCCCGTATATGCCGGTGCTGAATCTTTAAGGAATACTCCCTTCGGAGCTCCGTTATGAACTAATGTTAATCCAGATATATTATTTGATATATTTACTGCAACCCATACATCACTCAATGTATCATCAACGGATGTTGCGGTATTGTTAATTGTAATGTATCCTGTAAGGTTGTTAATTGCGTATGTTGTTGAGCCGTCTCCACTAACATCTGCTGACACATTGAACTTCTCTGTATAACTTACATATAGAGGGTCAGCATAAGCGGAGGCGACTATTCCAAACAATAGCAATAGACCAAGTATCTTTGCGATTTGCTTCATAATTCACCCCATATTAGTTATAGATAGAATTGGTGGTAAAATAACCACCATCTACCTAAATTTAATTAATTTAATTAATTAATAAATTTTATTTTAGTGGTCAACGTGGTAGATCAGAAACCGGAACGTCTCTGGTTCGAGTCCAACAACTGTCTTTAACCCACTGACTGACCTAGCCATAAATGTTCATCTAATATTAGTTAATTATCCCTT
>OFAW01000096.1_pt1 | contig 12888 bp, 14 predicted proteins | sample 1520341 | NCBI WGS metagenome assembly OFAW01 (sample SAMEA3696446, study PRJEB22514) | metagenome | biome: water; feature: marine; material: hydrothermal vent | place: Pacific Ocean | collected 2014-08-12 | depth 1521 m | reverse complement strand
AAACCTTTGTCCAGCATGGAAGAAAACGTGCTTTCCGCAACTCCGAAAGTTGAGTTTTCTCAGTTGACGAGAAGGCTCCCCTCATTCAACCTCCTTTTTTCTTCTTCAAGACGACCTATTTCCTGTTCCAGAGCCTCCAGCCTGGCCATTAACTCTTCACCTTGATCCTGAAGTTTCGCATACTCTATATTCAACGCTTTTGCCTGTTCAGCATTGCTATAGGTTATGGGATCAGCCAGCTTGTTTTCCAGCTCTTCCTGCTGACGTAAATTTTCTTCCAGAAGCTTTTCTAACTGAACATACTCCTCTTTTAATGGTTTCAACCTGCGATAGAGCTCATTTCTTTTTTCGGCCTGAATCTTTTTTAATTTTCTGGTTATTTCTCTCTTGTTTAAACCTTTCTGCTGGTCTCCAGAGTCAACCGAAGCATCATTTCCTGTCAGTTTTTGTAAATAAACATCAAAATCATCTACGCTTTCCTCAATTTGACCATTTTTTAAAATCCAGGTCTCCTCAGCAACCTTTTTCAGCAAATAGCGATCATGAGCAACCATTATAATAGTCTCTGGGAACCTGATTAAAGCCTGAATTAAACCTTCCCGGCTTTCCATATCAAGATGGTTGGTTGGTTCGTCCAGAACCAGAAAGTTTGCCCGCTTTAAAAACAAACTGGCCAGTACCAGCCTCGCCTTTTCTCCCCCACTTAAACCTTTTACCTTTTGCTCCCAGAAATCCTGGCCCAATAAAAACAAGCCAAGAACTGTTCGCAGTTCTTCTTCTGTAGTTGCAGGATGGCTGAGCCTTCTTATTTCTTGCAAAACTGTATTTTGCAAATTCAAAATCTCAGTTTGGTGCTGACTATAATACCCTACAACAATATTGGAACCCAGCTTTATATATCCTGAACAAGGATTTAACTCGCGCACAATAAGACGTAAAAGGGTTGATTTTCCCTCCCCATTTGGGCCAATGACAGCAATTTTTTGCCCTCGCAATATGTTAAAATTTAGACTAGATAAGATGCGTTTCTTTTGTTCAGGATAAGAAAATTCTACATCTACTGCACTAAGAACAATTTTATTGGCCTTTTTAGGTTCTGGCCAGGAAAAAGAAAGTGACTTTGCTCTCTTCTCCAGAGTCAGTTCATCAAGTTTGTTTTGTAATTTTTCAATCTGCAAAAGTCTTGCCTGTGCCTGCCTGGCTTTAGATGCCTTGTAGCGAAACTTTTGCACAAAAGAATAAATATGCTCTATTTCTTTTTGTATTTTTTCTGCTTGCTTCTGGGCTTGCATCTGATTTTGATTATGCCAGGTCAAAAATTGCGAAAAATTACCAGGCCGCAAAATTGGTCTGGACAAACCAAGTATCAAGACATGAGTACTTACTTTGTCCAGAAAATAGCGATCATGGGCCACAAAAACCAGAATGCCCTTGAAATTTAAAAGATAGTCTTCCAGCCAGAGCACTGCATCCAGATCAAGATGGTTGGTTGGCTCATCCAGAAAAAGCACATCAGCCCCCCCTGTCAACACACGGGCCAGCTTGGCCCTTTCTCTCCATCCTCCGCTGAAAATCTTTAGAGGGCGACTTAAGGAATTTTTATCAAAGCCCAGGCCCATGAGTATCTTTTCAGCCTGATATTCAGGATTATATCCAAATTTATGTTCCAGCTCCTGTTGTGCCTTACTTAACTGAAAAAGCTTTTGTCTATCATCTTCAAGAACTGCCTTTTTCCACTTACGCCAGAAGTCATTCCAGTCCGGCACGGCCTCCAGAACATAGGTCAAAAGATCCTTTTCAAGGTCATCCTGCCCCAGTTCCTGAGTCATAAAACCCAGCCTGGCCCCTCTGGGCCAGATCACCTGACCGCTATCAGGCTCTACTTCACGCGCCAGAATTTTGAGTAAAGTACTTTTACCGCATCCATTGGGACCAACCAGCCCCAGGCGCATGCCAGAACAAACTTCTAAATTTAAATCTTTAAATAAATCCCGGCCATTATAAGTTTTATGGATTTTTTGCGCACAAATCTTTAACATTCACCATCCTTATAGCGCATACCTACTTCCAGATACTTTTGTCTCAAATCAAAAGGAAGGTTTAATTGTTCATCTACTGACAAAAAATAAAAAGTCTTGGCTAATTCTTCAGCTATAAGTTTTTTATTCTCCAGCCGCCACTGATATACTTTTTGTGGCAAAAGTTCTTTTGCCTTATTTAAAATAGTCTTTACTCTTGCTCCAATGCTATGTTCCATCTGTACCTTTCTCTTGCCTGCCAGGGCAATTTCCTTCAATTTACTACTTGCCAATGCCTTTTTTGCCTCCGCAACAGCGCTTGCCACATTCCCTCGCTCATAAACCAGGATCTCTTCTCCAGGAACAAACAGATCACTAAGTCCATTTTCTACATTTTCAGTCAAAACCGCTGCTCCACAGGCAGCAGCCTCAAAGATTCTGAAATTAAGCTCCCCTGCTGCACTTTGATTGAGAACAATCTTGCTCCGGGCATAAATAGGCTGATAAGCCCCCTGTTTAATAATTAGGGGAAGTTTTTTGCGGCAGGCCAGCAAAAATTCGCGCCTGCCCTGATTATAAACGCCATCAAGAGTGCCCACGAAACTAACAGGAATATCCCGCGATAGCCCTTCATCAAAAGCCACACGAGGATCAAAAAAAAGTGGAAACCACAAGACCTCTCTGGGCGAGTCAGAGCGCTTAAAAATGGGCAGATAATCTTTTTGAGCCACCAGGAATAAATCAAAACAGACTGAAAATGGTACCTGCCAGGGATTACAGTATTGATCAATGGAGAAACCTATGCTCAAACAGGGCAACTTTTCAAAACCAACCACTCCTGGAGGGCGACACAAATCATTCCAGAGAACAACATCCGGCACAAACCCCTTGCTATTTAAAAAATCTATCAGATCTCTGGGTCCCAGAAGATTTTCCAGCTTCAGGTCACAATTTTCACTATAACCTATAGTTAAAACCTTATGCCCGGCTTTTTTTAAAGCAGAGACAAAATATTCTCCTTCCAGGTTTAAAATACGCATGATTTTTTCACACCCCGTCATGTTTTTTGAATCCGCCTAAATCAACCATTGCCCTTTTCAATAAGAAGTTATATGTTGATCGAAGTTTGTTTTGATAAATGCTCAAGGAGGAAATCATGATCCCCAAAGAACTATCTTATACCAAAACTCATGAGTGGGCTAAAGTTGAAGGAGATGTAGCAATAGTTGGCATTACTCATTTTGCCCAGGAGCAGCTCGGTGACATCACCTTTATTGAACTGCCTCAGATTGGTCAAAAATTCAATAGAGGCGATGAAATGGGTAGCATTGAATCAGTCAAAGCAGCCAGTGAAATTTACTCCCCTGTCTCAGGCGAAGTAATAGCTGTCAATGAAGAATTGGAAAATGCTCCGGAAAAAATCAATCAAGACCCCTATGGACAGGGATGGATAGCCAGGTTTAAGTTGACCTCTCCTGCTGAAGGTCTGCTAAGCAGTGATGAGTATGCCAAGATAGTTGAGGAGCATTAATCAATGCCGTACATACCGCACACCCCCGGACAACAAGAGGAAATGCTGAGCACCATTGGCGTGGCCAGCATAGATGACCTTTTTACAGATATTGCTCCTGAACTTCGGCCCAAAAGCTTTGATCTGCCAGAAGGCAGAAGCGAAATGCAGGTAAGAAGTCATCTGGAAAAGCTGGCCGCCAGGAACAATACAAACGTAACTGCCTTTTTAGGCGCTGGTTTTTATGATCACTATATTCCTTCGGCCATAAAGGCCATTCTGTCCCGCTCTGAATTTTATACTGCCTATACCCCGTATCAGCCTGAAGCCTCCCAGGGTACTTTACAGGCAATATTTGAATATCAAACAGCCATGTGCCGGCTCATGGATATGGATTATGCCAATGCCTCTTTATATGACGGGGGGACAGCCATTTACGAGGCTATTATGATGGCTGTACGGGCCACAAAAAGAAAAAAAATCATTGTCTCGGAATGCTTAAGTCCCATCTACCGGTGTATGCTTGACTGCTATACAACCAATCTCCACCTTGATTTAGTTACTGTTCCACATAAACAGGGCCTGACAGATATCCAGGCACTTATGGATCAGATTGACGAACACACAGCCGCAGTCGTGGTCCAGAATCCTAATTTTTTTGGCTGTATCAATGATTTCACTTCTCTATTTGCTAAAGCCAGAGAAAATGGAGCTTTAAGTATCATCTCTGTCTATGCCCTTATGCAATCAGTTTTAAAAACACCAGGACAAATGGGCGCAGACATAGCTGTTGCTGAAGGCCAGAGCCTGGGCCTGCCTCTTAGTTTTGGCGGCCCTTACCTGGGCATTATGACCTGTAAAGGGAAGTTAATCCGACAGATGCCAGGCAGGATTGTAGGCAAAACAGTGGATAAAGATGGCAGAGAAGGATATGTCCTTACTTTACAGGCCAGAGAACAACATATCCGCAGACAAAAGGCTACTTCCAATATCTGTTCAAACCAATCTCTATGCGCGCTGCAATCCCTGGTCTATGTTTCTCTACTCGGCCCTGAAGGTCTGAAAAGAACTGCCCACGCCTGCATAGAGTTAGCCCATTATGCCGCGCAAAAATTAACCTCCATTAATGGCATAACCATTTTAAATGATCAACCCTTTGCCAATGAATTCACTATACGTTTGCCTGTAAGCGCATATGCCATTATCGACAAACTGGTACCTCAGGGCTATGTGCCGGGATTCCCTTTAGGCCGTTATTATCAGGGAATGGAGAACTGTTTGCTCATCGCGTGTACAGAAAAGAGAACCAAACAGGACATTGGTATATTAGTGGAACTTATGCGAGGAGCACTTGAATAAGTATGGGAGTAAAATTATGTTAGGAATCAAAAAACAAATTATATTTAATGAACAACAAATTCCTGTTGCTGTACAAATACCATTTGAACAGTATCAATTAATAGAAGAGATACTTGAAGATTATGGTTTAGCACAATTGATGGATGAAGTAGAACAAGATGAAACCTTAACATTTCATGAAGCTAAGGCATACTATCAAAATTTGAAAAAAAAAGTTGGCAAGTAGAATATACAAAAAATTTTTTAAGATTCGCCTGCAAAAAAAGACTTTTTGCAGGCGAATCTTAACAACTAACGCTATAAACAGGAAAAACAATGAAAACAATCTTTGCTAAATCAGTTCCTGGCCGCAAAGGTGTCTGGCCTGAAGAACCTGAAGGACAAATCACCGATTTTATCCCTGAAAATTTATTGCGTGAAGATTCTCCCGGACTTCCTGAACAATCAGAACTGGACGTGGTGCGCCACTTTACCCTCCTGTCCAGACGCAATTTTGGCGTAGATAGCAATTTCTATCCTTTAGGCTCATGCACCATGAAATACAATCCCAAATTCATGGAGGACATAGCGAATTTGTCCGGTTTTACAGATCTTCATCCTCTGGTACCGCAACTGCGCGGGGCCGGACATTATACTCAGGGAGCGCTGGAAGTTCTCTATGAAACAGAGAAACTCTTATGTGAAATAACAGGCATGGACGCGTTTACTCTCCAGCCTCTTGCTGGAGCGCACGGCGAACTAACCGGCGTTATGCTCATGGCAGCCTATCACAACTATAAAGGAAACAAAAAAACTAAAATCATTGTTCCTGATTCAGCCCACGGCACCAATCCTGCCTCGGCTGCCATTGCAGGCTATGAGGTCGTAAGCATTGAATCCAGAGATGGCATTATTGACCCACAAGCACTAAAGGATGCTTTAGACGATGAAGTAGCTGGTCTTATGATGACCTGCCCCAATACATTAGGGCTTTTTGAGCGTCACCTCAGAGAAATTGTTGAACTGGTGCATTCTGTGGATGGACTGCTTTATTATGACGGCGCTAATCTAAACGCGATTTTAGGCAAAATGCGCGTTGGCGATGTGGGTTTTGACGTAGTGCATCTGAATTTACATAAAACCTTTGGCACCCCTCATGGGGGAGGCGGTCCTGGCTCTGGTCCGGTGGGAGTAAACAAAAAGCTGGAACCGTTTTTACCCATTTCCAGGGTGGTCAAATTAGAAGACGGTCAATTTTTTCTGGATTATGATTATCCTTTTTCCATTGGATGTATTGCCCCATTTTATGGTAATTTTGGGGTCATTTTAAAGGCCTATGCCTATATCTTACGTCTTGGCCGCGAAGGGCTGATCCGGGTTTCAGAAAATGCAGTTCTTGCAGCCAATTATTTACGCAAAAAAATAGAAGACTATCTACACATCCCTTACAATCGTACTTGCGCTCACGCTATGCATGAATTTGTGGCCTCAGCAGTTAAGCAGGCCCAAAAAGGGGTCCGCGCCTTAGACATTGCCAAGGCCCTGCTGGATAAGGGACATCATGCACCAACCATCTACTTTCCTTTGATTGTTAAAGAATGTTTGATGATCGAACCAACAGAAACTGAGAGTAAGGAAACTCTGGATCAATTTGTAGATGACCTCATTGAAATATTGAAAATCGCAGAAGAAAATCCCGAAGCGATTCAGGAAGCTCCTGTTAATACTCCGGTCAAAAGGCTGGATGAAGTAAAAGCTGCCAGAGAGATGATATTAAAAGAGCAGGATATGTAAAAATGAAATATGAACTAGTAGTCATTGGAGCTGGCCCTGGTGGTTACGCGGCCAGTCTTAAAGGCGCAAAAAATGAATTAAAAACAGCCCTCATTGAAGCGAACCTTTTAGGTGGCACCTGCTTGAATCGCGGTTGCATCCCAACCAAACTTTTTCTGGGAGCAACCGAACCCATTGCCGGTCTGAAGGCACAACAAAGGCTGCGTCTGGCCTCTGGCGAAATTAAAATCGACCTGAAAAAATTGCAACAGCGCAAAAAAAGCCTTATTTCAGCCACGCACAGGGCCATGACCGCCAATTTAAAAAAACTTGGTGTGGATTTAATCTCTGGTCAGGCCAGATTACTGAATTCTTCAACACTGGAAGTCTCTGGAGCAGATAAACAAAAGATAGAGTTTGACCATTTAATCATTGCCACAGGCTCAAAAAATGCTACCTTGCCGGGTCTTATCCCTGATCATCAAAATATCCTTGATTCCAATGATATTTTAGACCTGGAATCTGTTCCTGAAAAATTAGCCATTATTGGAGCTGGCGCTATTGGCATTGAACTGGGACAATTTTTCAGCCGACTGGGCAGTCAAATTGTTCTCATTGAAACGAAAAATAGGGTTGTACCTGCTGAAGACCCTGACATTTCTAAGGAACTGGAAAAAGTCTTAAAAAGGGAAAAATGGACTATCAAAACCAATACCCTGGTTCAAAAACTGGAAAGTAACCAGAATAGCGTTACTCTCCATTTAAGGGACGAAAAACTTGAGGTGGATAAATGTCTGGTCGCCATTGGCCGCAGCCCAAACATTGAAAATCTGGGTCTGGACGACGCTAGTATTGAAACCTATGGCCCAGGCTGGATTAAAACCAACGACTATTTGCAAGCTGCACCCCATATTTATGCCATTGGCGATGTTAACGGACAGACGCTTCTTGCCCACGCAGCATCAAATCAGGGCGAATACTGTATTGATCATATCCTGGGTCAAAACAAAAATCCCTACCCTCAAAATCCCATTCCATCCTGCATTTACGGTTCTTTTGAGATTATTCGTACTGGTTTGACTGCCGCGCAACTTGAAGCACAGGGCAAAGAATTTAGTGTTACCAAAACAAGTTTGATAGCCAATCCCATTGCCCAAGCACATGGCGCAGGCTATGGCTTCATTAAAGTCCTCTGGTCTGAGGGCAGAGTAGCGGGCATTACAGCCATTGGGTACAATGTCTCTCACCTTGTTACCCTGGCCCAGGTTATTGTTGATCAGGCCTGGTCAAGGGATGAAGTAGAAAAACATGTTTTTGCTCATCCAACTCTGGATGAGAGTTTAAAAGAAGCGTTGTTAAATATAACATAAAAAAGGAGATATTGTTATGAAATGGCAAGATTACATAACTACAGATGATAAAATTTTAGCTGGTAAACCAATAATTAAAGGCACACGCTTATCTGTAGAGTTTATTCTTGAACTTTTAGCTGAAGGATGGTCAATGCAACAGATTATAAAAAACTATCCTGCCCTATCTTATAAATCTTTAAACGCAGTATTTGCTTATACTAAATGTCAATAACTAATAACGTCATTCCACAAGGCCCATTTCGTCCCAGAATGGACATAGTTCTGGCCTCTAAGTCACCTCGCAGACAGGCTCTGTTGTCTCTTCTGGGCCTGAGCTTTTATGTTTTACCATCTAAAATCAAAGAACCACCGCCAGCATCGGGGCAATGCCCTGAAGAATATGCAACCTATTTGGCTAATCTCAAGGCAGAAGATGTCTGCCAGCGAAGATCTGACTGCCTTATTCTGGCCGCAGATACCATTGTTGTCCTCAAAGGACAAATTCTGGGCAAACCCAGAACAGAAGATCATGCTCTGGAAATGCTACAAAACCTTTCTGGCCAGACCCATGAAGTAATTACAGGAGTTACGTTGTTATGCAAACAAAAACAAATCAACATTTCCTTTACCTGTAAATCTTCTGTCACCATAGCTAAATTTCCAGAAAATGTGCTCAAAGGCTATGTACAAACAGGCGAACCTATGGACAAGGCAGGTGCTTATGGAATTCAAGGCGTAGGCGCTTTTTTAGTGCAAAAAATCAGTGGCTCCTACACCAACGTGGTTGGACTGCCTTTGACAGAACTTGTAGAGCACCTTGATAAAATCGGGGCAATTGGATTAGCATCCAACATTTAGCATAGAGCATTTCAGTATCACTATGACTACCAACACCAAAATATGGATAAACCTGGCTACTCTTGGCCCCATAGGTCATTTACCAAAAGCGCCAGGCACGTGGGGATCTTTAGTAGCCACTATTTTAGCGCCTTTTCTCTTTATCCCCCTGACCATGCCTGCTAAAATTTTTGTTTTATTGACAATCTTCTTTGCTGGTGCTTATGCATCTGGACAGGCTGAAAAATTTTATCACAACACAGATCCTGGTTGTGTGGTCATTGATGAACTGCTCGGGCAATGGATTACTTTTCTGTTCTTAACCAGAAGTACATGGCACATGCTCATGATAGGTTTTTTTCTCTTCCGCGGCTTTGATATTTTTAAACCCTTTCCCATCCGCGCTTCTGAACGCTGGCTCAAAAATGGATTTGGGATTATGATTGACGATATATTGGCAGGAGGTTATGCTCTTTTAATCTTAACATTAGTTCAACTTTTGTTCAAATAAGGAAACTAAAATGACTGACAAAGTGAAAGCAACTATCAAATGTTTTGTTGAGGCAGTTATTAATGTTCTGGGAACCATGGCCATGGTACAAGTAAAACCAGGTCAGGCTTATTTAAAAAAAGATGACAAAGCAAAAGGTGACATTACTGGCGTGATTGGCATGTCCAGCCCTTCTGGCAAAGCCAGAGGAACAATGTCCATTACCTTTACCGAGCAATCTGCTCTTGGTATAGTAAGCAATATGTTGGGAGAGCAATTTACAGAAATCAATCAGGATGTGATTGATGCAGTTGGCGAGATGACCAATATGATTTGCGGTCAGGCAAGGAAAAATCTTGTGGAAATTGGAATGCAATTTGACGGGGCTATACCATCAGTTGTTACGGGTAAAGATCATAGCATCAGCCACGTCTCCAGCAAGGCCATCCTTGCGATTCCTTTTACAACCCAATTTGGCAACCTTACGGTTGAAGTTTGCTTTTCATAAGGGGCGCTTACACTGCGCCCCTGCCCTGCAGTGCCTGTCTTATAAATCAATAGTCTGACCAGGTGACATCTCAATGAAGTTTGTTCCTGAAGCAAATTCCTGAAGTGCTGCCTGAAAACTTTTCGTATCTTTTTCCAGAACAGGAAAAGAACCCCAGTGCATGGGAACCACATTTTTACATTTCAGAAGTTTACAAGCCAACGCCGCCTGTCTGGGATCCATGGTAAATACTCCACCAATAGGAAGCAAAGCCAGATCAATTTTATAAAGCTGGCCTAACACTTCCATACTTGAAAAAATCCCTGTATCTCCTGCATGATAAATAGTATAATCATTTTCCAGAGTTACAATAAAGCCAACAGGGAATCCACGCTCGCAGGAATGAAAAGCGTGAACCATTGTAATTTTTACAGAATTAAATTCTACTGTTCCTCCGATATTAAAACCAATGCCATTTAACACCCTGTCCTGACTGATCCCTTGAGCAATACAATGTTTGGCAACCTCCACAATAGCTCCCAGATGTGCTCCTGTCCGTTTACAGATTTCAATGGCCTGACCAAGATGATCGCCATGATCATGGGTAACTAACACCAGATCAACTTTACTTAAATCCGTGGACTTAGTTTTAGCCGAAGGATTTCCTTCAAACCAGGGATCAATCAGAATATTTAAGCTGGGGGTAATGATTTCAAAGTTGGCATGACCATGCCAGGTAAGTTTGTTAGCCATAATAACCTCCTCTTATTTTTAAATTCGAATATCAAAAATTAAGTTAAATACTCCCCCACCTGGTAACAATATTACTTTCTATTCCCAGGTGATCCATAATTCTGTTTACAATATAACCAATCAGATCATCAATAGTTCGTGGCTGATGATAAAATCCCGGACTGGGCGGTAGAATAACCGCTCCAGCCTGTTGTACTCTGAGCATATTTTGCAAATGTATTGCGTTTAAAGGGGTTTCTCTGGGAACAAGAATGAGGGACCTGTTTTCTTTCAAACAAACATCTGCAGCGCGGTGAATGAGATTGTTACCAAAGCCCGCAGCTATAGCTGCCAGAGTTGCCATAGAACAAGGACAAACAACCATCCCCTGATGCAGCCATGAACCACTGGCCATGGGAGCAGACAACTGATTTTGGTTATAGGCATAATCAGCCAGCTTTATTATCTTTTCCCATTCCTGACACTCCATTGGTAAAATAGATCTGGCAGCATTAGAAATAATTACATGCAATTCCAGATTTGAATTTTTTTTGAGTTCCTGAATAAGCTTCAGGGCATAGGGCATACCACTGGCCCCGGTTATGGCGAGAATATATCTAGATATTATGTCCATTAACAAAATCCTGACTCTATTGACGTTATCTTTACTTGCTTGACAAAGCAAGGATATTAAGAATAGTATATTTTTTGTGGGCAATTAGCTCAGTTGGATAGAGCGTCAGCCTCCGGAGCTGAAGGCCGCAGGTTCGACTCCTGCATTGCCCACCAATAATTTCAACTACTTATAGCTACGCCAACAAAGACCGTCAAGCTGGTTGGCAGTCCTGGTTGGCACTTTTTCAAAAGCCTCTTCTCGTTAGAGGCTTTTTCTTTTTTGAACTCCAGAATTTTACCGGTTTTTTTCTGAGGGAACTCTTATTTTATTTTGCCACAAGGTGCGATTGCCCTGGACAGATAACTCAGACATCTTGACTTCTATTTATTCGTTGTTTAAGATTAAAGTTTAAAATGAGCGACTGGATTATTGCTTGTATTCTTTTCTATTTCCGCAAGGTTATCTTTTTTATCATTGGCATTTGCTTCCTTGTTTATGCGTTAAAACATTATTTCTGGTGGATAGTTGTATGGGTAACGGTGATTGCTGCTGGCTTTGGTATCTGCTTTTTTATAGATTATCTTCGTGGCCGGCCATTACCCGGTAAAAGTTCTTCCAGTAACATGGATACCTCTAAGAAAAACGGGAGCACCTGCCAACAGCGGGATAGCCGTTAGCATTAAATTTTATCCAGATGAGCGAGTTAAAGTTCACGGATTCAGCTCTTAGCTCAAACGAAATTTTTTGTCTGTAAATTTACTCACAAATCCCGAAAAATTTACAACGTGAGTTCCATTTCCTGGCTTACAGCAAAACAATCCAGATTTCCTCCTGCTTTCGTGATCAAAAAATTAGCATCCGCTACCAATCTATCCAGTTCAATGTCATTTCGCTCCTGATTGTGATGAAATAACCCCAGACTTTTCACCCCTGCTTCCAATGCCAACCTGACTGCATCTGAATATGTCGAATGTCCCCATCCTTCTGTATAAACATATTCATTTTCATTATATTCAGCATCATGAATCAAAAGGTCAGCCCCCTTGCAAAAAGACACATAATCATCAAAGCTCCTTCCTCCTGGATGAACATATCCCAGTTCATTATCAGTTAAAAAAACAAACGTCCTGTTTTCATGTATAAATTTAAAACCAATTCCACCATTTGGATGTGATACAGGAATAGTCTCCAGAATAATTTCTCCCACTGTGAACTTCCAGTCAACTTTTTTATAATCCACGTTGGCTTTAATCTCATTGGGAGATACAGGGAAAAAAGGATCTCTCATAACTTCTGACAAAAGCTCCTTAACACCCATTTCAAAATGAATATGATCTAAAATATTGAGGTTATAGCGCAAATCATAGATAGGCTTAAAAAATGGAAAGCCAATAATATGGTCCCAATGAAAATGAGAAAAAATAATATTGAGATCAAAACCATCATCCAGCAATAACGCTTGTCCAAGCTGTCTAATCCCTGTTCCAGCATCTATGATAATAATTGTTCCCTTATTATCTCTTACCTCTAAACAAGCTGTATTACCACCATATTTATTATACTCTTGCCCTGAAACAGGAATGCCTCCTCTTGCGCCCCAGCATTTAATATACATATCAATCACCTTTATAGTATTGCATTAAAATTACAAAACTCAACTTTTTGAGTTGCAAAAAATGCTCAATTTTTTCAGTAAATTATAAAATAGGATTGAGAAAATATTCCATTTTCAGGA
>OFAW01000094.1_pt1 | contig 13025 bp, 11 predicted proteins | sample 1520341 | NCBI WGS metagenome assembly OFAW01 (sample SAMEA3696446, study PRJEB22514) | metagenome | biome: water; feature: marine; material: hydrothermal vent | place: Pacific Ocean | collected 2014-08-12 | depth 1521 m | reverse complement strand
ATTTGGATTAATTAAAATTTGACTGTCATCAATGACATTAATTATATCATTAGTTAATTGAGCATAATATATAGAATATTTTAAATAATACACTTCTGACATTCTATTGTCCATTGAATAGGAATATTCATAATAACTTAATGCAGATATTGGGATAACTCCACGAGCTCCAACTTGATTTATTTTATTACGAGATATGTTTCTTAAATAATCAACATCACCCATATAACTAAAATATGTGGTGGAATAAACCTTAGCATCAATACTTTTTGAAATAGACAATAAATATTCGCCATTATTATAATAATTTTTAGCTTCAATTAAATTAGATTGTGCATCAATTAGCATTTCTGGTGGGAGCTCCGTAGAAGCATGAGCCACAAGATTATTTGAATCGTCTATATATTTAACGGCAAGATTCTTGAAATCATTTTCATTTAATATCTTATTTTGATTTAAAATATTACTGGTTGGAGTATCATATATATTGGTTTCGTCCATATTGATAGACTTTTCCAGCGATATCCACCACATACCACTTTTTGCTCTTAATTTTGCATAAGATGCATAATTTAATGAGTTCAACAAATTTCCTTTATTGTATTCTTCCCATGCTTTTGCCATGGTTTTATTGGATTCGTAGATTCTACTTTTTGAAGCAATAATTAGTTCAATGTTATTTTTGGTTATTACCTTGTTATTTGCTAAGCTTATATCATAATCAATATCTTTTTGAACTTCTGAAAGATAATTTTTAGTATATTCTTCTTTTTCTGTTTTATTTGTGCTGTTTTGGTAGTTTAATATGGTTTCAATATCTTCAAGAATTATTAAAGCACCAAATGCTTTTGAAGTGGCAGAATAATAACTTTTATTTAAATAAAGGTCTTTTGATTTATTAATATTTATTTTTGAAGAATTTAATTTATTTTTTAAATCTTGGAGCTCCGAGTTATTTAAATTATTATTTTGTAGATTTAATTTATGCCCTATTTCGTTATATTTGTTTTCAGATAAATTTAAGGCATTATCCGACAATTTTTTCATTATATTATTATATTTTAATTTAATTAATGGATTGTCTTTATATTCTGTTTTATTTATTTTGTGGTTTGTGAAATAATATAACGCATCATCTATGCTTTTTACTTCTATTACGGTTATTCCTAATTTTTTTCCATATTTTAGGGCATCGACGGTATTATTAATATTGGTATTATTAATATTGGTGTTGTTATATGGGAGCTCCACATATCGTTCTCCCGAAGGAATTAAAAAACAAGATATATTTTTTGAGTGAGACGCATTTATTTTTTCCAAAATTCCTCCCACTTTGCCTATACCTCCATCTGGATTGATGCTACCTGTCATCATAACACTGCGGTTTAGTTTCCAGTTGTTTAATTCTGCAATTGTGGCAACACATAAAGAAGCTCCTGCGGAAGGTCCGCCAATTATGAGAGCATCAGAATGCACGATATAATATATGTCATAATTATTTTGGTTTTTTTCAGTTATCTCAAAAGCCTTTTTTGATGCAATTTGTGTGGAGCTCTGCATGTCCATTTCAGTTAATGGATTGGTATCCATAAATACATGTCCTTCACCAATTGAAGCTTTAACTGTTATATCCACAGTAGTTCCGACAAAGCCATTTTCGGTTTTGGCAACAGCTGGGGCTATTATTGAAGTATCTGCAATGGTCATAGGAATTAAGAATAATGCTAAAAACAGAATTAATAAATGTGTTTTCATAATACACCAGTTTATTTTTGTTGGTTTGGGGTGTGCCCAAAAAGTTATTCCTAAAAATTCATAGAAGATTATAATTGCAACAACCATAATTATAAATGTGATATTGATTTAGGATTTTAAGAGCTCGTAATTTATTGATTTTCCAATTCTATTTTTAAAATGAAGTTTGACGGACTACAATTTATTAAAATTATATTCTGCCATATTTCCGCCTCATTAGATAGATATCATTTTACTATTTATCGTCTATATATCTATTATTATCTATTTTTAACTGCTATTTTAATATTTCCTTTTGTGTTATTAATTAATTTATTTTTTATTTCCTCAATAGATTCCTTTTTAATTCCAACGGTTAATTTTACGATTTCTGAATAGTCTTCATTTATAATAGTTTCGTTTTGTAATATTTTCATTACAGCATTTAACAAATTATATGGAATTATAATTTCAAAATATTCTTTTTCAAATATTTCAATTATTCCGCTGTCATCAATTGCCTCTTTTGCCGTATCGCCATAAGCTTTTACCAATCCCCCATAACCTAATTTAGTTCCTCCATAATAACGAACTACAACCACAACAATATCTTTTAGATTTTTATGTTCTATTATGTTTATTATCGGTTTCCCGGAGCTCCCTGCTGGTTCTCCATCATCACAATATTTCATGGCAAAATTGGATTTAATTAGGTATGCATAAACTATATGTGTGGCATCACTATGATGGGATTTTATGGAAGATATAAACTTTTTTGCCTCTTCTTCATTATTTATGGGGGAAGCATATCCTAAAAATATTGAATTTTTAAATATTTTTTCTGATTTTCCTAATTTTTTAATTGTTTTGTATTTCAATTTATCCCAATTTCTGATATTACTCCTTTTTCCAGATTGTTCCTTTTGGACTATCCTCTAAAATGATGCCTATTTCTTTTAATTTATTTCTTATTTTGTCAGATAAATCATAATTTTTTTCCTTTTTCAAATCTGCACGGAGATTTATTAATATATTTATTAATTCTTCTTCTTTGGTATCTGCTGTGGTGGTGGAGCTCCCTAAAAGCTCATCAAAAATTCCAAATATCTCTCCAACCATTTTAAAGAATTCATAGGATTTTAATATTATGCTGTAATTTGGAGAGTCTGTTGAATTAATATATTTATTTAATGTATTTGAAACCTCAAAAACATATTTAAGAGCTTGGGGAGTATTGAAATTATCATCCATAGCAGTATAAAATTTTTCTGTGCAACTATGTATTGTTTCAATTGTATTTTTATCTATTTCGTTTAATTTATATTTTATTTCTGAATTTCTAAATGCTACGGTTATATTTTGTATTGTATTATATAATTTATTTAAATTATTTTTTGAGTGATTTATTACATCTTCTGTATAATCCAACGGAGAGCTATAATGCCGTTCTAATAGGAAAAATCTAATTAATTCGGGAGGATATTTATTAAACAAATCTTTAAGGGTGGCGAAATTCCCCAAACTTTTGCTCATTTTTTCATTATTTACCATCACAAATCCCGTATGAATCCAATAATTTACCCATTTTTTATCAGAATAACATTCGCTTTGTGCTTTTTCATTTTCATGATGTGGGAATATTAAATCACTGCCTCCTCCGTGAATGTCGAAATTATCTCCCAAATACATTAAACTCATAGCAGAGCACTCAATATGCCATGCTGGTCTTCCATTTCCAAATGGACTTTCCCATTTTGGCTCATTTGGCTTAGCAAATTTCCAAAGGGCAAAATCTCGTTGATTTTTCTTTTGTGTGTTTTTTATCGTTTGTTTTGGGTTTTCATTATTTTTATTTTCATCTTCTTCGCTGATGTTTATTTTGTGGAGCTCCCCGTATTTTTCATATTTTGAAGTATCAAAATAAACTCCGTTATCTATTGTGTATGTATATCCTTTTTTTTCAAGAACTTTTATAAATTCAATTATCTCATTTATATGTTCTGAAACTCTTGGATATATTAGGGCAGGTTTAATGTTCAATTTTTTTATATCCTCTAAAAAGGAGTTTATAAATTTGTCAGATAGTTCTTTAATGGTTGTTCCTTGTTCATTTGCACGATTTATAATTTTATCATCAATATCTGTAAAATTTATAATTAATTGAACAATGTAATTTTTATGTTCTAAGTATCTTCTAATTACATCAAAAGCTACATATGTTCGCCCATGTCCTAAATGGGCATCATCATATACCGTAGGTCCGCAAACATACATTTTTATTAGTTTGTTATTATTAATGGTTTTAAATGTTTCCTTATTTTTTGATGCAGTGTTGTAAATTTTCATAATTTCCCCGATAGTATTATAAAATGATATATAATAACATAAAATAACATATATATAAATTATAAATGTGATATTGATATGATAGTAAATGAGATATTGGTAAATTACTATTTAAGTTATATATAATGATTATACTGGTGATACAATGCCTACGATAAATGTTAATAAAATAGACCTTGAAAAACTTACAAACATGTCATTATCGGACAAAACCATAGAAGATAAATTTCCAATGATGGGCGTGGAAGTTGAGGGAATATTTGAAGAAAATAATCAAAAAATTGTTCAATTTTCAATAAATCCAGATAGACCCGACTATTTAAGTGTAGAAGGATTGGCACGAGGATTTAGAGGATTTATCGGAATAGATATGGGATTACCAAAATATGATATACGAACTTCTGATTTAGAGGTTTATGTTGAAAATGTCCAATCCCGCCCATATTGTGGATTTGCCATAATAAAAAATATAATTATAGATGATTTAGTGCTTGAAAGTATTATAAATCTCCAAGAAAAATTGCATTGGAGTATAGGCAGAGATAGGAAAAAAATGGCAATTGGAATTCATGATTTAGATAAAATTGAAGCACCATTTTATTATAAAGAAATAAATGGGGACGAAATTGAGTTTGAACCATTGGGACATACCGAATTAATGACTCCAAAAGAAGTGCTTGAAAAACACGAAAAAGGAGTAAAATATGCCCATTTATTAAGTGGTGATAAATTCCCAATAATTGTCGATAAAAACAATACCGTAATATCTATGCCACCAATAATAAACGGAAATTTAACAAAGGTAGGGACAGAAACACGAAATTTACTAGTGGAAATTACTGGAACAGATAAAAATGCAGTAGAAAACACTTTAAATATAATAGTTTGTGCTTTGGCAGACAGAAGGGGAACAATATTTTCGTTAAAATTAATAAATAATGGAAAAGAAACAATATTGCCAGATTTAACACCAAATAATGCAGAAATTACAATAGATGAAATAAATACCAGATTGGGGCTAAATCTCAATGCAGGGGAAATTATAGCCTGTCTTAAAAAAGCAAGATATGACGCCCAATACAGTTATGATGACGAAAATCTGAAAATAACAATTCCAACATATAGAACAGATATATTAAATAATATGGATATTATTAAAGATGTTGCCATTAATTATGGTTATGAAAACTTTAAAGGGGAGCTCCCAGCTGTTGCAACTATTGGGGAAAAACATATCGTTGAAAAGAAATTTGAGTTTATAAGAAATGCAATGATTGGGTTTGGATTATTTGAAGTTATGAATCTAACATTATCTAATCAAGAGGTTTTATTTAATAAAATGAATATAAATATTGGGGATAATGAATATGTGGAGGTATTAAAACCTGCTTCAATAGAGCATAGGGTAGTTAGACCTACAATATTACCATTATTACTTGAAACTTTGGCTAACAATAAACACAATGAATTACCACAAAAAATATTTGAAGTTGGGGATTGCGTTGTAATTGACGAGAAAGACGAAACATTATATACACATTGTAAAAATGTTCCAAAAGTTTCCGCCGTAATTACTCACCACAATGCAAACTTTAACGAAATAAAGGGGCTTGTAGAGGGATTATTAAGAGAAATTAATATGGACTATTCAATAGATAATTATAAACATCCATCATTTATAGATGGAAGATGTGCAAAAATAATTGTAGATAATGAAATAGTTGGGTATTTCGGGGAGCTCCACCCTGAAATTATATTAAACTTTGAATTGGGCTATCCTGTTGTAGGATTTGAAATGGAGATAAAATAAATAAAGTAAGTAGATTTCTACTATTTTATTTTATTATTTTACTATATTATTTTTTATTTTATTTATTCATTTACAATTTAACAAAATCTTTATACATTAAATAACAAATTAACAGACCAGATACAATAGCTCCGCTTAATATCATCCACATTATAACAATTTGAATAGTTGCGGCATAAATTGGGTCTGCCCCTCCTATTATCATACCAGTCATGGCACCCGGGATAAATATTATACCTACTGATTTTGTTCTATTTAGTTGGGGAATAATGGCAGAATTAACGGCACTTTTTATAAATGGTTTTGTTGCTTGAAAATCCGTAGCACCTAATGCTATATATCCCCAAAGTTCATCTTTACGGGATTTGACCTCATCTATGATTTTATCCAATGTTAAGTGTGCCGTATTTAATGAATTTCCTATTGCCATTCCCATAAGTGGTATAATATATTGCGGTTCATATGGAACAACATTCGAAAACACGATAATAAGCAACGAAATTATTGCAGTTCCTAAAAATGTAATAAATAAATTGAGAAACAGCTTTTTTTTATTTGGAATTTTTATTTTTTTATATGCCATAAATGAAGCCGTAATTACCATTACTATCATTAATAAATAAGCCACAGCCATACTGTATGAAAATATGGTTATTAATATATATCCCAATATATACAGTTGAATAAGAGCTAAAATAGATGAATAAATTATTTCTTTTTCTATTCCTAATTTTTCTTTAAATGCCAACGCCAACGCCAACAATACAAAACTAAAAGAATATATTAAATTTTCAAACATGGAGCTCCCCTTTATTTTTTTTACAATAATATTATAATTATATCTTTTTATGATTTATTAGGCATTTTGCTATTTTTTTATCTACATTAATTCCTAATTCCCTAAATCCTTTTGTTCCCGGTGCTGTGTTGGTTTCTAATACCTTATATCCTTCTTTTGAAGGCAGTATATCTACTCCAACTATTTGCCCACCAATGGCTTCGGCACATTTTATAGATAATTCTGACAATTCATCATTTATTTTTAGGAGCTCCACTTTATTCCCCTGATGTAGGTTGGTTATGAAATTAGAGCTCACCCTCCTATATCCTCCAACAACTTCACCATCTACAACTAACACCCTAATATCTTTATAGACGCCATTATCCCCAAATTCAACATATTCTTGAATTGTAGTCCCATACCATATGGCATTTTTTGAAGCTTCTTTTAATTCAGCATCATTTCTTACTAATTTTACTCCATTTCCACATTTTGAAAAGCAATTTTTTACAATTACGGGATAATATATATTATTTTTTGACATAAACGATTTTGCATCGTCATAATCTCTTATTAATCCCGTTTTTGGAGTTTCTATATTATTTTTAGATAATAATTTAATAGTTTTAAATTTATCCGCTGAATTATATATTGTTTTCAACGAATTAATAAAAATATGGTTTTCGACTTCAAGTAAATTCAATACCTGCCAAGAAAAAAGAGTTAATTTATCATGATATTCACCAATGCCACATCGGGAATGAATGATATCACTATCTATGTTGAATGTTTGGTCTATTTGCAAATTATCAGCTGATAAAAATAGTATTTCGCATTTTTCTCCCAATTCTTCTATTGATTTTTTTAAGCCGTTTATTGATGAACCGCCTTCTGCACAAATTATTGTAATCATGATAGCACCTTTATTTGAGAACGGGGTAATTCACTTATAAAATAATAATAAAATATGTATTTTAAGTGTATTTTAAGGGGGTAAGATATAATATATAATACATTAATATTACATAAATGAATATGCCATTGATACAAATATCAATCCCCAAACCATTAAACTAATGGATGTTAAGCTTCTTTCATTTATTAGGTGTTCGGTAATTGTTGAAATCTTATTCAATATTTTATTGCCCTTTTTTAAATCCCTTATCAATTCTGGCAGTGCATTCCATATATAAAATCCATCGAGGGGTAGTGCTGGAAGTAAATTAAAAAATCCAAGCATTAGATTTAACATGCTAGTCCAATATAGAGTTTGAAGTATGAATGATATACTTGCTGACGCTTCCGCATTTATTCCAATTAGTCCCTCTTTTGTCGTGGTGAGTGTTGTTATCGTTTTTAATTCATTATTTCGTAATATTGTTATTTTTATTTTTTCTTTCGGTTTAATGTCCTTTACGGCATTTTGAAAACTAGTTAAAGAGTTTATTTTATGGTCGTTAATTGAATATATCACATCTCCTTTTAATAACACCCCTTGTGCAGGGTAGTCTTCCAACACATTTGATATTGTTATCGGAGAGTCTATATTCATTACAAAAGGCATCGCAAATATTGCTATAAAAAATATTATTACATTTGCAATTGGTCCAGCTGATGCAACTGCACCCCTAATTTTATTATTTGTTTCTTTAAATTCATCGCTTAATTCTACAAAGGCGCCCAATGGAATACCCAAGCCCAATAATAAACCTGTGCTTTTTATTTTTAAATTATATGCTCGAGCCACTATACCATGTGCTAATTCGTGAAGTGTTATTCCTATGATTAATGCCACAATTCCGGGAATCCAAGGTATTAAATTCCCAAATAAAAATATAACTGGTTTAGATGTCTCTTTTGGGACTGTTCCAGAAAATAAATTAATCGTGGAAGTTATAAACATATACAATGTCAATATGGATATTATCATACAGAGGGGAATTAGCCATAGGCTTAATTTTCGCCAAAATTTATATTTTCCAACTTTATCTATTATTTTTAATCCTGCCGAAGTCCTTAATATTCCAAATAATCCATAATATATTTTTAATCCCATTGGAGTTTCATTTTCGCCATTATCTGATTTTTTTTCGAGTTGCTGTTTTTTGGTGGTGTTCATTATATATATTATTGACCAAATTATTAAGAATGCTATTAATATATTTGTTGAAGTTATTTCCACGATTTCACCAGATAATATTTTCATGTCCTATGTATTTGGGAGCTCCCGAAAATACAATAATCATTTTTGAATATAATTAGAAAACTATATATACTTTTATAAAAAATACTATCTTGGATATAGTAATACTAATTATGTAAAAAATAATATTGGGATTAGATATATTAAAACTAATAACAATAATAAAAAAATAAAAAAATGGAGGTATAATATGGAAGCATTAGTTTTATTGGGTCATGGAAGTAGATTGCCTTATTCAAAAGAAATAGTTAGCGAAATTGCAGAAAAAATAAAAGAAAAAAATATTTATGATATTGTAGAAATTGGAATGATGGAATTCAATGAACCAAGCATACCTCAGACAATTAATAAGGTTATAGCAGAAGGGGCTAAAAAGATTATAGTCGTGCCTGTATTTTTAGCACATGGAAACCATACAAAAAGAGATATTCCACAAATATTGGGATTAATTGAATGTGAAGAACATCATGAGCACCACCATGAACATTCTCATCACCACCATCACCATCACCACGGTGAAAAAATAGAATTGCCAGAAGATGTTGAGATAATATATAGAGACCCAATGGGTTCAGACGATAGAGTTGTTGATATTGTTTTGGATAGGGCAAAAGGAAATTAGTTTGATTAAAATATATATTAGATATATATTCTTTTTTTAATATTTTTTTAGAATATATGGTGTGTTCAAAAGTTTTTATAATAAGTCCAAAGATTAGTTTATTATATAACACTATACCATAGAATTGGTATATTATCATTGCTGCAACGAGTTCCTGAACATACTATAATCAATAGCTTCATTTTTTAGATGGCATTATTGATATTTTTGTTTAATATTTTTTAAATATGGTATGGTCAATGATGGACATTTTGCAATAATATCTGGATATGAAACAGATAATTCATGGTTATTTACAAATATAATGAGTAAAATTTAGAGATTATTGCCGACATTTAAAGGATAAACTTTTCTCAATTTACTATAATAAGAAAAATGGGGCGGTTATTTTGAAACTAAGATTAATAGAATGTTTTATTCCAAAACATATTTTTGTAGGCATTGACAATATAGTTGATGAATGCAAAAAAAATATTATCTGGTACAATGTTTCGGAATTGGGGAGCTCCATGGTAATACGAATATTGGCTACGCTAAATGCTACCGAAGCTATTGTTGATATGTTAAACAAAGAGTATGGCGGTTCTAATTTTAGAATAATTGTATTTGAACCCACGACAACAGTTCCGACAATATCCGGAGAAAAAGAAGATAAAACTATATTGGATAGTGAAGAGGTCAAAAAAGGAAGACATAGATTATCTCGACACGAAATATACGATAAATTATTCAGTATTATGAATTCACCAAATGAATATTATTTAATGTTAATTATATCTACAATTGTAGCTTCAATAGGGTTGTTGAGAAATGATGTTGCCATAATAATTGCATCTATGATAATTGCACCACTATTAAGTCCAAATATATCTCTTTCATTTTCTATTGGTGTTGCAGATTGGGAACTCGCAAAAAAATCATTACATAATTTATTTTTTGGAATTGGATCGGCATTGGCATTTTCTATATTATTGGGATTTCTTGTCCCTATCTCAATAGATAACCCTCAAATCTCATCGAGATTATCAATAGGTTTGATGGATGTTGTTATAGCATTATGTGCAGGAGTTGTTGGTGCTGTTTCAACGGCTTCGGGCATATCTTCTGTAGTTATCGGTGTTATGATAGCCGTGGCATTACTACCTCCATTGGTGGCATTTGGATTAATGGTCGGTTCAGGACATGCCGTTGAAGCCATCCCAATATTGTTATTATTTATTATAAATATAATTGGAATAAATTTGTCCTCTATATTGGTATTTTATGCATATGGTATATCGCCATATAAATGGTGGAAAAAAGAAAAAGCTAAAAATTTAACAATTATTTCAGTTATGTTGTGGTTTGTGCTTTTATTTATGGCAGTTACGATATTATATTTAAAATATTAAGGTTTTATATTATGTGATTTATAATATTATGCATATATTATTTAATTAGAATAATAATTTATTATTAATTTATCGTAGAGGGTGAAACCATGGGCGTAAGAAATCCTATTGTAGCTGGTGCATTTTATCCATCAGACCCAAATGAATTAATTGAAATAATAGAATACTGTTATTTTCATAAATTGGGACCCAACTCAATTCCGATAGGTGGAGAATATAAAAAGCCTGTTGGAGTGGTTGTTCCTCATGCAGGTTATATTTATTCAGGAGCTCCTGCTACGCATTCATATAAAGCCATTTCGGAAAGAGTTAGTGGAGATATCACTGCAATAATACTTGGTCCAAATCACACAGGATTAGGTGAAGGAGTTTCTGTTATAGATGGAATATGGAAAACCCCATTAGGAGATGTTTCCACCGATACAGAATTTATCGATAAATTATGGAAAGAATGCGATGTGGTAGAATTAGATGAATTGGCACATAATAGGGAACATTCTATAGAAGTTCAACTTCCATTTTTACAGCATATCGGATTAAGACAAAATGTAAAATTTAAAATTGTTCCAATTTGTATGGCTATACAGGACTATGAAACTTCAATGGATGTTGGATATTTTATAGCAAAAATAGCTAAGGAATTAAATAGGAATGTAGTAATTATAGCATCTACTGATTTTAGTCATTATGAGCCACAGGAAAGTGCTTCAAAAAAAGACGCTTTAATTGTAAAAAACATTTTGGCAATGGATGAAAAAAACTTATATTCTGATGTGATAACCTACAATATTTCTATGTGTGGATATGGTCCTACTATGGCAATGATTAGAGCCATGAAGGAGCTCGGTGCAACCACATCAAAATTGTTATCTTACTGCACATCAGGGGATATTACTGGGGATTATTCCTCTGTTGTGGGTTATGGTTCGCTTTTAATTGAGTAAATTAATATACATATACAAATATAATATTATTTTATAATTAACAAAAAACATTTGTTTTTATAGTGAATCGACATAAGGCGTCCCTATTGGGGTCTTTGTTATTAAGAATGAATTACCTCTTAATTATCCATTAACGGCATCTAAGCTCTTATCTACAAAGGCAATTTACGCAAAGTGTTCGTCGATTTACTATATTGTATTATAAATAATGATAAAAAATTAAATAAAAAATATAAAATGGTAAAAATAATGTGGGGATACTGGGATTTGAACCCAGGTCTAGGGATTTCTCCTGCATTAGGTTTTAGTCCAAATCCATATAGGCACTTGGAGTCCCCAATGATAGGCCAGGCTACACCATATCCCCGAAAACAAATAATTAATCAAAGTCAAATAATTAATCAAAGTCAATTAATGCAATTATTGTATTAAACATTATTATAAAACCAATAAGACATATATATACTTTTCGGACGGAATACTATGAACAATGTAAATATTATAAAAATTGGTGGTAGTTTAACATATTCAGTAAATAAATTATTGGACAAGTTAAAAGATTTCTGTGATGCAAGTGGTGAAAAAATAATAATTGTTCCCGGCGGGGGGCAGTTTGCAAATGTAGTCAGGGAGCTCCATGAAAAAACAGTATTAAATGAAGATGGTGCCCATATGCTTGCCACAAAATCAATTGATTTAATTGGGCTTTATTTTTCGGAAATATCTGGAATCACAGCAGTAGATAATTTATATGATGCTAAAAAAATATTATATAAAGAAAATATTGTAATAATGCTACCTTCAAAAATTGTATTATCTACCGAGGAGCTCCCCCATTCATGGGAATTGACTTCTGATTCAATATCGGTATATATTGCTAAATGTTTGAATTTAAATAGTATAATTATAGCTACTGATGTGGATGGTATATATACAACATATCCAGAAGGAAAACTATTAAATACTATAAATGTTAAAACCCTTAAAGGCTTTACTTCTGTTGATAGTTATATATCGACAATGTTATTGAAACACAATATTGAGTGCTTTGTAGTTAATGGGAAGCATCCAATAAGAATAATAAATATTTTAAAAAACAACAGTGATATATACACAAAAATTACAATTAATTAACATAAATTAATTATATAATTTGAGTATATGTCAGGGACATAAAACACATTAAAATTAAGC
>OFAW01000093.1_pt1 | contig 13056 bp, 13 predicted proteins | sample 1520341 | NCBI WGS metagenome assembly OFAW01 (sample SAMEA3696446, study PRJEB22514) | metagenome | biome: water; feature: marine; material: hydrothermal vent | place: Pacific Ocean | collected 2014-08-12 | depth 1521 m | reverse complement strand
TAATATGATAAGTGCTATAACTAATACAGGTAAAACAATGTTTAGTTTATATGATGAATCTATCAATATAGATAGATTCATAGATTTTTTACAAAAAGTGATAAATTCATCAGATAAAAAAGTATATATGATTGTAGATAACCTTAGAGTTCATCATGCTAAACTTGTAAAGGCTTGGATAGAAGAACATAAAGAACACATAGCTATATTTTATCTACCTCCATATTCACCAGAGTTTAATCCTGATGAATATCTTAATCAAGATTATAAAAAAAATGCTAATAAAAATAATATACCTAAAAACAAAGAAGAACTTAAAATGAATACTTTAAATTATATGAATAATATTTCTAAAAATCAAAAAAAGGTTGCTAATTTTTTTAAACATCCAAGTATCGTTTATGCTGCTTGAATTTTCAGATTATTTATTGGTGGAGTAATAATAATCTTATCATCTGTATTTTTATTGAAGGCTATATATAAATCTCCAGCTGCTAAAGTAACATTTGGAATAGGAACTATCATACCTGCTTGACCTATTTTTTTAGCATTATATAACCCAGCAACTTTAACATAAGGCCAAAGATCAATTCTTCCTTTTAGAAGCTTTTTAATATTTTTATCATCACTTCCACCTATTACATCTAAATTTTTAAATCCCTTAGAGTGAAGGATCTCATAGTTTGCTACTTTTTTTGTAACACCTATTTTTTTTACTTTTCTTGCATCATCTATAGATTTTAAAGTAATATTAGATCCCTTTCTTTTAAAGAATACTATTTCTAGTCTATCAAGTGGCCCAACCCATTTATATTTGTTTTCTCTACTTTTTGTTCTCATCATAGAAAATAATGCACTATTTTTTTTCTTATCAAGAATTTTATTTCCTCTAACCCATGGATAAACTTTGATTTTATTAGTATCACCGATTCTTTTTTGTATAGCTTGAACTATCTCTGTTGATATACCTATTAGATGTCCATCAATACTATCTTTGAACTGATATGGAGAAAATATCTCCGTCATAATCTTAAGATTTTCACCATTTGCACTATTGAATACAAATAGTGTAATCAATACAATTTTATACAATGTTTTCATCATCATTTCCTAATATAATAAAATTTTTACTTTATCATTCGCTTTTAGATCTAGCGAATCCTCTTTTTGGATAAGTAAGCCTGTCTTACCTAACATATTTGTCAAAATAGCACTGCTACCTTGTTTTTTATTTTTGATATCTATATAATATCTTCCATATTTATACTCAATATCCCCTGCTGTGAATATCTCTTTTTTTTGTTTTAATGCAAAATCATGAGTGATGATCCCATCTACTATATTTAAAGTTTCATTGCCACCTTTTAGTCTAAAAATTAATCTTAAAGCATATACCATAAATGTAACAGTGCTAGAGTATGCAAATCCAGGTAATCCTATGATAAACTTATCATCTTTTTGTGCTACTATTATATGTTGTCCAGGTTTTATTCTAACTCCATGAAATAAAACTTTACAACCAAGTTTGTCTTTGATAATATCTTTTACAAAATCAAAATCTCCAACACTAACACCACCTGTTGTTACAACTATATCACTTATTTCTAAACTTTTTGTAATTAGATTTAAAATAGACTCTCTATCATCTTTTACTACTCCCATTTGATTGACATTGGCACCATATTTTTTAGCTATAGCTTCAAGTGTGATATGGTTTGAACTTCTTATTTGGGCATTATTTGTTTGCTCTTGACCTATGTCTAATATCTCACTTCCTGTGCTAGCAACTGCAATAGTTGGTTTTTGATATACATTTACTTTGGCTATATTTAAACTTGCCATTACTCCAAGTTGTGTAAAATCTATAATTGTTCCTTTTTTAATAAGAACTTCACCTTTACTATAATTTTCACCTATATCTCTAATATTGCTACCTAAAGATACTGATTGATTAATAATAATATAATCATCTTCTACTGTTACATTTTCTATAGGGATTAATGTATCTGCCCCTTTTGGGATTAGAGATCCTGTAAATGTTTTGATACAAGTTCCACTTTTAACTTCTGATTCTACTACACTACCTGCTGGATTTATATCTATAATTTTGATCTTCTTAGATTGCAAATCATCATATAAAACAGCATAACCATCCATACTTGAAGTTGGAAACTCTGGTGAATTTATAGTTGCTACAATATCTTGTGCTAAAGCATACCCTAAACTATCTCTTAAATTTAAAGATATAATTTTAGGCTTGATATCTACACTATCTAAAATCTCTAAAGATTCATCAAAACTTATAAATTTTTTTTTCAATTTAACTATCTCCTAAAATGCTTTAAATCTATCAACATAATATTAGTTGTTATTTTAAAGCTTTTCTTAATTTTCGTATATAGAATAATAACAAAATTTAAGTAAAAATTAGATATGATTTAGCTAAAGAAAAGAAAAAAATTTAAAAATGGAGAGAAAATGGTATATATAGATAATATTTATGCAGATGAAGTTATGGATAGTCGTGGAAATCCAACAGTAAGAGCTACAGTGATTTTAAGTGATGGCACAAAAGAATCAGCTATTGTTCCAAGTGGAGCTAGCACAGGTAAAAGAGAAGCATTAGAATTAAGAGATGGTGGAGATAGATATATGGGTAAAGGTGTTTTAAAAGCAGTTGAAAATATCAATACTACTATATCAAATGAGCTTATAGGACTTAGCCCATTTAATCAAGCAGAAGTAGATGCTACTATGAAAGATATAGATGGAACTACAAACTATGGAAACTTAGGAGCAAATGCAGTTTTAGGTGTATCTATGGCAGTAGCAAGAGCAGCAGCAACTAGCCTTAAAATGCCACTTTATAGATATTTAGGTGGTGCAAATGGTATGACTATGCCTGTTCCTATGTTAAATATCATCAATGGCGGATCTCATGCAAACAACAGTGTTGATTTTCAAGAATATATGATTATGCCTGTAGGGTTTGATAATTTTGCTGATGGATTAAGAGCTTCATCAGAAGTTTATCATAACTTAAAAAAAGTTATTAACGATATGGGAGAATCTACTGCTGTTGGTGATGAGGGTGGATTTGCACCAAATCTAAAATCAAATGAAGAACCACTTGAAGTGATTATGAAAGCTATAGAGAAAGCGGGATATAAACCAGGTGAGCAAATTTGTATTGCTATGGATCCAGCTAGTAGTGAGTTTTATAAAGATGGCAAATATGAACTTAGTAGCGAAAACAAATCACTTACAAGTGCTCAAATGGTAGAGTATTATGCTAATTTATGTGAAAAATATCCTATCGTTTCTATAGAAGATGGTCTAGCAGAAGATGATTGGGATGGATTTAAACTTATGACTGAAAAACTAGGTCATAAGATCCAAATTGTGGGAGATGATCTATTTGTTACAAATGCAAATATATTAAATGAAGGGATACAAAAAGGTATCGCAAATGCAATATTGATCAAACCAAATCAAATAGGTAGTGTAAGTGAAACTATGCAAACTATCAGACTTGCTCAAAGAAATAACTATAACTGTGTGATGAGTCATAGAAGTGGAGAGAGTGAAGATTCATTTATCGCTGATTTTGCTGTAGCATTAAACTGTGGTCAAATCAAAACAGGAAGCACTGCAAGAAGTGATAGAATTGCTAAATACAATAGATTGTTAGAGATTGGTGCCGAGATAGGTTATGCTGAATATTTAGGAAAAACACCTTTTACTAAAAAATAGTGAAAAAAAAGAAAAAAGATATCAATTCCAATATAAAGATTGCAGCTTTGGTGTTAGCCTTAGCTGTGATAACTGTTGTTTTTGCTAGTTATATTTCAAATCTTTTATATAATGGGAAGAGTTCTTTAAGTGTTTATAAAGCGCTTGAAAAACAAAAAGTTTTATTAGAATATAATATTAAGATACTACAAAAAGATAATGCAAGATTGCAAAAAGAGTATTTTGAATTAAAAAATTTGGAGCCAGAAGAATGATGAAGAAAAATTTATTAACATTATGTTTGATATGTGTAATATCAACTATAGCAACTGCTAGAATAAATCCATTTGTTCCTACAAGTGAATTTACAAAACCTAAAGTAAATGAAAATGATGGAAATAGAACTATTAAAATTATGGGTGATCAACCACCTTTAAAAGTGGTTGAGATATTACCTGTAGTTGAACCTAAAGATCATATCAATAATATAGTTGTTAAAACTGATTCTAATATCACTCAACCTAAAAAAGATTGTAATATAACAATTATAGATAAACCAAAGCCTAAGATTGCAAAAGTTATCAAACCAAAACCTAAGCCAAAACCAAAAGTGATAAAAAAAGATAACCTAACATATAAGTTTTCAAATATTGCTACTGTAAGAGTTTTACACAATCATATATATCTAAACTCAAAATATAAATTAAAAAGATATATAGTTTTAGAAGATGAAAATAAGATAGCTTTTGATTTCAAAGCAAAGATTAGCTTTCAAACCAAAAGAAAAAATATATCAAACACAAGATATTTTTCTAAGATTGTAATAGGGGATCACCCAGAATCTTCATATTTTAGAGTTGTGATCAAAACAAAATATGATGTTAGAAAATATAAAGTTGATCTAACAAAAAAAGCTATGATTAAAATATCTAAAGTTAAATAAAGGCATATATAAGTGGATAAATATTATTACGAACTAACTATTACCCCATCAGGTTATTATGAACTTTATTTAGATTTAGTAAGTAGTTTGGTATCTGAAGCTATAGAAGAGCTAGATAATAGTATCATCATAAGAAGTGAAGATGATGATCTTCAAATAGTGCAAGATGGTATTATCACATTTACACAAGAGTTAAACAAAGCACTAAATAGCGATATTAAATGTGATATGACAATAACTAAAAAAGAGAATCAAGACTGGGTAAAAACATATCAAAAAAGTGTCAAAGCTATTGAGGTTGGAGATTTTTATATCCACCCTAGTTGGGAAGATGAAAAAAAAGATAAAATCAATATCTTAATCGATCCTGCACTAACTTTTGGAAGTGGACATCATGAGACAACAAATAGTTGTTTAAGTGCTGTATTAAAATATGTTAAACCACAAGATCGAGTTTTAGATGTAGGTTGTGGAAGTGGGATATTATCAATAGCATCTGCTAAATTAAATGCTATAGTTGATATTTGTGATACAGATAAATTAGCAGTAGAAGATTCTTTGAAAAATTTTCAAGCAAATGGTGTAGTGGTCAATCAACATTGGGAAGGTAGTGCAAATAATACAACCAAACAATATGATGTAGTAATAGCAAATATAGTAGCAGATGTATTAGCTATGATACATAAAGATTTAAAATCTACTACAAAAGAGGATGGTATCTTAATACTTTCAGGGATTATGCAACAACATCAACAAAAAGTATTAAATAGATTTCAAAACTATAAAATATTAGAAACAATAGAAAAAAACGGATGGGTAACATTGATTATCCAAAATAAAAAGGTATAAAATATATGATAAATAACAACAGAAACAATAATAACAATAACAACAATAATAATTTTTTTGAAAACAATCCAATTTTAATATTTGTTTTGTTTTCGATATTGACAATATTTGTATTTAAAACATTTTTTCCACAAGATGGTATGAATGTAAATGGTGGGCAAACTGCTTATGGAAAAGCTATAAACAAAAATATTGCCTATTCAGATTTAAAAAATCTAATCCAAAATGATCAAATCAAATATGTAGGTATTGGTGCTACAACTATTACTGCTGTATCAAACAATATTACTGGTGCAACTATAAAATATCATGCAAGAAGAGTAGTGCCAGATAGCACATTGATCCCGTTATTGGAAAAACACAAAGTTGATTATGCTGGAGTTAATGAACAAAATATCTTATCAGATATGTTATTTGGTTGGGTATTACCTCTACTTATATTTTTTGGTATCTGGTCTATTTTGGCTAAAAAGATGTCAAAATCTCTGGGTGGTGGTGCTGGTGGTATTCTTGGTATGGGTGGTGCTAAGAAGATGATCAATAGTGAAAAACCAAATGTAAAATTTTCAGATATGGCAGGAAATAAAGAAGCTAAAGAGGAAGTAAGCGAAATAGTTGATTTTCTTAAATCACCAGATAGATATGTAAATCTAGGAGCTCAAATACCAAAAGGTGTGCTTTTAGTAGGACCTCCAGGAACTGGTAAAACATTGTTAGCAAAAGCTGTAGCTGGTGAAGCGGATGTAAAATTTCTAAGTGTTACAGGATCTAGTTTTATTGAGATGTTTGTAGGTGTTGGAGCAAGTAGAGTTAGAGATCTTTTTGAACAAGCAAAAAAAGATGCTCCTGCTATTATTTTTATAGATGAGATAGATGCTATTGGTAAAAGTAGAGCTTCTGGTGGAATTGGTGGAAATGATGAAAGGGAACAAACTCTTAATCAACTTCTAGCTGAGATGGATGGATTTAGTGGTAGTGAAGCACCTGTAATTATTTTAGCTGCTACAAATAGACCTGAAATATTAGATCCAGCACTTTTGAGACCAGGAAGATTTGATAGACAAGTATTGGTTGATAAACCAGATTTAGAAGGTAGAATTGAGATATTAAATGTTCATATAAAGGATGTAAAAATATCTAAAAATGTAGATCTAAAAGAGGTAGCTGTTATGACTGCTGGTTTAGCTGGAGCTGATTTGGCAAATATTATCAATGAAGCTGCACTGTTAGCAGGTAGAGAAGATTCAAAAGAGGTTGAACCTAAACATTTTAAAGAAGCAGTAGAGCGGCAAATAGCAGGTTTGGAGAAAAAAAGTAGAAGAATCTCTAAAAAAGAGAGAAGAATTGTAGCATATCATGAATCTGGTCATGCACTCATTGCAGAGATTACAAAAGGTGCTAAAAAAGTTAATAAAGTATCAATTGTCCCTAGAGGTTTAGCGGCTCTTGGATATACATTAAATACTCCAGAAGAGAATAAATATCTTATGCAAAAGCATGAGCTTATAGCTGAAGTTGATACACTTTTGGGTGGTCGTGCAGCTGAAGAGGTATTTATAGGTGAGATTAGCACTGGTGCTGGAAATGATTTAGAAAGAGCAACCGATATAATCAAACAGATGGCTACACTATATGGTATGAGTGATGATGAAGTCGCTGGATTGATGGTTTTAACAAAACAAAATAATCAATTCTTAGGTGGTGGTCAAAGCACAAAAGATTATAGTGATCAAATGGCTCATAATCTTGATAACTATATCAAAACAATGCTAGATACACGATATAAAGCTGTGATTAAATCACTAGAAGAGAATCGTGAAGCTATGGAAGAGATGACAGCAGAGTTATTAAGTGTAGAGGTTATAACAGGTAAAAGAGTTCAAGAGATTATAGAGAAAAATGGTGGAACTTTTTATAAAAATGAAGATGATGAAGATGAAGAGGAAATAGATAAAGAAAAACAAGATGAAAAAATTTAGTATTATAGAACAAGGATTTAGACCAATAGCGGTATTTTTTGCTTTAGCTGTTGTATTTGAGTTATTTATATCTGATTTTTTGGGTGGATTGTTTTTAATATTAACAATAGCTACTATTTGGATATATAGAAAAAATAATCACAAAATTACTAAAGATACAAATCATATCTTGTCACCAATAGATGGTAAGATACAAGCGATAGACTTTGATGACAAACACTACTATATCTATATAGATGTCAATCTATGCAATGAACATATATTAAAAGCACCCGTAAAAGGTGATATGAAAATATTGTCATATAAAAATGGAACTAATTTAGATAGCTATAGTTTTAAAGCAAGAAAATTAAATAATCAAGCAACAATCCAAATAGCAAATATTCAACTTTATCTCCTTAGTGGAGTGTGCAATAATAAGATATCGATAAAGAAAAAGGAAAAAGTAAAACAAGGTAAAGCAATAGGTTTATTTTTTCAAGGAACTATTATTATGCAAATTCCTAAAGAGTTAAATCTAAAAGTGAATATTGCGGATAAAATAAACTATGCTAATATAATCGCAACTCTTAAATAAGAGTTTTTATAAATAAGGTAAAATTATGCAAGATAACAAAATTATAATATTTGATACGACATTAAGAGATGGGGAGCAATCTCCTGGTGCTTCTATGAATACAGCAGAGAAAATTCAAATCGCTCAACAGTTAGAAAATCTAAGAGTAGATGTGATAGAAGCAGGATTTGCTGCAGCTAGTCCAGGTGATTTTGATGCTATATCACAAATCGCACAAACAATAGAAAAAAGTTCTATTTGTTCTTTGGCTAGAGCAGTTGATAGTGATATTAAAGCAGCTGGTAATGCAATAGAAAAAGCAAAACTAAAAAGGATACATACTTTTATAGCTACAAGTCCTATACATATGAAGTATAAGCTAAAAATGTCTCCCGATGAAGTGATAAAAAGAGCAGTAGCAGCGGTGCAATATGCTAAAACATTTGTAGATGATGTAGAGTTTTCACTAGAAGATGCTTGTAGAAGTGATATAAGTTTTATGAAAGAGATCACTCAAGCAGTAATTGAAGTTGGTGCAAAAACTATAAACTTACCAGATACTGTTGGATATCTATTGCCTACAGAGATTTATGATATGGTAAAAGAGATGGTTAAGTTTATAGATAATAAAGCAATAGTATCTTTACATAACCACAACGATTTAGGTTTAGCTGTAGCAAATACTTTAGCAGGTATTAGTGCTGGTGCTAGACAAGTAGAATGCACCATAAATGGTTTGGGTGAAAGAGCTGGAAATGCTGCTATGGAAGAGATAGTTATGGCATTGAAAACTAGAAAAGATATGTTTAATGGTATAGATACAAATATCAATACAAAAGAGATATATACAGCTTCAAAAATGGTAGCTACAATTACAGGGATTGAACCACAACCAAATAAAGCAATAGTAGGTAAAAATGCTTTTGCACACGAAAGTGGAATACATCAAGATGGTGTTTTAAAACATCAAGAGACCTATGAGATTATGAAACCTGAAGATATAGGGATATATCAAGATACATCTATTGTATTAGGAAAACACTCTGGTCGTGCTGCTTTTAAAGATAAGTTGATACATTTGGGATTTACAAATATTGTAGATGATGAATTAAATGCTTCATTTGAGAGATTTAAAATATTGTGTGATAAGAAAAAAGATATTACAGATGATGATATCCGTATGATAATGACAGATGAAAAACTAAACAACAATAAAACTTATGAGGTGTTATCTGTTCAAATATCAGATTGTTCAAATGGTGTTCCAAGTGCAGTTGTAACTATCAAACACAACGATAAAACAATTACTGATGCTAGTATTGGTGATGGTGCTATGGATGCTATATTTAAAACTATAGATAGGATTACAAATTATCATGGAACTTTGATAGATTATAAAGTAAAATCAGTAAGTGAGGGTAAAGATGCTTTGGCAAAAGTAACTTGTAAAGTAACTTTTAATGATCAAAACCCACCAATGATAGGTCATGGTCTTAGTCTTGATACAATGATAGCAAGTGCTAGAGCTTATATAGGAGCATTGAATAGTTACTTATCTATGAAAGATATGTTACAAAGAGATTCACAACATCAGGTATAAAATATAGATGATAGAAAAATATATATTAAAATTCGCATATTTTTTAGAAAGATCTGATAGATACTATAATGTTAAACATTTTGTTTATCAATTTTTAGAAGATCCACACTCTAAAAAGAAAAAGTATTTTGACTTTTTTATGATATTTTTAGTGCTAAGCACTATAGGAATTTTAATATATGAAGTAAATCATCCACCTCTTCCTGCTTTAAATGATTATGAAATTATAGCTGTTGGTGTATTTATATTAGAATGGCTTGGTAGATTTTGGGTTATATCTCATAGTCATAAACAAATAATAAAAGATTATGAAAAATCACAACTAATAAATCAGCCTTTTGAATTAAAAAAGTCAATTAAAAAAATTATAAAAATAAAATTGAATTTTATTTTTTCACCTATGTCTATAATAGATCTTATGGCAATACTACCATCATATAGACCTCTTAGAATTTTAAGAATTTTGATGCTATTTAGAATATTTAAACTTCTAAGATATGCAAATAGTATAAAACAATTCAGTGATGTATTTATAGAGAAAAAATTTGAATTCTTTACATTATCTATTATGTTTATGATGGCGATTGCATTTGGTTCAACTATAATATTTTTATATGAAGGATCAGGAGTTAATGATCATATTCATTCATTTTTTGATGCAGTTTATTGGGCAGTAATTACTATATCAACTGTTGGATTTGGGGATATTAGTCCTGTGACAATACAAGGAAGAATAGCTACAATTTTCCTTGTAATTGGTGGATTGAGTGTTATTGCATTTTTTACATCAATAGTTACTACTGCTTTAGGTGAAAAAATTATCGCTTTAAAAGAGGAAAAAATTATAGGTGAAGCAAATTCATTAAAAAACTTTATTATCATTTGTGGATATGGTCAAATGGGAAAAGCTTTAGCCAAAGAGTTTTTATCTATTAAACAAGCTTTTATAGTAATAGATTATAATAATGATATGTTGGTTCATGCTACAGAACAACAAATATTATCTATAAAAGGGGATGCAACAGATCCAGATTTCTTATCAAATGTTGGAATAAATAAAGGTGCTAGTAGTATTATAGCATTAACAAATGATGATGCAGTAAATTTATCTATTGTTCTAACTGCTAGGGCTTTAAATCAAAATATAAATATTATAGCAAGGGCAAATGATACTAATATAGAAGATAAACTATCACTTGCTGGAGCTAATCATGTGATCGCTGCAAATGATATAGCTTCATTGATTGCTACAGAATATATTGGGCAACCAATTGCATTTAATGCCATAGATGATATTTTGCTAGATAATGAGGGTGCAGTTATGACTGAAGTTGATATTGTCGAAAATTCACCTTATATAGGAAAGAAGCTAGATATTATTGATTTTGAGAATTATAATTTTACACTTATAGGTATTATTCAATCAACTAAAAATAATAGTTTTAAGTTTAATCCACACAAAGATCAATATATTATCCAACCAAAAGATATTTTTATTGTAATTGGATATGAAGAAGTTATAGCCAAATTTAAAGTTGATCTATTAACCAAACATGCTTCAAAAAAAGATTTTATCACAAAAGAGCCAGATAATGAAAAATAAAATTATAATATATAGTTTTAGTAATGTTGCACAACATATAGCTATGCTACTACAAAAAAAATCATACAAGGTAATTATTGTAGAGGATGATCCTATTTTAGTTCAAAAAGCAAGAGATAATAATTTTGAAGTTAAAGATATATCGCTAATGGAGGATGATAATATTAAAGAGGTTGGTCTTGCAAATGATGATGTAAGGGCATTTTTTTGTTTAGGTGAAGATAGAAATAAAAATCTATTTATTACACTAAGTGTACGAAAACTTAACAAAGATGTTAAAATCATATCTGTAACCTCTACTGAACAACAAGATAAAGTTATGCTTTTAGCTGGAGCAGATCGAGTTATTAATCCTTATGAAATCGGAGCTTTAAGAATATTTAAACTTTTGCATAAACCATTAATTTTAGAGGTGATGGATAATATACTATTTAGTAAAACTGATATTGAAGTGTTGGAATTAACTATCAAAAAAGGATCTATTTTTGATGGTGTTTATTTAGATGAGTTAAAAATAATCAATAGACAAAATGTAGTGATATTGGGTATCCAAGATAAAGAATTAAGCGATAAATTTATTTTTTTCTCTACGGGAATTAATCATAAAATTGATGAGGGAGATACATTGGTTGTATTAGGTCATAAAAAAGATTTAGAACAATTTCAAGAGTTTGTGCATAGTATTATATAATCTTCTCTTGACCTAATCGATATATAGCAAAGTCATATTTTATAGGATCATTGCAATCAAACTCTTTTAGTTTTTCAGTAATAAGTATAGCTGATTTTAGATCATAAGTTTTTCTAGTTAATAAACCGAGTTTTTGTGATACTTTAAAAGTATGAGTATCTAGTGGTAGAATCAAATCTTTTTTATCAATATATTTCCACAATCCCATATCAAGATTATCATACCTTACCATCCATCTTAGAAACATATTATATCTTTTGTAAGGGCTATTGCCTATGAGTTTGATTTGATTGTTTTTATCTTTTTTTAACTCTTTACCTACTAAAAATTTATACCCATTGCTTTTGTAATCATAGATATTTAAAATATGAGTGATTATAGACTCTATCCCTTCTAAAACATCACTATTTTTATCATATCCTATTTTAAAAATTTCCTCTAAAGAGAACTCTTTTTTTAATCTACAAATTGCTATAAATATAGCTATAATATCGTTTGAATTTTGAAAACGATAATAATATTTTGTCAATCCTTTTTTGATCTTATCTTCACTTTGATCTAGTAGGTCAAAATCTAAACTATCAAGAAACTTCACTATTTGGTGTGCATTACCATAAGCAAATAATGCACATATTAAGGAGATATACTCATCTTGATATTTTTTTGCTACCATTAGTGGATCAGGTTTATCATAACTTAGTTCTACTATTGTATCTCTATATTTTAATTCTTTATCTAAAAGTTGTTTTATATTATCCATAAGATATAATACCAAAAAATTTTTAAGGATCACTTTGCAAACTATTTTAATCACAGGTTGTTCAAAAGGGATAGGACTTCAACTTTATATTTAAAACAACAAGGCTTCAATATATATGCAACAGTAAAAAATAGATCTGATATTGATCAACTAAAATCATTAGGATTAAATACCTATTATTTAGATGTTACAGATATAAAATCTATACAAGATACTATAAATACCATCATCTCAAAAGAGAAAAGTTTAGATGTGGTATTTATTACTCCACTAATAAATAATATGAACAATAGAAGTTTTTATCAAAGAAAAAATGATTAAAAAAATTATAGGCATAGATTCT
>OFAW01000082.1_pt1 | contig 13830 bp, 10 predicted proteins | sample 1520341 | NCBI WGS metagenome assembly OFAW01 (sample SAMEA3696446, study PRJEB22514) | metagenome | biome: water; feature: marine; material: hydrothermal vent | place: Pacific Ocean | collected 2014-08-12 | depth 1521 m | reverse complement strand
TTTTAAGTTATTTTATAGTATAAGTTAATCTATATAAACATAAAAAATCAAACAAGGACAATAGATGAAAAATTCAAAAGAGCATGGTATAAATATAGGTATCAAAAGAGTTGATAATAATTTTTTTATAAAATTAGAAGCTATAGGAATGTTAACCCATGAAGATTATAAAATTATGGTTCCTATGATTGAAAATGCTATAAAGGGAATTCAACATCCCGAATTAAAAGTATTATTTGATGGAACAAATTTTGATGGTTGGGAAACAAGAGCTATGTGGGATGATTTAAAATTTGGATTATCTCATATTGGATCTTTTACAAAAATAGCTTTTGTTGGTAAAAATGATTGGGAACAAACAGCTATTAAAATAGCAAATTGGTTCTCTATAGTTGATGATATAAGATATTTTAAAAACTTGGATGAAGCTTATGAATGGATTATGTTAGATGAGTTAGATACTAAAGATCCTGTCAAAAAAGATCTACTTCAACGAGAAGATGATATACAAAAAGAGTTACAAAGTTTATTTGAAAAACATTTATCAATTACAGATATAGATGTTCCTGAAGCAGATGATAAAAAAGCTGCTAATATTATTTTGGATATTTTATCAAAACAATTAGATAACTTAAAAAAAGAAGTGATTTCTGGGAAATATGATAATTATTAATTGATAATTATCATAAACTATGAAAATATTTAATTTAAAACTTTTTATATTAATAGTATTATTATATACATATTCTAATGCCAATGTTTTAAGTATTATAACTGACAACGATGCCTTTGTTTCTAAAGCAGATGGTCGATACACAGGTGGACTTTTTATTAATTGGTTAAAAGAGAACAATAATAGTAAAGCAAACTCTACATATGCTATATCATTTTCAAATATTTTATATACTCCAGATGATTATAATTCAACAGAACCAATTTTAGACAAAGTTCCTTATGCTGGATATATGAAATTTAATTTTTTATATTATAAATACTCTAATAATTATTTTCATGAATTTGGATTTAATATTGGTGCTGTAGGACCAATAACTCATGATAAAGAGATACAAGAAGCTATACATAGACCCTTGGGCGCTCCTATTTTTAAAGGTTGGGATACACAACTAGATAACCAACTAATGTTAGGAATATCATACAATTATGCTACTAAAACCAAACCTATTGATATAGGAATTAGTAAATTTGATTGGACTAATAATATTAGAGTCAATATTGGTAATTTTTACACAGGAGCTTTAGCTTCCACATCTTTTCGTTTTGGTAATCATCTAAAAAATATGTTTATCACTACAGGTAATTTTATAGGAGACAATGAATCACATCTGCTAAATTTCAAACAACATCAAGATTTTAGTTGGTTTATATCTGTTGGATTTTTTACCAACAAAATATATAAATATTATATAATAGATGAAGCAATAAAAAATGGCTATACTTTAAGTAAATTAAATCGTGTCACAGGAAATCAGATTAGTTATAATCTTTTTTATAATAATACTCAATATACATTATCTATTGAATCAATATATATACATAATGACAATGTATTAACAAATACACAAAAGAGATGGGGAACAATCTCCATAACTTGGAGATATTAGTTCCCTCTTTAGATTTAGAATAAATCTGTTCTTAATACTGCTCCATGAGAGGCATTTGTAACTAAACTTCTATATTGTTTTAACCAAGAAGATTTTAGTTCTTTTTTATAAGGTTTAAATTCTGCTTTTCTTTTAGCAATCTCATCATCACTAAGTTTAACCTCTAAAATATATTTATCTACATCTAAATGTATCTCATCACCATCTTTTAAAAGTCCTATCATTCCACCCTCTGCAGCTTCTGGTGAAACATGACCAATACTAGCTCCTCTAGTAGCTCCACTAAATCGTCCATCAGTAATAAGTGCAACTTTATCTCCAAGTCCCATACCCATAATCAAACTTGTTGGTGCTAACATCTCTTGCATACCAGGACCACCTTTTGGACCTTCATATCTGATTACTACAACATTTCCAGCTTGAACTTTTCCATCTATAATACCTGCTATTGCTTCATCTTGCGAATCAAAACAAACAGCTGTTCCTGTAAAAGATCTATCACCTATAATACCTGCTGTTTTAATCACTGCTCCTTGAGTTGCTAAATTTCCATAAAGTATAGCTAAACCACCAACTTTAGAGTAAGGATTTTCAAGTGTATGTATAATATTTAAATCTTTTATAGTTGCATTTGCTATTCTTTCTTTGATAGATTCACCTGTAATTGTTGGATTGTCAAGTAATATATCTCCTCTTTTGTCCATCTCATGCATTACTGCACTAACTCCACCAGCTTTATCTATATCTTGCATATGAACTGTAGTAAGTGATGGAGAAATTTTAGCAATATGAGATACTTTTTTACTAATAGTATTGATATCTTTTAGCTCAAAATTTGCATTTGCTTCTTTTGCAATAGCCAACATATGAAGAACTGTATTAGATGAACCACCCATTGCCATATCAACAGCAAAAGCATTTCTAACGGCATTTTCATTTAAAATATTTGTTATATTGAATTTAGCTTTATTTTTAGCATCCATTTTTGCTATCTCACAAATTCTTCTAGCTGCTTTTCTGTATAGCTCTTCTCTCTCTTTTGTAAGTGCTAAGATAGTTCCATTACCAGGCAAAGCTATACCCATAGCTTCCATAAGAGTATTCATACTATTTGCTGTAAACATACCACTACAAGATCCACCACTAGGACAAGCATTACATTCTAGATCTGTTAAATCATCTGCTGTTATCTCTCCTGTTTCAAATTTACCAACACCTTCAAATACAGTTGCTAAATCTATAGGTTCACCATCTTTTGCATAACCTTTTGCCATAGGACCGCCACTTACAAATACTGTTGGAACATCAACTCTTAATGCTCCCATAATCATACCAGGAACTATCTTATCACAATTTGGTATTGCTATCATAGCATCAAGTTTATGTGCATTCATCACTGTTTCTATACTATTTGCAATTATCTCACGACTTGGAAGAGAAAAAAGCATACCATCATGCCCCATAGCAATACCATCATCAACCCCAATAGTATTAAACTCAAATGGCACACAACCAGCTTTTCTTATCTCATCTTTTATAATATCTGATACTTTATCTAAAAAGAAATGTCCAGGAATAATCTCTATAAATGAGTTGGCAACTCCAATAAACGGTTTGTCAAAATCCTCATCTTTTAATCCTGTAGCTCTTAATAAAGATCTATGCGGTGCTCTATTGTAACCTTTTTTTACTTCATCACTTCTCATTGATATCCTTTGTTTAAATTTTTCGTATTATACAATATTTTCCCTAATTAGTTATAAAAAAATAAATTTCAAAAAAAAGATAAAAAAGCCTTGACAAATAAAAAAAAGAGTGCTATAATTCCAGTCCAAATTAAGAACAGTTAGTTTTTAATTTCTACCTTTGAATATATTTTATTCAAAAAGTGCGAGTGTGGCGGAATAGGTAGACGCGTTGGACTTAAAATCCAATTCCAGTTTTTGGAGTATCGGTTCAATTCCGATCATTCGCACCACTTTTATTTTTATTGTAGAGAGTTGACAGAGTTGGTCGAATGTACCGGTTTTGAAAACCGGCGAGGGTCACACCTCCGGGGGTTCGAATCCCCCACTCTCTGCCAGAACGAATTTCATCCCTGTTTATCTTTGTTCACGCCAATTCAAAAAATAAGTGCAATACACGATGCAGTCTTAATTTATAAACCAATGCAAAATTTATATTATTATTATTATTTTGAAATATGCTCTTATAAATCATTAAATGGCATTTTACAAATGCCTTTAATATTAATTATATACAAAAAATGATAGAATATATCTAAATATATAAACATAATTTTGGTGGTTTGGATTTATGAATACAACATATCTTTTATCTTTTACAGCAGCTTCATTACAATATTATGAATCAGAAACTATTGCCACTCTTTATAAAGAAACTCTTAGTTGGGACCAAGTAGCCAAAAGTGTTATAGATGACAATGCTTTACAAAAAGAAACAATATCTACTAGAAAAAGAGAGTTTATAGAATTAAAAAAAAGACTTCAATCTCTAACATTGGAACAACTTGCATATTATGCAGAGGCAACAAGTAGTGATATAAAAAATCTTACTATGTTAAGTTGTTTTAAACTTTATGCTTTTATATCTGATTTTGCAACTGAAGTTATAAGAAACAAATTACTTCTTTTCGATTTTAAACTTATAAATAGTGATTATGAAGCATTTTATGATAGTAAAAAAGTTGCTTATGACAATCTCAATACTATCTCACAATCTTCACAATACAAACTAAAACAAGTGATGTTTAAGATGTTTGAACAAGCAGAATTTATAGATAGTGTGAAAAATAAAAATATTCAAAAACCATATCTAAGTGAAGAACTCATAAAACTAATAGTGCAAGATAATCCAAAATACCTTAGTAGTTTTTTATACAGTGATAATGAAATAAATGATTTTATAAAGAGGTATAAATGAAATTAGAATCTTTAGATTTAAAATATGATAAACTTTTTAATAATCTTAAAAAAAAGAGTTTTTTATCTATGAGTGCATTGGGTGGTGAGATACCATTTTATATCGTGCCGTATAATCCCAAACAAGAAAATGAAATAATACAAAAAACCAAACAATTAAAAGACCGCTTAGGGCGTGATGGTATTAGCATCTATGAGATTAACTTATTTGATTTATCTCTTAGTATGCTTGAAGAGAGAGGAATACTTAATAAAGTAATTGAAAAAGAAAAAGACTTATCAAAATCTAAACTTTTTAAAACACTTCAAGGTGTTCTTGATAGTGAAACAAAACTGATACCACAAATTGAAATATTAGCAAAAGAGAATTTATCAGATATGTTGTTTTTAACAGGTATTGGTCAAGTTTTCCCATTTATTCGTTCTCATACTATACTAAACAATCTTCAAAATTATATAAAAGACAGACCAACAATTATGTTTTTTCCTGGGACATATACAACTGATCTTTCTTTATTTGACACATTAAAAGATGATAATTACTATAGAGCATTTAATCTTAATACTCTAAACTTATAAAGGATAAAAAAGTGATTGGACAATTATTTAAAAAAGATATACACAGAAATATTGAAGGTGTTGTAAAAGCTGATAATTTAAGTGATGAGGCTGTATTTCAAGAGGTTGATGAGTATGTTATAACAAGAGATTTAAATCAAAAACTAGATGATTTTTTTAGTGAATATTCTTCTACTTTAAATAAAAATACCCAAAATATTGGGGTATGGATCTCTGGACATTTTGGAAGCGGTAAATCTCACTTGCTTAAAATACTATCTTATATCCTTACAAATAAACGAGAACATTCAGACTTAATCGGAGAGTTATTTCTTGAAAAGATAGATGTTGATGATTTTGAATTAAAAGCAAATATACAAAAAGCCCTCTCTTCACAATCTGAAACTATTTTATTTAATATCGATCAAAAATCAGATATAGGAAGTAAAAATCAAGATGATGCGATTCTTAGTGTATTTATGAAGGTATTTAACGAACTAAGAGGATACTATTCTAAATTTGGTTATATTGCTAAGTTTGAGAGTGATCTTGATAAAAGAGGTAAGTTTGATAGTTTTAAACAAAAGTTTAAAGAGTTTAGTAGTGAAAGTTGGGAAAGTGGAAGAGAAACAATCTTTTTAGAGAGTGACAACCTTGCCAAAGCACTTGCAAGTGTTGATAATATATCAATAGAAAGTGCAAAAGATCTAATAGATAAATATGAAGAAAACTACTCTTTAAGTATTGAAGAATTTGCCAATGATGTAAAAGATTATATCGATACAAAAGAAGATGGGTTTAGATTGGTATTTTTTGTAGATGAAGTTGGTCAATATATTGGAGACAATACAAAACTAATGTTAAACTTACAAACTATTGTAGAAACATTAGCAACAGTTTGTGGTGGTCAAGCTTGGATTATTGTAACTTCTCAATCTGCTGTTGATAGCTTGGTAAATACCAATGTGCAGATGCAAAATGATTTTTCTAAAATTATGGGTCGTTTTAAGGTAAAACTTAACCTTACAAGTCAAAATGCAAATGAAGTTATTCAAAAAAGATTATTAGAAAAAACAGAAAATGCAAAACAAGACTTAGATACAATTTACTCAAAAGTTAAAAATTCTTTATCTTCTATTATCCATTTTCAAGATAGAAGCAGACAATATCAAAACTATAAAAATTCAAATCATTTTGCTCTTGTGTATCCATTTGTGCCTTATCAGATGGATCTATTTCAATCTTGTATAGCAGGATTATCAACTCACAGTATTTTTCAAGGGAAACATCAATCAACAGGTGAGAGAAGTATGCTTGATGTTGTTCAAAATATTGCCAAAAAGATTTCAAATCAACCCATAGGAAGCATAGCAACTTATGATATGTTTTTTGATGGATTATCTTCTATTATTCGAGGTGATGTTCAAACCCAAATACAAAAAGCTTCAGATATACTTGAACCTTTTGAAACTAAAGTATTAAAAACTCTTTTTATGATTAAATATGTAAAAGAATTTACACCAAACATAGATAATATTACAACTTTACTTGTAGATGATATTATCAATATAGATATTAGTAAACTAAAAAAACAAGTTCAAAATGCATTAAATACACTTGCAAACCAAACATATATTCAAAAAGTTTCAGATCAGTATGAGTTCTTAACCGATATTGAAAAAGATATAGAACAAGAGATCAAATCTACTGAAATTGAAAACAATGATATAGTTCTAGAACTTATAGGGTGGATTTATGATGATATTGTAAGACTCAATAAAATTAAATATACACCAAACAAACAAAACTATCCATTTGCAAGAAAACTTGATGATATTATAGTCAAAGGTAAAGAAGAAGAATTAATACTAAATATCATTACACCTTTAAACTCATTAGATTATGATGAAGAGAAACTTATTCATAAATCTTTAGCTAGTAATGATCTTATATTAGCACTTCCAAACTCTTATGATTTTATATCAGATTTGGAACTATATGTAAAAACAAAAAAATATATACCACAAAAACAAGGTGGAAATATATCAGATAATGAAAAAAATTTATTATTCAACAAAGCAAATGATAACAATAAAAGAAGAGAAAAACTTCAAAATGATCTAAAAACTTTTATAGGGGAAGCAAAGATTTATCACAATGGTAAAATATTAGATATTAATACAAAAGATGTAAAATCAAAAATAGAAAATGCTTTTGAGATCTTAATCAAAAGCACTTATAGTTATATTGAGTTGTTACCAAAAATTTATGAAGAAAAAGATATAAGTATAATCTTAAATCAAAGAGATGACCTACTTACAGGAAGTGATGATGCACTAATTCCTGCTGAAACAGAAGTATTAACATATATTAAAAGGCAAAATAGTTCTCATAAAGCTATAACTATTACTAAGTTACTTGAACATTTTCAAGTTAGACCTTATGGCTGGTATCAAAACGCAATACTTGCACAAATAGCTTCACTATTTTTAAAACAAAAAATTGATCTAAAACAAAACTCAACACCACTAAATAAACAAGAGGTTTTAGTAGCTCTTACAAATAATAGACAGTTTAACACTATCATAGTTCCTAGAATAGATATAGATACAAAAAAGATACAACAAACAAAAAATATACTTTTAGAACTATATCCCAATATTTCATTTAACTCTACATCAACAAGAGATATTTACGATGTAGCAATGAAAGAAACAACTGACTTGATTTCAGCTTGTAGAAACTTTATGAACTTAAACTACCCATTTAATAGTGCATTTCAAGAAATTATTGATATTTTAATTCCTTTGGAGAAATTAACATCAGACAACTTATTTGATAAAGTGCCAAATATGGAAGAAAATTTACTTGATACCAAAGATGATTTGATAGATCCTCTAATGGAATTTATGTATGGTGACAAAAGGAAAATATATGATAATATCAAAAAGTTTATAGATGAGAATAGTAATAATCTAAGATATATAGATAGCCCACAAAAGGCTATTATAGAAATATTATTAACATCAGATAAACCATACAGTGGAAATTATATTGCAAAAGCAAACCAAGCCCTTAAGGTAATAAAAGACTTACTACAACCACTTATTGAACAAACAAGAGCAGAAGCTATTACAAAGATAGAAGCAGTAATAAAAGAGCTTCAAGACAATGAAAACTTTGAGAAAGTTCCTAGTGAAGATAGATATAAGATTATAAGACCAAGACAAGAATTAATAGATAGTATAAATCATACTTCAAGTATAGATACTATAAAACAAAGAAGTAATAGTGAAGCACTTGCAGATGAACTAAATAAAGGTATTGAGAAAATATATGAACTTATTGATGTTAAACCACCAGTAAAAAATATAATTCGTGTAAGTGAAATATTACCTAAAGATAAAATTTACTTAAATGATAGTAATGATGTAAATGAATATATTGATAAACTAAAAGAAAATCTTTTGAGTGAAATTGATAATGGGAAACAGGTGTTATTATAGATGAAAAATCATTATGGCAAAGGAATTATTTAATGGCTGTTAAATGGATGGACTTACACAAATACTCTCTTGTATGGGTTGAATTTGGAAATAATAAAAATGGTTTTAACAGTGATGATGATTTAACTTATAGATATGGCATAAATTTAGGACATGAATTTTGTTATAGACATATGGCTATCGTAATATCTAATGATGTAAGAGCTGATGAAATTGTAGTTGCTCCATTGACATCATATAAGTATGGGGATGAAAAATATCCATCAAATTTAATTATAGATACGGATAAGTATGGATATATGGTTAAAAATAAAACTACTATAAAAATTAACCACATAAGAAGTATTGATAAGAAAAAAAGAGTTAAACAGATTATAAAATCATATATTTCTAAAACATTAAAATTAAAATTAAATGAAATAATTAGGAATAATTTTGAGTAGAAGTTATAAGTTGCCCCCAAGGGGCGAGCAAAGATTAAAATCCAGCCCAAATACTTATACAATATTATACCAAAATAAAACTATTATTTCAAGAGGTAAAAAATCATGAACAAATCAGCACTTAAAAAATTCGCTACATCTATGAGACTTGAACTTATCTCTATGATAAAGACAAAGATAGATTACTTATTATCTAATGCTTACAAAGAGAATTTAGCTCTTTATGACACCAACAAAGTATCAATCCAACAAATAGAAGAAAGGTATGCAAAGGACAGTGAAGATTTCATAGAAGAAGTTGCTTATACTTGGTTTAATCGTCTTGTAGCTCTTAGATTTATGGATGTAAATGAGATAACTTCAAGTTCTGTTATATCTACATCTGATGAACAACCAATACCACAATCTTTTGTAGAAGCAAAATCAGGTAATATTGAAGAAAGTTTAAATCTAAATAAAGAGTTGTTTTTTGATCTTATAGACAATAAAGTATCTGGAGTGCAAGATAGTAATAACGAAGCTTATAAGATGCTTTTTATCTCTGTTTGTAATAAATATGCAAATATTTTGCCTACACAGTTTGAAAAAATCAATGATTATACAGAGTTACTTCTTCCAGAAGATATGTTAAGCCCTAATTCTATAAGGGCAAAAGTTGTAAGCTCTATGAGTAAAGAGGATTGTAAAGATATTGAAGTAATAGGTTGGTTATATCAATTTTACATCTCAGAAAAAAAAGATGATGTATTTACAAAGCTAAAGAAAAATCAAAAAATTACTCCTAGTAATATTCCAGCAGCTACACAGCTTTTTACCCCACATTGGATAGTAAAATATATGGTTGAAAATTCTCTTGGAAAACTTTGGATGTTAAATAATCCAAATTCAAATCTTAAAGAAAATATGAAGTATTATATAGAAAATAGTGATGAACCAGCAGAATTTATTAAAATCTCATCACCTCAAGAGATAACTTTTTTAGATCCTTGTTGCGGTAGTGGGCATACACTTACTTATGCTTTTGATCTACTAAGTAAAATCTATGAAGAGGAGGGTTATAGCAAAAGTGAAATACCAGCTCTTATACTACAAAACAATCTTTTTGGTTGTGATATAGACAAAAGAGCTTCAGTTTTAGCTAACTTTGCTCTTACTATGAAAGCAAGACTTTATCATAAAAGATTTTTTAGAAAAAAAATACTACCAAATATAGTAGAACTACAAGATTTTGGCAGTGATGAGTTTGCAGGGATTAAAAACTTTGGTTCTCTTATAATCCCACCAAAAACTAAAAGTTTTGATGATGGTATATTTGGTCAAACTACAAGAGAGTATGAAATACAAAAGAAGATATTATCAAATGAATTTCATTGTGTAGTTACCAACCCACCTTATATGGGAAGTAAGGGTATGAACAAAGAGCTTAGTGATTTTGTAAAAAAGAGATACCCAGATAGCAAATCTGATTTGTTTGCTATTTTTATGGAGCGAACATTAGAACTTACAAAACCTTATGGTTTTATGAGTATGATAAATCAACACTCTTGGATGTTCTTAAGTAGTTATGAAAAACTTAGAATTAAAATTATCAAAAATCATAAAATAGATACTTTAGTGCATTTGGGTGCTAGAGCATTTGAAGAGATAGGCGGAGAAGTTGTTCAAAGTGTAGCTTTTGTATTGCAAAAGGGTGAGTAGATGAATGAATTAGTTATTTACCAAAACGGTGAGATAGAACTTGGTATATCTATCAAGGAAGAGACTATTTGGCTTACACAAAAACAGATAGTCGAACTGTTTGATTCAAGTAAGGCAAACATTAGTGAGCATATCAAAGCAATTTTTGACAGTCATGAGCTTGATAGAGGTTCAACTGTTCGGAAATTCCGAACAGTTCAAAAAGAGGGGAATAGAGAGGTTGCAAGAGATTTAGAGCATTATAATCTTGATGTCATTATTTCTGTTGGATACAGAGTAAATTCCATAAAAGCAACTAAATTTAGACAGTGGGCTACTTCTGTTTTAAAGCAATACATCACCAATGGCTATGCCATCAATAGCGAAAAGATTACTCATCAGCGATTCAAAGAGCTTGAGGGCGATGTCGCCTTGCTGAAGTCCAAAGTAAATCTGCTCGAAGACAAAACTCTCAAACCTTCTCAGGGGATCTTCTTTGATGGGCAGGTGTTTGATGCATATGAGTTTGTATCTGGTCTTGTTAAAAATGCAAAAAGAGAGATTGTCCTCATTGACAACTACATCGATGAGAGTGTATTAACACTTTTTAGCAAAAATCAGGCTGTCGGTGTTACCATTTACACAAAAACCATAACAAAACAACTTAAACTTGACTTAGAAAAATATAATTCTCAATACAACAATATAGAAATAAAAAAGTTTGATAACTCTCATGATAGATTCTTAATCATAGATGAAAAAGAGGTTTATCATATTGGAGCTAGTTTAAAAGATTTGGGTAAGAAGTGGTTTGCATTTTCTAGGATGGATATGGAGAGTTTGAGTATTTTAGGGAGGTTGAAGTGATGAATGATGTAGTTATTTACCAAAATGGCGAGATAGAATTAAATATATCTATTCAAGACGAATCGATATGGCTGACACAAAAGCAAATTGCAGAGCTATTCAATGTTAAAATACCTGCTATCTCTAAACATATAAAAAATATTTTTACCCAAAATGAACTAATTGAAAATATGGTTGTTTCCAAAATGGAAATAACCACTCAACATGGTGCAATAGATGGCAAATTACAAACTAAAAATGTAAATATTTATAGTTTAGATATAGTCTTAGCAGTAGGATATAGAACAAACTCTTTAGAAGCGATACATTTTAGACAATGGGCAACAAAAGTTCTAAAACAATACATCTACAACGGCTACACAATAAACAGTGAAAAAATTACAAATGAAAGATTTGTATCTTTGGAAAATGAGGTTTTTACCTTGAAAAATGAGATGCAAGATATAAAATCTAAAGTTAAAGATGATGTTTTAGAGTGTAAACAAGGCATCTTCTACAACGGACAAACATTTGATGCCTATAAGTTCGTAAACGACCTCATAAAATTAGCAAAAACAGATATAAAACTACTAGACAACTACATAGATGAAACGGTACTAATTCTTTTTAGTAAAGTACCAGATATAAAAGTAACTATCTATACCAAAAATATAAGCAAACAGTTAAAATTAGATTTAGAAAAATACAACTCTCAATACAATAACATAGAGATAAAAAAATTTGAAAACTCTCATGATAGATTCTTAATCATAGATGAAAGTGAGGTTTATCATATGGGGGCATCTTTAAAAGATTTGGGTAAGAAGTGGTTTGGATTTTCTCGGATGGATAAGCAGAGTGTTACTGTTTTAGATAAGTTAGTATGGGTGGTTTAAAATGAAAAAGTATGATGAGTGGAATGCTATCAAGCAAAAGATAGATTTGAAAACGACGAAGATAGATATACCAAAACAAAATTTGAAAGAGTTACTAGATGTGTAGATGTTCTCCCTTTAGAAAACTAAAGGGCATCCCGAAGGAAATTATGAAAGCATTGTATCACAAAAAAGATAAAATATCAAGAGGTAAAAATAATGGCAACATACATAAGACTAACAGACTACAAAAGCAGTGAAGAAAAAAAGAAAGAATTTTTTGATCCAAAAAACAGATATGAAGCAAAGCAGGAAGATTTTGAAAAAATCCCGGGAAGTCCTATTGCTTATTGGGTGAGTGATAGGATTAAGGAGATTTTTGAAAATAAAAAAATCGAAGATTATTCTATTTTATTTCAAGGTATTATTACAGGAGATAATGAAAAATATTTAAGACAATGGTCTGAAATGTCATTTAATAAAATAACTTTGCAAGCAGAAAATATTAGTTCAATAGATTATGAAAATAAATATTGGGTTCCATATAACAAAGGAGGAGAAAGTAGAAAATGGTATGGAAATCAAGAAATTATAGTTAATTTTAAAGAAAAAGGTAGAAATTTTACAAGAGGAAAACATCAATTTTACGACTTCTTTTTTAAACCTTATTTTTCTTGGACATATATTAGTTCAACTTCATTAGCAACAAGATATTTTCCCAAAGGATTTATATGGGATGTTTCTGGATCAGGATGTTTTCCAAATGATGAAGAAAATATATTTTATTTTTTAGCATTAATTGGTTCTAAAATAGGAAAAAAATTACTTGATATTATTAATCCTACAATGAATTATCAAGTAGAAAACATTTCGGTAGTACCTGTTGTTTTTCCTTTAAAAAAACAAAAGCTTATTAGCATTGTTAAAGATTGTATCAATATCTCAAAAGAAGAGTGGGACAGCCGAGAAACATCGTGGGATTTTAAGGCTTCGCCTTTGTTAATGGCAAATGGAGAATTGAAAATTGAAAATGAAGAATTGAAAATGGAAAATGGTAAGATTGAAGATGCTTATAAGAGATATTGTGAGTATTGGAGAGAGAAGTTTTTTACATTGCATAAAAACGAAGAGGAGTTAAATCGCCTCTTCATCGACATCTATGAACTTCAAGATGAACTCACCCCTGATGTAGAGCTAAAAGATATAACGATACTTAAAAATGAAGCTAAGATAGTAGATGGTGAGCTGGTCTTTCAGGCTGACGAGATTATAAAACAATTTATAAGCTATGGTGTTGGTGTGATGTTTGGAAGATATAGCTTAGATCATGAGGGGCTTCATATAGCAAATATGGGTGAGAG
>OFAW01000081.1_pt1 | contig 14085 bp, 20 predicted proteins | sample 1520341 | NCBI WGS metagenome assembly OFAW01 (sample SAMEA3696446, study PRJEB22514) | metagenome | biome: water; feature: marine; material: hydrothermal vent | place: Pacific Ocean | collected 2014-08-12 | depth 1521 m | reverse complement strand
CATATATCATCCCACCAACTATTTTTTACCTGCACCACCTCCACCTTTTTAAAATCAGACCATTGTGGGATGGAGCAGGAGCTCCTAAAAGTGAGGTGATAACATGATATTCAAACAATTTGTTAATGCATGGAAAAATGAGGGAGCAACAGTTAGTAGCAGAAGGGAAGGCATGGAAGATGTCCTTATCATCACCATGCCAGATGGTAGAACTTTTGAGGGATACCCTGATTCAGAGTATTGCTCAGAAGGGGAAGAGGAGTGGGCAGTAATTGACATATATGATTACTACCGCCCATAATACCACATTTCCCTTTTTAAAATCAGACCCACGGGGGATTGGGGACAAAAAAACAAAAAAAACAATAAAACCGCTCGATGAAGGCACGCCCCAGCCTGAGAGTGTGTGGAGGTGGTTTAAATGATAAATGAAATTATAAATTCAATAAACAACGCATCAACTATCAATATAAATAAAAATGGAAGCGAATATGAAATATCCATATATGGAAAACTCCCACAAAGGATAAAATATAGCGATTTAAACATCCCAAAAGAAGTGGCAGGCAAAACCCCAGATTACTATAAATCAAGGGAATTCTACAATTTCCACTACACTATTAAGATTAAAAGGTGGTATGGTTCATACGCAGGAGAGGACTATGTAGAATTTTTGAAAGTGGAGATTGAGAGGGAATACTATAATGGAAATTGGACAAAATGCCCGACAATAACAATAGAATCACACAATAACAATTGTGAAGAGAAAGTGCAGGAACATTATAAATTATGTGATGCCTGCACTAAGTTAGTTAGAGAAGCGGCAAAGTGGGGGGCAGAACACTGGACTATTTAAATAACTCTTTTCTCTTTTTTTTACTCTCTTACATTTAATAATTTAAATAAATAAATTATACTTTTCATATTAAATGTGAGCCTAAACGGTAGGCTATCGAAGTAATAAATATGCCAAAAAACAAAAAGATAAAAAAGAGTTATATCCCTAACTCGTCTTGTTCTTCATTCTCTTTTATTTCGACATTAACTATATCATACAATACTTTATTCGCATATGTTGCAGTCTTACATAATGCACTTATCTGGTTAATATCTTCTGCCGCATCTAATGTGTCTTTTAATTTTTTCACTACTTTTATTTGACTTGCTAATGCTAATCTTTTTGCTTTCCCAGCAATTTCTATCATGTCTTCGCTAACTTTTAACTCTCTTGTTTCTTCCTTGCATTTTTCCACAGTTTCGTCATTGTATGCAGATAGCATTATTGCTCGTTCAAGCTCCATATCCCATCGGTATTTCTTAATCCAATTATATATTGTCCGTTCCGAAATATTTTTCCCATACTTCTGAAAAAACTTTTCAGTAATCTTCCTCTTACTGAAAAGTTTTTCACCCTCTGAATCAATTGATAAATACCACTCATTAACTTGTCGTATTTCGTCAGGAGTATATGATGCCATAATTATTCACCTCTGTATGGTGTTATTGTGCATCTGCAATTATATCCCAATGGTGGAACGAGCTCAGGATGTTCCGCAGGGAGGAATACTAATCCATTAAGTTTTTTATGGCTTGGTCTTACCCTCTTATCTTCCATGGTGATATATACGACTTTATCATTCCAAAACTTCTTTGCTCGGGATAGATTGTATGTTTTGTTCATCTCCTCCCGAGCCCTCATTTGTAGCCTTGAACCTTTGACATCTTTTGCTACTTTTTTCAGGAGCTCCGCAATATCCTCCTCACCAAGCCCTTTCTGAACTCCATCAGTAAGAACATCAAGGAACTGCTGACTGTATGAGGAATATATATTATGGAATGCCCGTTCCCAGTGTTGTTTCAACAAGTCGATGGTTTGCTGGTCTAAATCATCATATATCTTCAATGAATTCAATGCAGGAGCTACATAGTCAAGGAAGAATATATCCATCTCCTCTTTTGAGAATGACCTTAGGAGCTCATCCCAGTTTTGCATCATTCCTTCGTATCCGTGCTGCTCATAGGTTTCTTTAATCCAATTTACAAAGTTGTCCATTGATTTTTTACCAAACTTATCTCCTACATTTTCTAATTTGCCAATTATTTTTTCTAATTGTTTCTTTTTTTTATCCAATTCTTTTAATTTTTCATTATCCTCAATATATTCTAATCCTTTCTTTCCTTGTTCTGCATATTGCACTGCTTTTTCCGCCTCTTCTTCTGTCAGGTCGATAGCTGATGCATATATTCCCCCGTATTCATTTGAGGGCAATATTCTTTCTATTACTGAACTATAATCATACTTTGCAGTATCTTCGCTTTGTTGGAGCTCCTTAATCATTTTTATTTTTTCCAGCATATTGAGCTCCCAGTCAGGGTCAGGATTTGCAAACTTCACCCATACATTATTATATCCGAGCTTAGTGAGTTGGTCATATATCCAGCGTTCTATTTCTTGCTGGTATCCTTGAACTATTCTTAATATGTTCCTATCTACTGTCCTTGATGTTGTGAGCTCCTGCCCTGATGCTTTTACGATGCTTATTGATGTGCCCAGCCCCATAAATATGGCACTATCATAATAATACAGCATAGTTTCTATAAGATTGGTAGGTATGCCCTTCCCTATGTCTATGGTTTCAAGTTTCACTTCATCGGGGGCAGCTGGAATATAGACTCGGGTTCTATTTTGATGATTGGATAGGGCGGTTTTTATGACTTGCCCCGCTTTGGTATTACTCGTAATCCCCACGATTGTTGGAATTAATGCTTTTTGTGTCATTAGAGGCATGACTTTTAAAGCCAGTGTGTTTTTCTGGTCCGCCAATTGCTGAATGGTCTCGTGGATTGGGATTGGATTGTGGAAAACACTTAGATATTCCTCACCATAAAATTCTATATCTGATGGAAACTTATTTTGTAATTCGGACGGTGCTATTATAATCTGAACTTCTTCGGTAGAGTTATCTTCCCACCACTCCTTTTCGGGCTTTTGAGTAGTATATTTTATGCAATATTCAGTTCGTCCTTTTTCTTTGCTATAATGTTTGAGCTCTTGGAAGCCCGAAGATAAAGGATTAAGATAATTAAATCGATATAGATAGCATTTGCCTCTTAATATGAAGTCTGAGAATGCCAGTTGTAAATCCTTCATGTGCTGGTCTATGATGTTTGAGACTTCATCTATCATGTTTTTTGGGAGCTCCCTATTCTCCAAACTAACAACAGAATAGGGTGTAAAGATTTGAGTAAATAATACTCTTAATGCCATATTCACTGCGGCATCTTTTGCAAGGTCTATGCTTATTGGTTCTATGCTTATTGCGTCATTGTCTATGGTTTTAGTCATCTAATCACCTCATAATAAACTTCCAAATTCAAACTCTTCACCATATACCTCATCCTCCTCTATGTGCATATTAAATGACATATCTTCATCATCAATAGTATTAACATTGTTAGTAATGCAGTTATATGCACTCGATATTACTGCATCTGCATAATCCGCACTCGCTTCACCGAAATAGATTACTTTGTTCCCGTCTATCTGATGCTGTAATATTTGCGTCCTTAATTTTTGCCATACATCTTCATTACATTGGATTTCTATCTTTGATTTTTTCCGTTTTACGCCAGTTGCGTCGTAGTATTCTTTTGTTCCTTCTACGAGCTCCTGAAATGTATTCCATAATTTAACATGTTTAGATAGCCTCTCGCCCCTAAACTTCTGAATGAAATACTCACTTTGGAACTGGTCGAATGTGAATTTAACCGAGAAGTGGTTTTGTAAATGGTTGTAAAAGTTCTCTAAACTTAAATAGTCAATCTTATGCCCGAGGGTAGGGGCAAGGGTTATAATATCTGAAATTATGACTTTCCCTTTGTCAAAATAAGACAGTGCGATTACTCCCTTATCTTTGTTAATTGCAAGGTCAGTATGGCAGTAAATAGTTTTATCGGAGCTCCGAAGCTGTTTAAATTCTAACCGTATCAGATTGTTTTCATACATTGCCCTGCTGGTGAATAATCCCATTCCTACCTTGTGCCTTGCTTCCAGAGCTTCTAAACTTATAAAGTATGCGTTGAGCTCTGGCGGTTCGCATTCATACATGCACCGAGCAAGTATTGGATTTTTTTGATATTGTGCTTTGAAGTCCTCTTTTGATACTCTCGTATTTACTTCCCATGTTTTTCCTTTGAAGGTATATGCCTCATCGACTGCTTTATAGTCCTGATACAGCCGATAGCCTACATCATCCCTTGGGTTTGGCGTTGGAAATCTTGTCCAGGTGATTGCTACCACTTTTGCTTTATCCTTAAACCTTGACTTTGCGGAGCTCATCCCCTGCTCAAATAATTGTTCAGCATTCTTAAAGTCGGGGTCGCTTACCTCATCTGCCACAACACATAATGCATTCATACCTTCAAAAGATGTGGCTCTGGAATTGCCTGAAAATAAAGTTATCTTTTCCCCGAGTTCTGCCCTTGTTTCTAATAGACATATTGGAGCTCTTTGTTTTTTCTTCCTGTCAATCCCTATCATTTGCCATACTTTGCACTTTAAGAACCATGCCTTAAACTCTTTGAAAAAAACATTATTGGCTAAATGGTCATTTGGTGCAACATTAACAAAGTTTATTCTCGTGAATTCTGATAATTCCTCATCGCAACTGGCATGAAATAGCATAAAATTATAAAGCAGTGAAATCATAAAATCCTTACCGCCCCCTTTCCCTATGATTAATACACTAATTGGATGCTCAACCATGTTAAGCAATATCTCTTTCTGCTTTTCGGTTATGGTGTGTAAGTCCATTGTAATTTCGCAGAATTCCACAATATTTAGCGATTTTAATTTATTTATTAATTCATAAAAGAGTGCGGGGAAGTTATTTTTATTTAATTTTTGAGGCATAGGGAGCTCCAACTTTTTACAGAGCTTTAAAAAAATCTTCTTATTAAATGTTTTCTTTTTCAACCCTTCCCTTACTAATTCCGTGATATACATTATCTCATCCTTTTGAATACTTTTTCAATGATTTTTGGGAGCTCCTTTTGGGTTTTTTCCAATGCTGGTTTTATGAATGGTCGTTTAGGTATGTTCTTCTTCTTACTCCCAAACTCATGGTCTGCGGCATAGTTCATATTGTTAAATACTTTTATCCTTAATGTTTTACCCTCAATATTTACCCTGCTATCAGTTGCTTTTAATAATGCACCGTGATATATCAGCCCTTTTGTGTTCCTGCCTTCCTTCTTTTTGTAGTGCTGGTAATCTTTGCTCAATGGTTTCCATCCTAATTTTTTCTTTTGGAAGCCATACCGTATGTTGTCATCCACTTCTGCCGTGAGCTCCTTTTCAATCTCACGAGCCACTTCCATCTTAAACTCCTTAACCCATTGTTCGTAGTCCATCGTTTCACTTCAATTTAAGCGGTTTTCCAGTCATTATTAGGTAGGCAAGGTATGCCCCCAATAATTGATGTCCGTATGCTTCTGCAATCTGCTCTTTTGTGTATCCTTCGCATGCAACTTCTATTACTTTGAAGTAGTCAAGACTGCCTCCGTTTAGTCCTTTTTCTATTGATTCATCTATTGCACCGATTACCTGAGCTCTAATATCATCAGGTAAGCCATAGGCAGTATTTATTAGAGTTAATATTCTTTCGCTTTCATCTGCTGATGGTTCAGGTTGATTTTGATTAGGGGATTGTTCTTTAATTTTATTCCATAATGCCATTTAACCACCTATTATTTTTATAAATTCAATCACGATTATTAATAATTGGGATAGTGCGGGAGGTATTAGTTTGTGTGCTATTAGTATTCCTATTATTGATTCTATTGCCCGCATTAGTATGTATTTCCTTATTTTTTGTTTCAACTCTAATGACTGTGCTGTTTGGAGCTTCTGAACTGCCCAATATAACCGCTTGAACTCGTTGATGAGGAGGTTTCCAATAGTCCAGCACAGATGTAAGCAATAACTTACCCCGCCCCCGATAAGTTGATAGAAAAAATATCAATGAAAACAATGCCGCAACAATCCCTAATGTTGCCATGCTCCTAATCTCCCCTTGAATGTAAAATATTATTTCCACAATGGCAACAAATACTAAAAATATAATTGAGTTGTTCATCTAATCACCCACCACTACGAGGCATTTATTCCCCATTTGCAATATCTTTAAAACAGTGTCTATTTTTAAATTAGACCTGCAACCTGAGGCTATCTTATGGAGTGTGTTAGGGCTCATGTCCATTTTTTTAGAGAGCTCCGAGTAAGAATACCTCGTAAGTAGTTCGGATAATGTATTCTGCACCTCATTCATCACCATTTCTTGCGTCATCATCATATTGCCTGTCGTATGCGATGTAGTATAAAATGAAATCTGTTTTTGTCGAGCAATCATATTTTCACCTTTTATTCACATTATACTCTATATATCTTATTGTATTTATATGTTTATTCTCTTAAAAGAACAAATGTATAAATAGGTATAATTACACCATATTATATAGAGGGATTATCCTCACAAAATATAAGGTGAAAATATGGCACTGTTCGGCAGTAAAAAAGAAGAAGGAGCAATTGTCCCAACCGCACGAGATGTGGTTAGAGCAATAGCAAAAGAAGAAGCGGAAGATGTAAAACTCAAAGATGATATTGCAACATTGAAAACAAAAGCAATTATTAAAGAAGCAATTGATGCAGACAATACAAAAGAAGAGATTGCAAAAGTAAGAGGAGATTTGGCAATGGCGACTAAAAAGATAGAAGAATTGCAAGCCAAAAGTCCAATTCCAAGACCATGAAATAGCATATTTAAGGGGGCAGATGGAGTTGATTAAGGAGCTCCTATTAAAGAGAGCCCCCTAAATAATTATATATTTTTTTAATTGGTGGAATTATGAAGTCAATATTCTTGCCTGTATTGGACGAAACCACAGTCGATGGGGTGGAAATCACAAAGGAATGGATTCAAAAATATGCCCCAACCATGGAAGGAAAGCCCGTTAATATTGACCATAATTATTACTCCCAAATCCCAATTGTTGTTGGAACAGTAGATAAAGTATTTTTCGACACGGAAGGAAGATTATATGCTAAGATTACAATAGGAGACAATTTAGCATATAAAATATCTGATGCAATAGAAGGGTGGGAGGACAATCCCGAAGCCGTTTTTAAAGGAGTTTCATTTGAATGGGGCACGAATGAGAATGGAGAATATGAATTTAAAGGTTTGGCTTTGTGCTTTAAGTCCATTCCAAAGGTAGATTTTGCAAAATTAAACCATCAAGTAATGGTGGATACAATATTGGCATCAGTGAAAAAAATAGAGGAAGATATAATGGATACTGAAAAAATAGCAGGAATTATTAAAGATGTGTTGAATCAGGAGCTCCCTGAACTTGTAAAAAGTCAGGTAAATGAGATATTTGCATCTCAACAGGAGGATAGTAAAAACACAGAAGGAAATAATGAAGACAGCATGGAATTATTGGCTTCAAAAATAGACGAAAACACAGCGATTATGAAAACAGCCATAAAAGAAATAGCCGAATTGAGAAAAGAACAAAAAATAATAAAGGCATCAGGGGGAGCTCCTCCAAATGGGGGCGGACAGGAAGATTATTCAAATGGAGTAGTCCTTGATTTATAGGTGATAATATGACAGAAATAATATCTATGCCCGTAGCGGCGACAGAATTAGAACCATATACATTGGTAAGAATTACTGCAACAGGTGTGGCTATCGCAACGCCTCCTGCCGAATCAGTAGCTGCAAAAGCGGACGGTGTTGTAATGCAAAATGCCCTCCCATTAGTTCAAGGTAGTATGTCCAATATAATAATAATGGGAGTGGCAAAAGTGAAACTTGCAGCAGGAGAAACACCTGTCGCAGGAGATTTTATAGCCCCAAATTCGAGCGGCTATGCAGTGAAAGACAACACATACGGCATATATAAGGTAATTAGAATAGCAGGAGAATATGCAGACATAATAATAAAATAGGTGAGACAATGGCATTAACAGCCACCGAAGCGGAAATCGTAAAACAAAGAATTCCAAAAATAATGGATACTCAAAATATAATTAGAAAAATCATGCCTATTGAAAACATTAAAAAAGATGCTGAAAGTATCAGGACTGAAAATATAACCGTTGATGAGAGTATATTGGCAAAGACGGGCATGGAGACAATTGAAATACCTTATAATGTCAGCCAAACGACAAAATTAGTAATTGATTTAAATGCAAAAATCACACGACCTACACGAACATTAGATACTGCCACATTTGCGAAATTGACAACACTTATTGGAAAAATCATTGTTAAGTCTGAAAACTATTACGGATTTAAGGAACTCACTGATAACTGCACAACTCAGGCTGCACAGGCAGGGTGGAGTGCCGCAGATACAAAACCTACCACAATTGCAGAAGATATTATTGATGCAATCGTGAAGATACAAAACTACACCACCGCACCAATATCTCTTGTATTGCCTACTGAAAAAGCAGGAGTGGTAATGCATCCTAATGATTATGGATTAAGCCCAATTACATTAGTGAAGAAAGATTTGGGGGCAATTAACAATATAATCACCACTTCATTAATTAATGAGCCACTTTTAGTCCCTAATGATTCGACAATACAATATCTTGGAAAAGCCACAAAAGTAGTAGTAGATAAGGAAGAATTCAAAAGCAGAAGGGAGACAATAGTGTATGGAAATGAGGCAATATGTCCAATTGTAGATGAAAAGAACGCAATAATTAAGATAACAGGGGCATAATGGTTGAAGTTTCAGAAGTATTAGCTAATGTGAAGCCTCTATTAGGAATGGAGGCTGATGAAGAATTTGCCAATCCCGACCAAGCTAATTCAGCTGCTAACTTGGCACTAAAAACATCGCAGGTTGAAGATGTCGATATAATAGCAATCCTTGCATGTTATTACTACACTCGACCAAGAGAAACTGACGAAGAAAAGGAGAACAACATATATTGGGAAATGTATATAAACGCAATAAATGAGTTTCTTAAAGGAAAAATTAACCCAAATGATGAAAATGGTAGTGATGAAATAGACGGGGCGGTATTCAATGACGAATTATAGCAGGGCAAAAGAAACAATAGAAAATATAATTAGAAACCTCAAAGACAAGGGAATTAAAATAAAGTCCCCTCTTTCTAAAACACAGGACTATCACTGTGAGGCGGACTTTTCAGTTGTGATTGAAAATAGACTGCCAGTAGTAGATGCGACAGTCGTATTTGATAAGCCTCCCAAGGAAGACACAGTGGAGAAGATTGAAGCAATTATGTCTATGTATAATTCATACTTATACGGCATATCTTTTGAGGACGACTATACAAAATTAGAATTTAGGAGTGTGATATAATATGGTTCTTGCAATTGATATTCCTACTCAGAGCGATATATTGAGTTCAGGAAAATTGGCAATATTTGGGGCGAAACCCCAAACGGATACATATACGGGAGATGGAACAGCCACAACATATACCTTAGTGAAAGGCGACGCCATGCTTGGAAGTGAAATTGTTAGAGTTAATGGAGCTCCAAAAATTGAGGGCACAGATTACACTGCGACACATACGAACGGAATATTATCAGCTATTAAGTTTTCTAATCCTCCTGCAAACGGGGATGAGATAACGGTTGAATATCTATATTTGGATTTGCCTCTGGGTGGAGCTTCGGAATTATCATTAAAAGAAGATAAAGACAAAGAAGAGATAAATGTAGATTGTAGTTATAGTAAGATACAGATTGAAAAAGGTTCATCAATTGGATTTTCCTTTAAAGACCTCCTTACTATTGGAGATATAAATATAACCGCATATTTTACGGGCGAGATTGAGGAAAGAGGCACATATACGAGGTATAGGAATGGAGCTTCAAAGAGTGGAAATATTGCAGTGATTGCCTACTCTATGGAAGCAACAGCCGCACACGGGATAGACGCACCTCAAAGGATTACGCTTATCTACGGTGCAATGCCTAATAGCTTAGACATCGACATTTCAGGAGCAACGAAAAGTTTCGACTTAACTGCTCAGAGTTATAGAATTATTGATTTAAAATAGGGCGGGATAAATGGACAATAATGAATTTTTAGAAAAATTGGACGATAAATTTGGAGAATTACAAAAAAATAAAGCAAAGAACCTGAAAGAAGTTGCGGAGCTCCTACAAACTTTCACCATCAAAATAAATGGAACAGAGATAGAAGCGAGATTGTGCCCCTCATCTATTGAAAAGGAAATGATTGAGGAATTGCAAAATAAAGAAACCACGCCATTAATGTTTGCAAAAAAATATTTTCCTCTTTGGTTCGGGGTTACGGTGGAAGAAGTGGAACAATATTCGTCGATTACAATATTGAACCTAATCAAGGCATATATGGGAGAATACGGAGCTCTGATACATCGTAATTTTCGCAATAATGGAGATGTCTCAGAGTGATGATTTAACCTCATTGTATTATGTGTGTGATTTCCTGCATATCCCTCCTTCTGAGGCGAGGACACTATCGCAGGAGGATTTCCACTTAACCGCAGGATTTGCAATAAGAAAAAGAAAAGAAATGCTACAAATGAGAGGTTTATTATGAATTATTCAACTTTTTTACTTTTATGCGGGGCTTGTGGGCTGGTATTATATGAGCTTGGAGCTCCCATTTGGGTAATTATGATAATTGGGCTCGGGCTTGGATTTATGGTGCAAATAGACAATACGGACGGGAAAAAATGAGTAGAAAAATAACTGTTGAAGGAGAATTAAAATTAAAAATGGAAGACAGTAAATTAAAGAAAAATATTGATGCTCTTAAAAAGATAGATAGTGAGCTCACCGTTAAATCAAATATAGAAGATGTAAAAAGTGATGTTTCAGAGCTAAAAACCACTGACGCTTCAATCGACTTCAACAGCAACCTAAATACTATTTTAAAAGACATTCAAGATATTGAAAATGTGTCTTCGCATCTCAATATAGATGATGCAGAATTATCCCAACTTAAAAAGAATTTTCAGGATATTAAAAATACAAATATAAATGCAAAAGCTAAGGTTGATAAAAGCGAATGGGAGCTCCTAAAAAAAGAATGGTCAGATAAATACACTATATCGGCAGTGGCATCTGTTGCAGGGGGAATGGTTGGAGGAAATGAAGCGGAGCAATATAATGACCTAATGACCATGTTGAGAGAAAGAGGGCTTACAAAGGAACAGGCACAGGAATTAATTGCAATAGGAAAGGAACAAGGGCTTAAAAACGATGAATTGAAAGATGCAGTATTATACAGCAACAAAGACACATTAGATATATTGACTTCTAATGATGAAACCACCAAACAACTACTGGCTTTAATGGCTGCGGCTGAACGGTCAGGACAGTCAGGGGCGGACGATATTTCCAGAATGATTTCGGCAATGGAACAATCAGGAGCTACAAACGACGAGATATTGAGAGTATCAAATGCAATGGTTGGAGAGATACAGAACGGAAACACAGAAGTTGCAGAAGCGATAAGAGAACACATGCCCGACCTAAAAGGACAGATGACTGCTGAAGAGTATGCCAGCATATTAATGCAGATGAATCTCCCGAGCTCCGAAGATGTATCTTATATGGGGGACACATTAGCAGATTTATCATTATATTCCAAACAGAATGGGAAAAATACAGATGATTTGTTAAATTCCATCAAAAATGCTAAATCCGATAAAGAATTACAGGAGATAGCAAAAAATACAAAGATGGATTATGAAAAAATAAATAGATTACACGAATACTTACAACGGGTTGATATGAACAAAGGGCTCGAAAACAGCACAAATAAATTAGATGAGCTGGTAGGTATAAATAAAGACCAACGGGGCATCATTGAGAAATGGACTGATGGGATAGGTAGCTGGATGGCAGATACAGGGTTATCCCAATATGCAGGAGAAATGGGTGCAGTAGCAGGGGGCGTAGGTAGCGTAGCATCCACGACGGTAAGTGTGGTAGCAGGGAGTAGCCTAAAAGACCTACTTACTGGAAAGCTCAAAATCAAAGAAATCCAACTACCGAAAAACCTTAAACTTCCAAAAATCAACATGCCCGATATAAAACTCCCTAATTTATCATCATTAAAGAATATTGCCCCCTATATTAAGAATATTAAAGGATTAGGACGGGCGTTTGGCGTATTGGGTATTGCAATTATGCCTGTGGCGGAGCTCCTTGATGGGGACATAAAAGGTGCATTGGCATGGTTGGGGACTGGATTATTGTTGGCAGTGAGCTCCGTAGGGACACTCGCATCTGCATTCACTATATTAGGGGGAGAATTGCTCCACCTAACAGGGTTTGCTGATGATGGAGGATTTACGATATTTGAATCGGGCATAATGGCATTAATGGCAGTCCTTACTTCATTTGCAGGGTTCATAACGGGGGACTGGTCGGTATCATCAGAATACCTTATACAGTCCTTCGAAGCATTGGGATTATCAACAGAAGAAGCGACAGCATTAGCGGAACAAGAGATAGCAAAGTGGCAGGCGTTTCCACAAAATATTATTGAATGGTTTTCGGAGCTCCCAACTGATATTGCAACCATCTTTGACGAAACATATTCTACCATAAAAACCGCATGGGATAATTTAGCAAATGACGCATACACTTGGGGAAGCCACTTTTTAGATAACTTAATCAATGGAATTAAAAGCAAAATAGCAGAATATACGGGCTTGATACAAGATTTAGCGGGTAAAGCAAAAGAATATTTAGGGCACACCACGCCCGATAAAGGACCGATGAAAGATGACGATAAATGGGGGCAGCACTTTATGCAGAACATTACAGGCGGGATTAAAAAGGAGCTCCCAAACCTCCAAAGAAACATCAATGCCACTACCAATATAATGAGCTCTGCAAATCCTTCTAACATTCAACCAGTTGTTGCCTCAACACCATCATCAACATCATACCGATACGGGGACATACATATAAATGTCGTTGGAAATGGGTTTGATGAACAACAATTAGCACAAAAAATATCAAATATTTTGAAAAAACAACAATATAGATAGGAATTTGCTTTTTTTTATTTTTTTATTTATAATTTTAATTTACAATGGTGATATATTATGGCACAACCTTATTGGATTGATGATAATTTAAATATTTGGACAAAAACGAGCATTGCGGCAAATAGTTCAACTGTTTTATATGTTAGAAAACAGGATGGATACAGTCCAGACGGGGATGCAGTGTTTGAATTCTTTGATGATTTTAATACATTAGACGCAAACATTTGGAACATAGGTGGTGGTTCTATTGATAACGGGTGGTATTCAAAAACTTCAACTGGTTGGTCAGGAATTTCAACAATAAATAATGTAAGACCATCTGACGCAGTGATTATTGGATGTAAATACACTGGTATTGATGTTCAGGTTGGTTTTACAGATGGTTCTATAAATTCACAAAATGTAGATTTTGCGTTATCTTCGGAAATATCAGGATGTGGGAATCCAGCTACGGCAGGATATTTGTCATCAAGCTCATCAAGTAGGCAATTTGTATCTGATGGTAATCCATTAGATAGTTCAAAAATTCACTATGCCACAGTAATAAGAAAAGCAGACAATACAGTAGATGTTAAAGTAATAAGGGAAGATGGACAAATATTCCAGAAAAGTGGTGCGTTGAATTACCCTGACGTAAGTAAAGAAAAACTTGCGATTCTTATGTGGGGGTCTGGTAAAGTCGATTATGTATTCGTCAGAAAATACGCCGACCAAGAACCAACTGTTTCAGTAGAACCAGTAGAACAAATAGACGACACAACTTATAAAATAACAATAACAAACAATAATGATTATGATTTAACAGATTTCCAAATCCCAATTGAAGGAATACCACTAACATCAAACACAGAAAGTTTATATGTCGAATATGCTCCACCGAAAGAAATAAAATACATTTACCTAATGAACACCAAAACAGCAGATGAAAGCGGTATATTATACGATTCATTTGCAAATGGTTATATCACATCACA
>OFAW01000078.1_pt1 | contig 14476 bp, 14 predicted proteins | sample 1520341 | NCBI WGS metagenome assembly OFAW01 (sample SAMEA3696446, study PRJEB22514) | metagenome | biome: water; feature: marine; material: hydrothermal vent | place: Pacific Ocean | collected 2014-08-12 | depth 1521 m | reverse complement strand
CAGAGACAGGGCTCTGCCCCTACAAAAATGGATGATTTGCGGTATATTTAAGACAAAATTACGCATCTTTTCAAGGAATATCAAAAAACTATATTTCCACATTGAACGTCAAAGAACCCATATTTTTTGGGCGGAAATGTTACTCCTGTTCGCCTGTTCCCGCACGGAAAAATTTACTTTTTGCAGGCGAATCCATTTAATAAAAAGGCCGTACCCTCCGGGAGGATACGGCCTTTTGTTTCTTAAACTTTATTTACCGGGCCTTAATATCCTCCCCTGTCTCTGGATGCACGCCACCACCAGGTAGCCTTTTGAGCTAAAAGCTCCACATCACCTGCCGCGCAAACACTTAAAAAAGATTTAAACCTGCGTACGCTTTTACCACTTAAAGGATTTTGCTCAAATAATTTGGTAAAAAGGGAAACATCCTGAGTCAGCATTTTTCTGGCAGCATCCATCCTGCGTTTAAATGAAGGAGTGATAAACTTATCCAGGTCCAGTTCTTCTGGCAGGCAGGCAAAATAAGACAGAGTGGTGATAAAATTTAATCCCTGAATATAGGCCATTGCCTCATCATGCTCCTGAGCACTGGTAACAAAAGTATTCATGCCAGCACAGGAGAACAGGTTCTGCACTGCTTCAAGGGCTTGTTCATCTTTTTTTCGACTGGATGGGCATATCGCCACTTTCAGGGGATCATCTTTTGCTGGCTCTGGCCCAAAAAGAGGATGCGTGCCCACAACAGGGCCGGCATAACTTTCTTCCATCTTTGTCATGGGAATTACCTTCACAGAACAAATATCAGCCAGAATAGTGGGAGGGGTTAAAAAACCTTTTATATTCTGCAAAACATTATCCAGAGCAGTAATAGGCACGGATAAAAGCACAAGATCCGCCTCTGGCAGAAAGGATTCAATATCCTTTTCAACCAGAGGCTTATCCAGTGAATGAATAGCCAGACCTATGGCCTTAAATTTGCGGATGAGAAGGCGGCCCATCTGGCCTTCCCCGCCAATAATGGTTATGTTTTTTGGTGTGTTAGCCATTAACCACCTTTGTCCATTCCTGCCAGAAGCCAGGGAATGACTTGGCAACGCAAGCCGGGTTATCAAGCTCAACATCTATACCTGCAAGTTCAAATAAGGACAAACTCATGGCCAGACGATGGTCATTATAGGTTTTAAATGAAATTTTTTGACCACGAGGGATTTTTTGGGGAAAAATTTCCAGCCCATCTTCAAGTAGCTTTGTTTTACAGCCCATTTTTGAAAGTTCATTGCTTACTGCTTCCAGCCTGTCGCTTTCCTTAATCCGCAAATGAGCAACATTGGTAATTCTGCTTGGACCATCAGCCAACGCCATGAGCACAGCAACAGTTGGAACAAGGTCAGGACAACTGCCCATATCTATTTCAATGCCATGCAAAGGGCGCGAACATTGTTTTTCCACCAGCACAGAACCCGCGGCAGCACTGTTTTCGCTATCCCCCTGACCTTTGTGCCAGACAACCCTGGCCCCCATTTTCTTTAAAATATCTAAAATCTCTTTGTCTCCCTGCAAGGAATCAGGATTTAAATTGTGCACAAGCACAGGCCCATCTTTGAGCGCACCAGCAGCCAGAAGATAAGATGCATTACTATAATCACCCTCCACATTATAACTTCTGGCTTTAAACTCTCCAGGGGTTATAATGAATCTGATCCTGCCAGGTATGATTTGCTTAATTTCTTCCAGGGTTTTGCTCTGCCAGGTATTATTTTCATATACTTCTATTTCTGGCTTAAGGCCAAAGTCCTGCATAACCTTTATGGTTAATCCCACATAAGGCCAGGAAACAACTTTTTGGCCACCCACAGTTATTATGGTTCTGTCTTCAGCCATGGTTGCAGCCAGAAGCAGGCCAGACAAAAACTGACTGCTTTGCTCCATGCTGATCTCAATTATTCCGCGTTTCAGGCCCTTTGTCGCAAGGACAAATGGCGGACATCCCTTATTTTCCAGATAGGCAAAAGAAACTCCCTGGTTTTTTAAAGCCATTTCCAGAGCATCAATGGGCCGTTCATGCATCCTGCCCTGGCCCTGAATCTGAAAACTTCCCTGGCCAGCAGCCACAATAGCTGTGAGCAACCTGCAGGTAGTGCCTGACTCTCCTACATCCAGAACAAGCGGGCTTTGGCTGTCCCGGCCAACTATTTTTCCGGCCAGGCCCTTTACCTTAAATCCATCCTCTGCTTTCTCAAAAACCACCCCTAACTTTTCCAGACAAGCCCTGGTTCTGGCGATGTCTTCACTCTCCAACAAATTAGAAATCAAAGACTCCCCTTCTGCCAAACCTGCCACCATTAAAGCGCGATGAGATATGGATTTGGAACTTGGTGCATATAAGTTAATCATGTTACCTCAACTTTAAGATACTATTTCTCAAAATCAATATATTCCCCTCTGGGATAACTACCCAATATACGCAAAGTATGACATTTATCCTGCAATTCCCTCAGCATGCCTTTGTATTCATCTGTAGTAAGATCGCATTCCACATCTACAAAAAAGACATACTTCCACTTTTCCATCTTAAAAGGCCGTGATTCCAATTTTTTCATATTAATGCCCTGTTTAGCCAGTACCTGGAGCACATGAACCAGAGCGCCTGGTCTGTCAGGAAGGGTAAAAACGATGGAAGTCTTATCATGGTTGCCTGTCTCTGGAGGGGCAGCACTGATAATTAAAAATCTGGTCCAATTATCTGGTAAATCCTCGATGCCAGAAGCCAGCACATTCAGATTAAACATCTCAGCCAGCTTTTTGTGGCCAATGGCAGCGCTTTTTGGCTCCTCTTCAACCCTTCTGGCTGCTCTGGCAGTACTTTCTTCAGGAATCACCGCCACATGGGGCAGGTGGACATTTAACCAGCCAGCGCATTGTTGCAAAGCCTGGGGATGGGAATAAACCCGCTCAATATTATTTAAATTGTCTTCCTGACTGAGCAATGAGTGGCTGATCTTACAAAAAATTTCAGCATGAATATAAAGATCAAAACGCAAAAAAAGGTCCAGGCTCTGGCCCACACTCCCCTGCAAAGAATTTTCCAGAGGAATGATACCCAATTCTGCTTTCTTCTGTGCTACAGACTTAAATACATCTTCCAGATTGTTTTCTGGAATAAAATCAGCACTATGTCCCAGATATTCAACTCCCGCAAAGTAGGAAAACGTGCCTTCCGGCCCCAGATAAACCACTGTCTGGGGCTTTTGCAACCGCCGGGAAGAAGATAATATTTCGCGATAAATGGCCTTTAAATGGTCATCAGGCAGGGGCCCCTGATTTTGTTCCAGCAACTTTTGCAAAACTTCTTTTTCGCGAAATGGCTTAAAAACAATATCATTAGACCTGGACTTCAAACGTCCAACAGCAATACTCAGGCTCGCGCGTTCATTTAAAAGCCTGAGCAATTCCCTGTCTAACTCGTTAATCTTTTTTCTTAATTCTTTTAAATCCTGCATACCCCTTCATCCTTCCGCGTTCATCCCTTCTTTTTCATCCTTCATCCTTCATCCTTCATCCCTTCTTTTTCATCCTTCATCCTTCATCCTTCATCCTTTCTTTTTCATCCTTCAATAATCTCCTCTTCTATCCGCATACCAAAGTGACGACCAGCCTGATCAACGCGGCAAAGTATCTCATCCCCAACATTTAATTCCACCACACTTCTGGGCTGTCCATCTTTACCTACCAGACGAATTGTTTCAGCATTTTGAATCACAACGCTACCTTCTGCCTGCTCTGCTTTTGCGGAAATCAAAATCATGGGCCGCACTTCAGTTTTTGTCCTGCCCACAACCACACTCTGGCTATTGCCCTGACTGTCCACAACCAGCACTTCCATTCCAGGTCTAATTTCTTCCAGATACCTGGTTTTATCTCCTGGCAGATATGTATATGAGTGCACAGCTCCGGCATTAATGCGAAAAGGCCTGGGAGCAACATAAGGGTTTACTTCTGTCTCAGCGTGAACAAGAAAGGTAAAACCGCTGGAATTGCCCACCAGCATTCCCTGACCTGTCTTTAAAATGGAAATAGTGTCAACACAGACCCGATGCCCAAGCCCAATTGGCTCAATAGCAGTAATTTTAGCTGGTACAAGTTCTAACTTACCCAGGTCTAACTTCACCTGTTTGACAATTTTTTTCAATTCCTGCGCGCCTTCAGGCACAACAACAACAAATTGAACGCCCTTCTCCAGAATTCCCAGAGCTGTCCTGGCCTCCTCCAGGCTGGAGACTTCCATGCCTACCTGATCACATTGAGCAACAATGTTTTCCACTGGAATAATTTCAACCCCTCTTTGCAGGACCACCTTCTGACCGGCCAGAAGTTTTTTTACAGCTTCTTCTTCATCCTTTTTTTCCTTGATCTCAATCCACTCCATCTCATCAGCAACCAGAACCTGCACCCGGCCAAGGGCAGAAATCTTTTCAACGTCATCTTTGCTTGCAATAATCCCATCTACCCCTGATTCCAGCGCCAGAGTGACCAATTTTTTATCAAAAGGAATAGCTTTAAAATATACTTGTTTACGCATACTTAACTCCTTTATTGAAAACAGGAGACGTAAGAAGCTTGCGCTTCTTACGCCCTTTTCCCGCTTTTCACTTCTTTCGCTTCTTACGCTTCTTTCACTTCTTTCGCTTCTTACGCTTCTTTCACTTCTTACGCTTCTTTCGCTTCTTACGCTTCTTACCCTTCCAGCACTGGCAGAGCCTCTTCCACGCTGGCCTCTTCATGAACAATCATAGCCAGCGCTTTTACAATAAGGTCTGGATTTTTATGCTGGAAAATATTTCGGCCAACAGAAAGGCCAGCACCGCCAGCAGCAACAGAATCATGAACCATTTGCAGAATATCCCGATCATTGTTCATCTTTGGCCCTCCAGCAATAACCACTGGCACACAACAGGCATTCACAACTTTCTCAAATGAGTCAGGTGTCCCGGTATAAGGGACTTTTACCACATCAGCGCCCAATTCTTCTCCCACACGAGCGCAATGAGCAACAATATCAGGATCAAATTCATTTTCTATTTTTGGGCCACGCGCATAAACCATAGCAAGAACCGGCATGCCCCACTCATTGGCGCGGGAGGTTATCTCACCCACATCTCTTAGCATGTCGCGCTCAGTCTCATCGCCAAGATTGAGATGCACAGAAACAGCATCAGCTCCCAGACGAAGCGCGTCTTCTACCGTCCCGACCAGAGTCTTGGCATTTGGAAACGGAGAAAGCGTAGTGCTTGCGGAGAGGTGAATAATCAGACCCACATCACGGCCATGACCCCTGTGTGAGCAGCGAGGCAATCCTTTGTGCATAAGCACGGCATTGGCACCACCTTCTGCCACTTTGTCCACTGTCTCCCGCAGGTCAACCAACCCGAATATCGGCCCAACTGTCACCCCATGATCTAAGGGTACAATAATTGTTCTTCCGGTATTACGATTAAAGATTCTCTCCAGACGAATGGCTTTTCCCAGATGCATACTGACCTCCTTTAATTTGGGGCCGCATGGGCCGGCGAACCTTAAACATAAAAAAAGGGCCGCCGGCTTTTGCCTGCGGCCCTTTGGTTTTGGCTTATTGTTTAACTTTAAACCTCTCCCTCCAGACCACAGGCCCTGCTAAAATAAAAATACCAAAAGTAAAAGCTAAAAAAGCTACAGATGCTGTGGTTGGAGGAATTGTTGTTCAACATGACTTGCATTATTAATCCTTTTTCGTCTCTCCTGTCAAGCCATTTTCACCAAAAATCACAAAAACACTAATTTACAATTTTGTGTAATTATTTCTCATATCATCAAACGTTTAACTTACAAAGAAACAAAACTTTCCCTTTCTCAAACTATACGCTATAACATATTGATTTTTTTAAAGAAAAAAAATCAAAATTTATTTAACAAAATTGTAAAATAATATTTCTTAGAGCCTATTTTCTCAGGCTATAAACTAACAATTTTGTAAAAGGACTACCAGGCAGCAGACATTAAAAATAAAATCTCTAATTATTTAATGGTGTTACACGATTGGCCCGCCCTTTGCTTCAGGGAAACAACAAAGCACAAATTTTTTTGCTAAAAAATTTCAAAAGGAGGTTTTATGAACAGGAAAATTTCAAAAACGAGTTCATGGCTTAAACTTGCTCTTCTAACTGGTGGAGCACTGGTCATCCCCCACACGGCCCTGGCAGCGGAAGAGACCCTGTCTCAGGCCAATGCCAACATTCTATGGACCCTGATTGCTGCCATTCTGGTTATGTTCATGCAGGCAGGGTTTGCTATGGTGGAAACAGGTTTCACCCGCGCCAAGAATGCAGTAAACATTTTAATGAAAAACGCCCTTGATTTTGCTATTGGCTCTATCTTCTTCTTCCTCTTTGGCTTTGCCATTATGTTCGGCAAAGATATTGGCGGATTTATTGGAAATTCTGGCTTTGCATTGTCCGGTTTTAATGCTTCAACACCTGATGGACAGTGGGCATTAACCTTCTGGTTTTTTCAGTGCGTATTCTGCGCTACAGCAGCCACCATTGTTTCTGGAGGTATTGCTGAACGCACCAACTTTAAAGCCTATATTTTTGTCAGCGCAGCAGTTACTGCTCTGGTCTATCCCATTTCAGGCCACTGGGCATGGGGCAGCTTATGGTTAGGTGATGTAGCAGGAGGATGGCTGGAAAAAATGGGTTTTGCCGATTTCGCCGGCTCCACTGTTGTCCACTCAGTTGGAGGCTGGATAGCTCTGGCAGGTGCCATTGTGTTAGGTCCACGTAAAGGTAAATACACCCCTGATGGCAAGTCCAATGCTATTCCGGGTCACAATATACCACTTGCCGCCCTGGGCGTGTTTATCCTCTGGTTTGGCTGGTTTGGTTTTAACCCTGGTTCTACAACTACTGCGGACGGAACCATCGGTTATATTGCTGTAAATACCAACCTGGCTGCAGCAGCAGGAGTTTTAGGTGCGATGATTGCTGCCTGGATTAAGTTTGGCAACCAGATGCTTCTTTTACCTTAAACGGCGCTCTGGCCGGTTTAGTGGCTATTACTGCCGGCTGTTATGAAGTATCGCCCATTGGCTCTCTCATAATTGGCCTGATGGCTGGAATTCTCTGCGTCTTATCAGTTGAGTTCATTGACAAGGTTTTAAAGGTTGACGATCCGGTTGGCGCTGTATCTGTACATGGTGTTTGCGGTGCTTTTGGAACCCTTTGTGTTGGTTTGTTTGCTGCTCCTGGTTATGGTGATCTTACCGGTCTTTTGTACGGTGGCGGTTTTGCTCCGCTCTGGCCACAGATTGTAGGCGTTGTAACTGTGTTTATCTGGGCCTTTGGCACAGGATTTATTCTCTTTAAAATCGCTGATGTCTTCTTTGGCGTGCGTGCCAGCGAAGAGGAAGAAATCAAGGGCCTGGATATCACCGAACATGGCATGGAAGCATACAATGGATTCCAGATCTTTACTACTGAATAATAGCAAAACTAAAAGGAGTACGCACGATGAAACTAATCATTGCCTATATAAGACCCGAAAGGCTCAATGCTGTTAAACAGGAACTCTATGCTGCCAAGATATTTAATATGTCTGTAACCAATGTCCTGGGTAGCGGACGGCAAAAGGGTTTTACAGAAACTTACAGAGGTGTAGTAGTTGAAGTAAATTTGTTGAAAAAAGTCCGCCTCGAAATCGGCGTCAATGATGACTTTGTTCAGCCAGCAATAGATGCCATCAAAAAAGGTGCCCAGACCGGCAAAGAAGGTGACGGAGTCATCTTTGTACTGGAAATTGCTGATGCCATGCGCATCAGAACTGAGGAAAAAGGCCCCGCCGCTATGGGTTAAGCCAGCGCATCCCTCCTCTATCATATATCTATTCTCACTAAAAAAGGGCAGGTCAATGACCTGCCCTTTTTAGTAACGGAGAAATAAAGGGACAGGAGAAATATCTGATAGAAAGATAACTTAAAAGCTAAAGTTAGCCCATATACCCCATATCAACGAAATTTAGGTAGGAGATAAGCTAGAAAAAGTTTTGTGTGGTCTGTATGATGTCTGTGATGTCTCTAAGAAACCTGAATAAATATAAAAATTAAATAAAAAAACAGCAGAAGTTTTTGCTCATCAACTATGGTGTCTGCCTGAAAGAGTAGATATCTTCAAAGCCTGATATCTTATGCGGCTGTCGCTCTTTCTCTATTTTTAATTTATCCTTAAACCGTTGAAACTGTTCTTTGACAAATTGACTGCTGCCCAAAAATACTCCCTCTGTCAGATATCTTGTCCTGTACAACAAACGGTCTGCCGTGGTAAACTTAAATTTCTTTTTGCGTTCCTTTGCAACTGTTTCTTCATTAATTGACGCGCCCTTTGGACTTTCCAGGCAGCCATGTTCATACACATATTCCCGATACATACGAAACCGCTCTTTTACATCGTCTATCTCATACTGTTTCAGACCAAAATCCAGACTGAGAAATCCATCTTTATTGTCTGTTCTGGCCAGATAACCCATGGATGACCAGCGATAGTCTTCAGGCTTTTTGACTATGCCAGCCCTGATGGGATTTAAATCAATATAGGCCAGGCAATTAATCAGAGTGTGACCTTTTTCAACGATAACGCTTTTGAATCTGTCTGACCAGAAATAGCCTTTGCGCCCATAAGTTTTATTATAGTACCAGGTGAATTTTTGTTTTAATTCTTTGATAAATTCAGACAGATTGGTCCATTTTTGTCTGAAATGGGGGATTTGATCTTTTGTCAGGATGCGGTCTTTGTCTTTGTAATAGATTTCAAAGCTGCGTATGACGTCATCATCTGACATGTCATCCTGTGGATAGGTTTGCACCAGAAGATGAAAGTGATTGCCCATGATGCAAAAGCCCAGGATGTCCACAAAATAGACAGAGGCCAGGAATTTGAGGATTTTAAGAAAAACTTCCTTGTCAGTGTCAGTAATGGGCAGTCCCTGAAGGGCGGTTCTGGAGATGACGTGATAGACAGCAGGCTGGTCAGTGACCAGCATCCTGGGGATGCGTGGCATAACATATACCTCCTGTGAGTTTGAAGTTGAACTGAAGATTAAAGGAAGAGAGAGGAGTTGTCAACTAATTTCTCCTGTCCCTCTGTCCCCTTTTACATTTTCTTAACATTTTTAACATCTATTTTAGATGATTTTGGGTTAAATCTGGAAGTGAGATAAACAACAATCAGGCGGCAGGAGGTGTAATGATGAAAAAATTAGTAATGTGGTTTTTCATGTTTATCCTTGGTGCGGTGTTGTTAGCAGCCTGCACTACGCCAGGGACAAAGGATGTGGCTGTCAAACAAAAAGAGATGGTTCCTGAGCAAAAAGCTGCCCAAAAAGTTGCAATGTTGAGCCATCCAGCCCTTAGTGAACAGGAGAAATATATCCCCTGTTCTGAGTGTCATGCCAGAACAACCCCGGAGGTCTATAAGGAGTGGGCAGATTCTTTGCATGGCATGACCAATGTCAAATGTTTTCAGTGTCATGGCACGTTTGAGACTTTTCAGGCCTCGCCTGACGAGTTGAAATGTATGGCCTGTCATCCAAAGGAAACAGAGCACAAGCCAGAGGGTAAGCATTGCGTGGATTGTCATTTAGAGCATCGTTTTACCGCGCATAAATAATGCTGGAGGAGGTAGTAATTATGGCAATGACCAGAAGAGATTTCATCAAGGCTTCTGCGGCAGCAAGCGCTGCTCTGCTCGTGGGCATAAATCTGGGTAAGGCTAAAACAGCTCAGGCAGCAACCACGCAGGATGTTGATAAATGGGTGCGGGGTGTTTGTCGTTTTTGCGGGGTAGGTTGCCGTGTAGAATTGGGTTTAAAAGATGGTCGTCCGGTTGCTTTGCGCGGCGTGTCAGGCTCCAAAACCAATCTGGGTTTTCTTTGCATGAAGGGTATGCTTTTTCATCGCATTATGTATCATCCGGATCGTCTTAAAAAACCGCTTTATCGTGAGCGCAAAGATCAGCCCTTTAAAGAAATTTCCTGGGAAGAGGCACTTGATATTGCAGCCGCAAAGTTTGCTCAGGCTGTCAAAGAACACGGTCCAGAGAGCGTGGCCTATTATGGTTCAGGACAGTGTTTGACAGAAGAGACGTATATTTTTCAGAAAGTTATGCGCGCAGGACTCAGGAGCAATAATGTTGAAGGTAACCCCAGGCTTTGCATGGCCAGTGCTGTTGGCGGGTATCTGACCTCTTTTGGCGCTGATGAACCCATTGGAGCTTATGAGGATATAGAAAAGGCATATTGTTTTTTTATTATCGGTTCCAACATGGCAGAAGCGCATCCGGTGATTTTCAGGCGTCTTATGCGCCGTAAACTTGATAAACCGCAGGAAGTAAAGGTCATTAATGCTGATCCCCGTGTTTCCCCGACATCCCGCATTGCTGACATGCACCTGCAATTTACACCGGGCACTGACCTGGCCCTTTTAAACTCTATGGCCTATGTGATTATTGAAGAAAAATTGTATGATGAAGAATTTATTAAGAATTACTGCAAATTCAAAAAGCCCGGCAAACCTGTCACGGATGTAGGTTTTGAAGATTATAAAGCCTATCTTGCTGATTATACTCCGGAGCGTACAGCAAGCCTTTGCGGTGGTAATATTACAGCGGAAAATATCCGCCAGGCAGCGCGTATGTTTGCCACTTCGCGCGGGACAATGAGTTTCTGGTGCATGGGAATCAACCAGCGCATTCGCGGTGTCTGGGCCAACAATTTGATTCATAATCTACATATGCTTACAGGCCAGTTGTGCAAGCCAGGGGCAGACAGCTTTTCTCTCACAGGCCAGCCCAATGCGTGCGGTGGCGTGCGTGAAGGTGGGGGCCTCTGTCACATCCTGCCCGGACATCGACCAGTGAAGATTGATAAATTGCGCCATCAGGTAGAGGATTTGTGGGGTGTTCCGCGGGGACGTATCCCTAAAAAGCCAGGTTATCATACCGTGGCCATGTTTAGTGCGGTCAATGAGGGTAAAATAAAAGCCATCTGGATTAATTGCACAAGCCCGGCCCAGAGCCTTCCCAATTGTGATAAGTATCGCAAAGGCATGGCCCGCGAAGATGTTTTTATGGTGGTGACAGAGATTTTCCCCACCAAGACCACTGAACTGGCCAACCTTGTTTTGCCGACTGCTTTTCATTTTGAAAAGACCGGAGTTTATGGCTGCACAGAGCGTCGTTCCCAGCTCACGGTAAAGACTGTTGACGCGCCTGGCGAGGCAAAGCCAGAGGTCTGGATCGTGCGCGAGTGGGCCTTAAAACTTGCTGAAAAATTAAATGACCCGGTGATCAAAAAATGCGTTGAGCCTTTTGTGGGCCTGGACGAGGATTTTGACCTGCCAAAGGCTATCTGGGATGAATATACGCAGAAAATTACTGCTGGCAGAGACAATGACCTGCGGGGCGCTACTTATGAAGTGCTGATGCAAATGGCTGATGGCGTGCAATGGCCAGCACCAACCAGAGAACATGCGCTTAAAGGCGGTACCTATAAGAAATTCGTGCGCGGTATTGACCCGCTGGCTGACAAACATGCAAAAGATGACAAACCCTATGTCTTTTACGGGCCAGCGCACAAAGATGCCAAACTTTATTTCTGGCTGCGGCCATATAAGGGGGCTGCTGAAGAGCCAGATAGCGAATATCCCTTCTTCCTTTCTACTGGCCGCATTATTGACCACTGGCATACCACAAGCATGACAGGTCGTATTCCAGAGCTAATGCGAGCCAATCCTTATGCTTATGTGGAAATAAACCCCAAAGATGCAGCCCGGCTTGGAATAAAACCTGGCGATATGGTGGAGGTGACAACCAGGCGCGGAAAATGCGTTTTGCCGGCCAAGATTTATGTTGGCCCGATGGAAGGCATGGTGTTTGTTTACTGGCATGATATGCATGAGGACAGGATGATTAACAGAGTGACCAAAGACGCGTTTGACCCAGGCTCCAAAGAACCGGAGTTTAAGATCTGTGCGTGCAGGATAAGCCGCGTTTCTGGGCCAAAGCAACTCAGGCCATTTATTGTTCAGATGTGATTGTTGAGGGAAAATTAGAGGTAAGGGGTAATTTACCCCTTACTTCTATATTCAAGGAGGTAAATAATGCCAGTGGCAGGTTTTGTGGTTAATGCCAGACGCGAGGATTTAAAGGCTGTTGTGGATAAATTACAGGAGATAAAAGGGGCTGAAGTGCATGGCACAGATGATAAAGGCCATATTGTGCTGGTGCTGGAAGGTGATAGCGGTGAAGAAATGGAAAAGGTTGCTGCTGGCATAACCAGAATGGATGGGGTTATTTCTTTACATCTGGCTTATTTTCATGCCGAAGATGAGGTGGAGAAAATTGAAAGGGGAGAAATCAAACCCAGATTTTCCTTTGGCCGGCAGCACGAAAAGAGCTGTGTTCTCTAGGAGAGAATTGCTGAAAAAAATCCTTTTCTCTCTGGCTGCGGGTGCGGTTGAAGCAGGGAGAGCATCTTCTTCTGATGCCCAATCATCTCCCATTAAGACCAATGTGCTGCGTCCGCCAGGCGCGGTCAAAGAAGATTTATTCGCTGCTAAATGCATTCGTTGTGGTCGGTGCGTGGAGGCCTGCCCTTACAACTCTATCAAGATGCTGGATATCCGTGCTGGATTTTTTGCGGGCACGCCTGTTATCTACCCTCAGGATATTCCCTGTTACCTCTGCATGAAATGCGTTGAAGTCTGTCCCACTGGCACTTTGCAAAAAGTAAAGCAAAGTGAAGTACGCATGGGGCTGGCTGTGATTGATCACACCCTTTGTATTACCTGGAAATTGCAGGCCCTTTGTCGCACCTGTTACAATGTCTGTCCGTATAAGGAAACAGCCATTAAACTGGATCAGTTAAGGCCGGTTGTTGTGGAAGATAAATGTGTTGGCTGTGGGCTTTGTGTACATGGCTGTCCTTTGCCCACAAAAGCGATCCGTATAGAACCGATTTATTCTTTTTAAGCTTTATTAAACTTTTTTTGAATGTGTTTGAACCATGAAACATTACAACCGCTTTCGTTTTATTACCCTTTTATTGGCTTTTTTGCTTATTTTAATCATTCCTTTTTTGCATCGCTATTTCGACTTTCAATTTATCCAGGGCTGGTACCAGTCTTTAGGAATTGGTAAACTCTGGTTTGTCTCTCCCCTGGAAGGTCTGGAGTCCATTCTGGTCTCCAGGCAGATTTATGTCCCGGTCCTGATCGGAATGCTGCCAGCAGTGTTGATAGCGTTATTTTTAGGCCGTGTTTTTTGCGCATGGATCTGCCCCATAAGTTTTTTGTCTGAATTAATAGACAGGGTAATCTGTCGCAAAAAAAAGAAAAGAGAGTTGTTGCGATTACCACGACAGGTTTTCTGGTTTGCCCTGCTGGGCGAACTTGTTTTGACCATGATTATTGGCGCGCCCCTGTTTGTTTTCCTTTCTCCGCCCGGTCTGGTGGGCCGGGAAATGATGCTGGCAGTTATGTTTCATACCCTGGCCCTTGAAGGGGTGGTGATTGTTGTTGTGCTTTTGTTGCATTTATTGAGCAACCGTTTTTTTTGCCGCTATTTGTGTCCCCTTGGCGCGTTACTGGCATTTATTGGCGCGCGCAGGCGCTTAAAGGTGGAACTTCAAGCAGGTGAAGAGCAAAAGTGTCTTCATTGCGGTTTATGCGCAAGATCCTGTCCTCTGGGGCTTGATCCTGAAAAAGGAGAGACAGCCAGTATGTATTGCTGGAATTGCGGTGCATGTATAGATGCCTGTCCTCAGGATGTTTTGAAGTTTAGATTCAGTGAACAGTGAACAGTGATCAGTGATCAGTGATCAGTGAACAGTGATCAGTGAGTAGTGAAAGAGATAGGATCCTGAACATCAAAAGACTGTTCACTGAAGACTGTTCACTGTTCTACTGTTCACTGTTCACTGATTTACTTTCTAAGTCCTAATCGTTTGATGAGATTTCGATACCTTTCGATGTCTTTATTTTTTAGATACTTGAGCAGGTTTCTTCTTTTACCAACCAGTTTTAAGAGGCCGGTGCGAGAATGAAAGTCTTTTTTATGCACTTTAAAGTGTTCGGTCAGGTAGTTAATCCTGGCGGTTAAAAGAGCAACCTGCACTTCAGGAGAACCAGTGTCTCCATCATGTTGTTTGAACTCATCAATAATTTTTGCCTTTTCTTCAGGTGTCATTACCACAGCAACATCCTCCTTAAGTTTTGTAAGGGCAATCCCTGTGTGGTTGCCCGTTTAGTTCGGGTGCATCCGCCAGTAGCGGGTAACCACCAATTTCAACCGTACTTCAGGGACAGGCGCAAGCGCCTGTCCCTGTCACGCAAGTACTTTAGCGGTAAGTCAATCCTGGCGGATAATGACTATCCCGCTACTGGCGGATGCACCCA
>OFAW01000077.1_pt1 | contig 14507 bp, 18 predicted proteins | sample 1520341 | NCBI WGS metagenome assembly OFAW01 (sample SAMEA3696446, study PRJEB22514) | metagenome | biome: water; feature: marine; material: hydrothermal vent | place: Pacific Ocean | collected 2014-08-12 | depth 1521 m | reverse complement strand
GTAAGTCAACACAGGCAGTTAATGACTATCCCGCTACCAGCGGATGCACCCCTATGGCTGTACGTCTGTGCTCGCACGAAAAAATTTTCTTTTTTGCAGGCGACTCGTTTCTGCTTAAACGGTACAAAATTCCGGGAGGTACTAAATAAAATGTCGTTAAAAAAACTTCTTTCATTGACAGGGGTGTTACTGGGTCTATTCGTGTTAGCCAGTATCATTGGAAATGAAATTTTGACTTTTAATGGTTTTGAAAAGGAAACCATGAAGAATCTGGCTGAGCAGAAAGTAGTTCGCTATCAGGATATGTTAAGAGTGCTGCAGGAGCAGGCATTGCGTCAGGCAGCATTGTTTGCCGCGCTTCCTGAAGTTGTGGCTGCTTTTGAGATTGCACACCAGGGAGATATAAATCAAGAAGACGATCCATATCTTCAGCAGGCAAGAGAAAGGTTGAGACAGATTTTGCACGATAATTTAAAAAGTTTTCAGAAGATTATGGGGCAAAAATTTAAATTGCATTATCATTTGCCCAATGGCCGGAGCCTGGTGCGGTTGTGGCGTAAAAAGCAGACCAAACGTAATGGTGTGTGGGTTGATGTATCTGATGATATTTCTTCTTTTCGTCAGACTGTACTGGATGTCAACAGGTCAGGAAAACCTGTGACTGGCATTGAAATTGGCCGGGGTGGATTTGTAATAAGAGGCCTTGCCCCTGTGCGCAAGAATGGAAGGCAACTGGGCAGTGTAGAGGTTTTGCTTACATTTGATTCCATTTTAAATACTACTGGTAAAGAAAAGGCAACTTTTCTTTTAATGAATAAAGATAAACTGGGGGTTGCCCGCAAGTTGAACGGCAGGCCAGTTGTAGGTAATTTTGTAGTCGTTGAAGGTAAAAATGTATCTCTTTTAAAGAATATTCAAGAGGCAGGGATGTTGCAATCTGTAAGGCAAGGAGTACAAACATTTCTGGATGGTGAAAATTTTTATATAGGTTTTCCATTGCGTGATTATGCTGGCAGACAGATCGGTGCGTTAATAACAATTGTAGATTTTTCCAGATTTAATCATCTTTTAAAAAGTGGCTTATGGCAATCGTGTGGAATAATTATAGGAATAATACTTGCAGTTGTTGTCATCTTGCTGTTTGTTTTTCATAAATTTTTATTTAATCCTCTGGATAGATTGAATATTTATGCCAGAGAGATAACAATGGGCAATTTTAATATGGAGCTGAATTTGAATTTAAAAAATGAAATAGGTGAGGTGGCTGATTCTTTACGCAAAATGTCAGTGGTCTTAAAAGACATTATTGATGAATTAACCAGCTTAACCAGAGCAGTGAAAGATGGCAGATTGCAACAAAAGATGAGTCTGACAGGAAAGGAAGGGACTTTTAAAGAACTGGCCAGAGGCATTAATTCCATGCTTGATGCATTGCTGGAGCCAATCAATATTCAGGCACGTGCGCTTGAGCTTATGGCTGATGGTGACTTATCTGCTTTGATTGAGCAAAAATTTAAAGGAGATCATCAGCGTATAACCAGTTTGATCAATAAGTTTTTAAAGGAGATTAATGAAAGGCTGGATAGCATAAAGCAGGCTGTTAAAGGAGCAAATGTTGCCAGTAAGCAGGTAGGTTCTGCTTCTCAGAGGCTGTCTTCATCAGCCCAGCAGCAGGCCACATCCCTGGAAAGAATATCCAGCACCATAGAACAGATAGACAGTCAGGTAAAAATGACTGCTGAGAATGCTCAGGTAGCCAACAATCTGGCCAATGAAACAACTTCTGTGGTCAAACATGGCAACGAGCAGATGGAGAAGATGGTTGATGCTATGAATGCCATTGCAGAAGCATCACAGAACGTTGGTAAAATTATCAAGGTTATAGATGAGATAGCCTTTCAAACCAATTTGCTGGCTTTAAATGCTGCTGTTGAAGCAGCCAGGGCCGGTCAACATGGCAAAGGTTTTGCGGTGGTGGCCCAGGAAGTGAGGAATCTGGCAGGCAGGAGTGCAAAGGCAGCCAGAGAAACAGCAGATTTGATAGAAAATGCCCTGAGCCAGGTGAACGTGGGAGTGGATCTGGCCAATGATACAGCAGGAATATTGAAAGAAATAGGCCAGCATGCAGCCAGGACAAAAGACCTGGTGGCAGAGATAAGTACAGGCTCACAGGAGCAGGCAACTGGCATTGAGCAAATAACAAAGTCTATAACAGAGATAAACGCTGGCGTACAGGGTGTTGTTCAACAGAGTGAAGAATTGACTTCAACCTCAGAAGAGCTTCAGGCTCAGGTGAAAACAGTGTTGCAAAATATTGCCTGTTTTAAATTACTATCATCAACAGCGGCTGTTTAGAGCCGCGTTTAAAGCAAGAGGATGTCTATGGACAAGGAGATCCTGGAACAATTTGTCTTTGATGCAGAGGAATTGATTGATTCTGCTGATGAGGCACTCATTAACCTGGAGGCTGGTCAGGGAGATGCATCTGAGAATCTGGCGGTTCTTTTAAGGGGCCTTCATACCCTGAAAGGTACTGCTGCGTTTTTTGATTTGACCCTGTTTAGCACTTTTGCCCATTTTCTGGAGGATATGATTCAGCCTTTTAAAGATCAGGGGACTGTGCCGGATCCTGGCGTTATAGCGGATTTGTTTCTTGGCATTTCACTTTTGCGCAGGATACTGGAAGGGTTGAATGAAGGCCGCAAAGAAGAGGATTTTAAAGAAGAGATAGAGCAGTTTAAACAGGAAATTGCGGGCGCACGGGAGAAATCAGAGCCGCCAGAACAACCAAAAGAACCAGAGAGCAAAGAAGATAGCAAAGCAGAGGTAATCTCCGGGGATAATCTGTCAGCAGAAAGTGTTGCGTCGCAGGAGAAACCACAGTCTCAGGACAGGGTGCAGGATAAAAAGACTGCAGCAGAATCAGACACAGAAAAGAAAAGAAGTGACAAAAAAGCAACAGCGCGTCCTGTTCAGGAAACATCAGCCAGCAGCCAGAATCAGTCTCAGCCAGAGAAGAAAGGTGTGCCAGGAACTGAGCAACCTGGCAGGGAAAAAACAGTTGCTGCTAAAGGCAAGAAAACCGGGCAGGCTGTAAAAACTGCTTCCAGAAAACGCAAGGAGCCTTTTTTAAAGGTACGTTCCCAGAAAGTTGACGAATTAATGGATATGGTGGCCGAGTTTGGCGTTGCTCTGGCAGAAGTGTTTCACCATCCTGCCCTGAAAGAGATTGAAGTGGAGGGGCTGGAGGAGAAACAACATCAGGTGGAAGTGCTGTTGCGCAAATTGCAGGATATTGCTGCTGGCTTAAGATTGGTGCCTGTTTCCACTCTTTTCAGACCCATGCAGCGTCTTGTGCGAGACCTGGCCAGAACCACAGGCAAGCAACTGGTTTTAAAAATGGAAGGAGAGGAAACAGAACTGGACAAGGTGGTGATTGAGGCCCTGCACGATCCCCTGGTGCACATGATTCGTAATTCAGCCGATCATGGCATTGAGCCTCCAGAAGAGCGCAAAGCAGCAGGCAAGCCAGAAAAGGGTACCATTACCCTGCGTGCCGCGCAGCGCGGGGGAGAGGTCATTATTGAAGTTGAAGATGATGGCCGGGGTCTGAACCGGCAGGCAATTTTGCAAAAGGCCAGGGAAAGGGGGCTCCTTGGGCCTGATGACGAGCCAGATGACAGGACTTTGTATCAGTTCATTTTTCATCCTGGCTTTTCAACAGCCAAACAGATTACCAGTGTTTCAGGCCGCGGGGTGGGCATGGATGTGGTGAATGCAGCAGTAAGTGAGGTGCGTGGCAGAATTGAGATTGACAGCAAACCTGGCCAGGGCAGCAAAATATCCATTTGTATTCCTTTAACGCTGGCTTTTCTGGATAGCATGATAGTTGTGGATAAAAATATACTTTATGCCATTCCAACGGAAAATGTGAAAGAGGTATTGCAGCCCAGAAATGGATGGCTGGTGCAAACATCAGCCGATAATATAGAGATGGTCCATGTTCGTGATGAGTTGATTCCCATTGTTAGATTGGAAGAGTTCTTTCGACTGGAAGAGGATGAAAGGGATTTGCATTCCAGACTGCTGGTGATTGTGCGTGGGGAAAGAGGGGGACTGGCTATTCCTGTAGATGAGATTATTGGCCAGCAGCAGGTAACAATCAAGCCTTTGCAGGGCCATGCCAAAGATATTAAGGCCGGGGCCGGATGGGCATTGCTCGGCTCAGGTGATACTGCCCTGGTACTGGATACCAGGAGACTCGGGTGAAAGAAAGGATGAAGGATGAGGGGTGAAGGATGAAGGATGAAGGATGAGGGATGAAGGATGAAGGATGAAGGTTGAGGGGTGAAGGATGAAGGCCAGATTTGAGTTTTTGCAGTTAAATCAGGCAGGGAAATGGGAGAAACGGGGGAAGATGAATGGTTATACCTGTTGAAAATGAAGATTACAGGGCACTGGAAAAGATTTCAGCCTGGCTGCAACAGCGTACAGGGATCTTTTATCCACCAGCCAAGATGGTGACATTGCAGCATAAGTTGTTTAAGGTTTGTTTACAACATCGTACAACATTGCCGCAAATAGCCTCCTGTTTGATAAATGGGACAGACAGGGCTTTGTGTTTGCAGGTTATAGCTGCTGCCTCCACCAATCATACTGCCTTTTTCAGGGAAGAGATATGGGATTATTTTAAAGATCATATTTTACGTGAATTGCTGGCTACACAGAAGCAGCTAAGAATCTGGAGTGCTGCTGCTTCCTCTGGTGAGGAGGCCTACACTATTGCCATGTGTGCTGCCGAGCTGGTGGGTCTGGCTACATTAAAACAGAAAATAGCTATTCTGGGCACAGATATTAATTTTAAAGTATTAAAACGCGCTGAAGAAGGGATTTATACTTCTGAGCAGCTGGATGGTCTGGAAAAAGATATTTTGCAAAAATATTTTACTTTTGTGAGCTCAAATTTTGAAAAAAAAGGTTATATCATTCTTGACAAATTGAGAGAAGTCTGTCTTTTCAGAAGACTGAACCTGAAAAAACGGCCCTGGCCTTTTAAGAAAAGATTTCATGTTATTTTTTGCCGCAATGTCCTGTATTATTTTGATAAGAAAGAAAGAGAAGAGATAATCAATGCTCTCTGGGACCAGACAGAGCCAGGTGGCTATCTGGTAGTTTCAGTGACAGAATCTCTGGCCCAGATTAAATGTAACTGGCAAAAAACACCGCAGATAGGCGTTTACAGGAAGGGATAGGTAATCGCATTAGTTCATGGATTCAGGATAAACACATATTTGGGGAAAAGATGAAAAAGATCAAAGTCTTGATTGTTGATGATTCTGCTCTGGTCAGAAAAATTTTGCGGGATGGATTGTCTGAGGATCCGGCCATTGAAGTGGTAGGAGCGGCCAGAGATCCTTATGAAGCAAGGGATTTAATAGTCAAAAAAAAGCCGGATGTTATTACTCTGGATGTTGAGATGCCCAGGATGGACGGGCTGACATTTTTGAAACGTTACATGCCTGTCTATCCCACACCTACGGTAATGGTCAGTTCTCTGACCGAGCGGGGCAAAAAAATAGCGGTTGAAGCCCTGGAGGCTGGTGCGGTTGATATAGTAACCAAGCCAAAGGTGGGTGTGGCTGATGGCCTGCCCAAGATGCTCTTTGAGATTCGCACCAAGGTCAAGCTGGCTGCCACTGTTGATGTCTCCAGGTTTGCCAGGAAACAGCCTGAAAAGCTTAAGCCCATTACTACCAGCTATGCCCTTGATGAAACAACAGATAAAATAATAGCCCTGGGAGCTTCAACTGGAGGAACAGAGGCATTGGCCAGGATTTTGCCTGCGTTTCCAGCCACATCGCCGGGAATTGTTATTGTGCAACATATACCTGCGGGGTTTTCCACCAGTTTTGCCGAACGTCTGAATTCATTGACCAGGCTTAAGGTCAAAGAGGCAGAAGACAATGATAGAATTATGCCAGGCACCTGCCTGGTCGCGCCAGGCAGTGTTGCTCACATGGAAGTGGTAAGAGCCGGTGGACAGTATCGTGTGCGTTTGCGCTCTGGAGACAAAGTAACGGGCCATCGTCCTTCTGTTGATGTATTGTTTCATTCAGTGGCCAGATATGTCGGCAAAAACGCGGTAGCTGCCCTTTTAACAGGTATGGGCAGGGATGGGGCAGAAGGATTAATGGCCATTAAAAAAGCAGGGGGACGGACAATAGCCCAGAGCCCGGAAACATGCGTGGTCTATGGCATGCCAAAAATGGCCTGGGAGATGGGAGCTGCACAGGAGCAGCTTCCACTGGAGAAGATACCAGAAAGGCTTTTGCAGTTGATAAGTAGTTGACCTGAATTTGTCAGGAAAAAAGGAGGTATTGGTCATGGCTGATAAACTTGATTTACTGGATGAAACTTATGAAGAAGACAATATTGACAATATGTATCTGACCTTTCGGGTGGCAGATGAAGACTATGCAGTTGGTATAGCCTATGTAATTGAAATTGTAGGTATTCAGAAATTCAAACGTGTCCCTGACGTGCCAGAATTTATTAAAGGTGTTATTAATCTGCGGGGCAAGGTGATTCCCATTATGGACGTTCGTTTGCGTTTTGGCCTGCCTGAAAAGGAGTATAATGACCGCACCTGTATTATTGTTCTGGAAGTGGATGACGTGCCAACAGGCATTGTGGTTGATGAGGTAAGTGAAGTGCTGGAAATACCTGCTGAACAGATTTCGCCTCCTCCTGCCTGGCAGGGCGCGTCTGACAAAGGAGTCATACTTGGCATGGGCAAGCTTGAAAATACAGTTTGTGCCATTCTGGATGTATCCAAATTTCTTTTTGAACAGGAAATTGTATTGCCAGAAAAATTTCTGGAAGCAGAAAATAAAGAAGCCGCGTAGGGACGTATAACAGAGTCGCCTGCAAAAAGTCCCTTTTTGCAGGCAATGTTGAATGCTGAATGTTGAATTATTATAATATGTTATAAGTTGATATTTTTGTTAAAAAGGTTAAATTTGAGTTTTTGCAGTTAAGTCTTTTAAAGAAAAGTAACCCTTGAAAAAAGGGTTTTTCTACAGACTCGTTAGAAAATGAAAAAAGAAGAACATATAGGCTATTGGTTAAAAAGCGCAGAACATGATTTAGAAGTAGCTGAAACTCTTTTTCAGAATAAAAAATACGACTGGTGTCTTTTTATTGCTCATTTAGTGTTAGAAAAAATTTTAAAAGCTTATTTTGTTAAACAGTATAATCAATTACCTCCAAAGGTTCACAACTTAATAAGATTGGCAGAAATGGCTAATCTTGAACTTACAGAAGAACAAAAATTATTTTTGGATGAAGTAAATGATTTTAATCTTGCAATTCGTTATCCTGACTATAAATTTGAGTTTCATAAAAAATACACCAAAATCTTTACAAACCAATATTATAAACGAATTAAGGACTTTTATAAATGGCTGTTATCCCAGATAAAATAAAAAAAATTGTTTTTGAATTTATCAATGAATTAGAAAAAAATAATATCCCTATAGATGATGTATTTTTATTTGGGAGTTATGCAAAAGGTAATTATACTCCAGACAGTGATATAGATTTACTAATAGTATCCCCAATATTTAAAGGCGATAAAATAGAAGATAGAAAAAAAATTAGGAGATATATTTTAAAAATTAGTTCTTATCTGGAAATAATTCCATGTTCACGAGAAGAATTTCAGGAAAAAAATCCATTTATTGAAGAGATAACAAAAAATGGATTGAAAATTACATTTTCTAACAATACGCTTCAGTGGACTCGCAACTCGCCTGCGGCGGTTGCGAGCCACTGAGCTTAGATGTTAGATTGAAAAATTTTTAAAAAAGTTTAAAATTTTTTTGTATAGCAATAATTTTAATACAAAAGGGAGGCGCAATAAATGGAAATTAGCTATGATGTTTTAATTGAAAATATTAAAAATTTGTCGCTTCCTGATAAAGAGGAGCTTAAAAATTTGATAGAAAAATATATTATAGAAGAAAAACGAGACAGAATTTATCAAAATTATTTAAAAAGTCTTGAGGAATACCATCAAAAAAATAAATTGAAATTTTCTTCAGATATTAACGAACTTCAAAAAATAATAGAAGAAGTTGAATGATAAAGGTTGCTTTCAGTTCGTCTTTTAAAAGGGCTTTTAAAAAGAAAATTAAAAGAAATAGAGCCTTAGAAGAAATATTTTGGAAAAAATTAGAAAAATTTATGAGAGAGCCTTTTTCAAAAGAACTTAAGACGCATAAATTATCAGGACAACTTAAAGATTTGTGGAGTTTTAGCATTGGATATGATATGAGAGTAATTTTCTTTTTTGCTGAAAAAGATAAAGTTGTCTTAGTGGATATAGGAACTCATGAAGAAGTTTACTAAAATTTTAAAAACTCTAACAAACCGCTCCAGATACTGTGAAATAACCAACGAAAAAATGAAAGTGAAAATAGAAAATTCCTAACAAACCCTTCCACCCAACCCGCCATACGGCGGGCGGGTGAAGTTAGGCGTTAGACAAAATAGAGGTAAAAACTGTGGACAGAATATATATAGATACTTGTGTATTCAATCGTCCCTTTGATGATCAAATCAGATATGACATAAGACTTGAAGCAGAGGCAAAGATTTATATTCAAGAAAAAATAAAAGATGGAAAGTTGGAACTTATATGGTCTTACATATTGGAGTACGAAAATAGTGTCAATCCTTTCCTTGTTGGGAAGTTGGCAATAGTCAGATGGAAAAATATAGCAAGAATTCATATCATTGAGAATGAAACAGTACTCTTGTTGGCGAAACGAATAAAAGCCTTGGGACTAAAATCAAAAGATGCGTTACATATAGCATGTGGAATCTATGGGAAGGCAGATTTTTTTATAACAACCGATAAGAAAATTTTAAAAATATTAAAAGATTATGATGAAATTAATATTATAAATCCGGTTGATTTTGTAATAGAAATAGAGGGGAGGAATTATGATTATTGATAGCGAAATTAGAATAAAAGGTATGAAAGCATTAATACAAGAATTAGGAGAAACAGGAGCAGAGAGATTTATTACTTTGATAGTAAGAGAACCTTTTGACTATACTCAATGGCAAGATAAGTTATGGGAAGATCTAAGCATCGAAGAATTAAGTAAACAAACCATGGATTATATTTCAACAAATGAAAATGATAAAAATGTCTAACAAGGCGCTTCACCTGATCGTCACTCCGCTACGCCCTGTCTGGCTTGCGTCTCGTCGGCAGGTGAGCCTGGACGTTTAACCTGTAGAAAAAATCCCGAAGCTGTAAGAGGTAATGTAGTAATCATGTATAAGTGCCAAATTTGCCTTTACTATCAAAGTCCCATGGGGGTGACCTTTGAAAAGTTTTCTTTTATAGTTCTGTAACAGTGTCGAGAAGGTAAGAGTGGAAATTAGGGACATGCAAATAATGTTTGATAAGTGTCCAGGTGGTTGAGAAAGGGTAAAAATTAGTATGTTACGGGCTGACATTTTTATTAAAAAGGTCAAATTTGAGTTTTTGCAGTTAAATCTAACAAAGCCCTTCAGCAGCTCGCAACCCGCCTTCGGCGGTTGCGAGCTGCTGAGCTTTGACGGTAGTTGCAGAAAATATAAAAGAAAATAATTATTTATGGAGATAAAATTTTCTCGCCACGCAAAAAGAAGAGCAAAATTATATAACATCTCAGAAGAAATAATTAGAGGTATTCTCGAAAAAAAGGAATTGCTTGAAGGCAATCAAGAGATTATAAAAGATGTTGAATGCTTTAAGTATCCTTTAAAGATTGTTGTTTCTGTGGAAAATGATATAGTGACTGTAATAACAAATTATCCTTTAAAGAGAGGGAGAAAAAATGAAAGTTTACTATGACGATGAAGTAGATGCCTTGTATCTAAAGTTAGGAGATGAAACTCCAGATGGAGTTATAGAGATTTCTGATGGTGTCAATATAGATACAACTTCAGAAAATAAACTGGTAGGTATTGAAATTCTTAATGCTTCCAAAAAAATAGATTTAAAAACAATGTTATCTTATTCATTCGAATTTGAAAAGAAATTAGTAATTCAACAAGAGACTGCCTAACAAATCGCTCCACCTGACCGCTAAACTCGCTGCGCTCGTTTAGCGGCAGCTTAGCTTTCACGTTTATCCACCAAAAAATAAGAGAAAATAAAACTATGACGTGGAATTATAGAATAATAAGAACTGTTCAAAATAACACCTTTCATTATAGCATACACGAAGTTTATTATAATAAAAATGGAAAAATTGAAGCATGGACAGAAGAACCGGTATTACCTTTTGGAGAGAGTGTAGATGAATTAAGAGAAGATATTAACCATTTTCTTCAAGCATTCAAACTGCCTATTCTGGAAAAGGGAAGAATAAACGGTAAAGAAAGATTAAAGGAAATAAAAGAAGATCAAGCACTAAATCGAGGTCATTATTTTGAATTTTTGGATAGAACATTTGTAGCGATGGAATATATCCATCAATTTTTAGGATGTCATCCGGTGCTACGGAAGGAAAAGAAGTTAAGGGAGTTATATCAGCAAATAGCGAACTTTTTGGCGGAGTTATATCAGGAAGCTGGACGACTAGAATTTGAATTAGAAAATAAATAAGAAGTAGTGAACTGGATAATAAGTCGGTTCAGGGGACGCAAAATCTCTTTAATTTGATAGATTTTATTTAAGATAGATTGAAATTGGTGACAGGCAAATAATGCTATTTTTGTCCCGGATTTTACCGTTTAAAGGACAAATGTTTTTTTTTGCCATCGCTTAAAGACTTAAGCCTCTGTAACAGTTGCTCATCAATACCAATAACAGCTATTTTATTTTTATCAGCCAGAGATATTGCCCGGTCAAGTTCAAAAAAAAGGCTTTTGCCAGCTTCATAGGCCAGACAGGTTGCACCGGCCTGGGCCATGACTTCAATGGTTTTAGACCCCAGGGCAGGGATGTCAATTCGACTATCCTGTCCTGGCTTAAAGGCCTTGACCACCACGCAACCTTTGCCTGCTAACTGTCCGGCCCGCAGGATAGTAGCATTTGTCCCTTCTATGCTTTCCACTGCCACAACCATTTGATCCCGCACAACAATGCATTGACCGATATCCAGTTCCCCCAGTTTTTTGACCAGGGGCCACGCAAAAAGGATATCCTGTATTTCTTTTGCAGAAGGTTTTCTTTTGCTTAATTGTCCAGATAAAGCAATGAGTTCAGGTACAAAGTTATTGGCTGCAACAACCCTGAAACCTTCCTGTTCAAGTTCGCGTGCCACTGCTCTTAAAATGGCGTCGTCATTTTTGTTTTTAAGTTTAAAGAGAAGTTTTGCTGCTCTAAAATCTGGCCTGATATTAAGGGCGCGAGGTTTATTGATAGGGCCGGCAAAGGTCACCTGGTTGACCTTATTTTTTTGGAAAAATTTAATGAGTTTGTTTAGCTGGCCTAGTTTTAGCCATAAAAAAGAATCTACTTTGTTTTGTAAGTCTGGTTCTGTGTCCTGTACAAAACCTACGGCAACAACCTGGTATCCTTTTTTTTGAGCATTTTGGGCTACCAGGAAGGGAAATTGGCCTCCTCCAGCAATAAGGCCTAAGATGTTGCTATTGCTTGTCATTTCTCCGGGTATGTTCAGGAGTCTTTTTGTGCTGAGACCAGGCCTCTTTTGCTATTCTGGACAAACTGGATAAATTTCTGGATGACGTCTATCTGACCCAATTCAGATTGGATCTTTTTCAGAGCAAGTTTTTGGCTTAAACCTGAACGCCAGAGGATTTGATAGGCTTTTTTTAATGCTGAGATTTGCTCTTTAGAAAAACCTGCCCGACGCAGGCCAATGGTATTGGGGCCAAAAACTTTTGCACGCTCCCCAGCAACGAGCATAAAGGGTGGGACGTCTTGAGCTACTCCTGTTTTGCCACCAATAAAGGCATGTTCGCCAATCTGGACAAACTGATGTACAGCAGAAAGGCCGCCAATTACTGAGTTATGACCCACATGAACATGGCCTGCTAAAGTCGCACAATTAGCCAGAATGACCCCGTCTCCAATGAAGCAGTCATGGGCTACATGGGTGTAGGCCATGAAAAAACAGTTTGAACCTATTGTGGTTACCCCACCACCTTCCTTTGTTCCCCTGTTAAGAGTGCTGTATTCCCTGATTTTATTGTTATTGCCGATTTTGAGCCACGTTTCTTCACCTTTAAATTTTAAATCCTGGGGAACCTCTCCGATGCAGGCGTAAGAATAAATATGGTTATCAGAACCCATCCTGGTATATGATTTGATTTGAGCAAAGGCGTCAATTCTGGTTCGGTCGCCTATAATGGTTTTTTCTTCTATAATAACATAAGGACCAATCTGGACATCTTGCCCTAGCTCAGCACCTGGTTGAATTATAGCTGTAGGATGGATATTTGTGGCCACTACTATTCCCCTTTATCTGCAACTGCTGCTGATAAAATGCCCTGGGCTACAAGTTGACCATTAACAGTAGCCTTGCCGCTCATTTTCCATAAGTTGAGTTTATGTTTTTCATAAAAAACTTCCAGCATAAGCTGGTCGCCCGGAAAAACACTCTTTTTAAAGCGCACCTTTTCTATGCCGGTGAATAAAAAAAGTTTGCCTTCCATTTCTTCTGGAATGCTTTTCATAACCAGAATGCCGCCAGCCTGAGCAAGGGCTTCCAGGATAAGAACCCCTGGCATAACAGGATAAGAAGGGAAATGCCCCTGAAAAAATGGCTCATTAATGGTAACACTTTTAATGGCCTTTAAATATTTAAAAGGCTCTACCTCAAGTACCCTATCTACCATTAAAAAAGGGTAACGATGGGGGAGCAAATCCATTATTTTTTTGCTGACAATTTCGCCTTGTTCAGGTCCTTTCATGCTTTACTCCGATTTTGCTTGTTTTAGTTCCTCAATCTCTTTTTGCATTTTTTTGATGGTTTTTACTAACTCAGGGAGTTTTGGCAGGATAACGCTGGTTCTGAGATAAGTTTTATGTTCCATAGCCGGGCTGCCACCAACGTCCGTATGCGGTGGCAAGTTTTTACCTACTCCTGACTGAGCAGATACTCTGCAATTATCACCTATTTTTAAATGTCCAGCTACTCCAACCTGTCCGGCCAGAATTACGTTTTTGCCCAGAGTTGTGCTGCCAGCAATACCTACCTGGGCAACAAGAATAGAATTTTCACCTATTTTAACATTGTGTCCAATCTGGACCAGGTTATCAATCTTTGTGCCCTGTCCAACTCTTGTTTCTCCTAAGGCTGCCCGGTCAATGGTTGTATTGGCTCCTATTTCCACATTGTCTTCAATTACTACTTTACCGATTTGAGGAAATTTTTCCAGGCCAGGGCCTCCTTGCGCAAAACCAAAGCCATCACTGCCAATGACCGCGCCTGGATGTATAATAACATTGTTCCCGATTATGGTCCTGGCCATAATGGTTACATTGGGATAAATAATGCAATTGTCGCCAATGACGCTGTCTTCCCCAACATAGCACGATGGGAAAATTTGTGTATTCTCACCGATTTTTACCCCCGGTCCAATATAGACATGGGGATAGATAACTGCGGTGGGGTGGACCCGGGCATCTTCATGGATAAATGCCAGAGGACTTTGACCGACAAAAGAGCCTTGAGGTTTTGCAAATAATTGCACTGTGCGCACAAAGTCCAGATAGGGATTTTTACTTATCAAAGCACGGCTCAGTTTGTCCGCGTGCTCTTCATCGACAATGACCGCACCGGCATTTGTCGTTTCTAATAAGGGCAGATATCTGGGATTGGCCAGAAAGGAAATTTCATCTTCTCTGGCCATGTCCAGGGTATTGACACCGGTTATTTCCAGGTCATCGCCTATGAGTTTCAGGCCTAATTTTTGGGCTAACCTTGACAGGAGCATTATTTCTTCCCTGATTTATTTTTTCCTTTCGCTCTCCAGGCACGGTTGAGTTCAACAATAATTTCTCTGGTAATGTCTATGGCATCGTCAGCATAGAGAAGAGCAGGATTTCGTGTATCTAAAATAAGGGTAAATTTATGTTTTTTGCCGTATTCGTCTATCAATTTAAAAAGAGAGTTTAAAATTGGCTGAAAGAGCTTTTTTTCTTCCAGTGCTGCTTTTCGTTGATAGGCCCGAAGCATGTCCTGAAAATCCCTGTATTTTCGTTTGAATGCCAGTTCTTTATCCTGCTTGGCTTCCTGGCTGAGAACCAGACTCTGGTTCTGAAGTTCTTCTCTTAATTTGTCCAGTTCTTCTTTCTGGCGGCGCAAATTTTGTTTCATTTTTTCAGTATTTTTTTGCAATTCTTTTTTTGCCTGTTGTCCTGGCTCTGATGTGTAAACCACTTTTTTGACATCAATAATGCCCAGCTTTGTCTGGGCCAGGGCCAGTGACGTAAAGAACAAAACCATTGTTAAACTAATGATAATTTTTTTCATACA
>OFAW01000076.1_pt1 | contig 14518 bp, 17 predicted proteins | sample 1520341 | NCBI WGS metagenome assembly OFAW01 (sample SAMEA3696446, study PRJEB22514) | metagenome | biome: water; feature: marine; material: hydrothermal vent | place: Pacific Ocean | collected 2014-08-12 | depth 1521 m | reverse complement strand
AATGTTATTTAATCCATTACTTTAAATAAATATAAATATGTCATACCATTTTAACTTTCGAGAAGTCTTTTTGTAGGTATGGTAATTCAATTGTTTATTAATCCATACAAATTATTACATAAAACACCTATTTCTTTTAAGGATAATGTATATACTTTTTTACTCAATAAATCATTAAATTCCATCATTTCATTTGAATTTAATAATTCTTTTAATTTATCCCTATCAATATTAATTTCATGTGCTGAATGTATAAGTGCTTTTTTTGTATTTTTATTTCTATGCTGGAACAATGCCCTATTAAATCCATCAAAAAATTCCCAGTCATTTATTTTATGTATTGGTTCATTTTTTTTAGTTATTTTTACAATTGCAGAATCTACCTTTGGTTTTGGAGAAAATGCCGAAGGCGAAACTTTACAAACATAATCCACATCAGCCCGATATTGCACAGAAACACTTAATCTACCATATTCTTTTGTTCCTGATGGAGCTCCCATTCTTTTAGCAAATTCATATTGATACATCAAAACAGCAACTTCAAAATCACAATCCAATAATTTAAATGTAATTGGGGAGGATATTTGATATGGTAAATTTGCCACAACTTTATTAAAACCTAATCCTTTTAAATCAACTTTTAAAGCATCATTCCAAATTATTTCAACATTAGGATATTCTTTAATTAGTTCGTCCCAAAATATTTCTAATTTCTTATCTAATTCGATAACTATTACTTTTTTACATTGTTTAGCCAATTCTTTTGTTAATATCCCCTTTCCCAATCCAATTTCTAAAACTATATCATTTTTATTTATATTAGCCGTATTAACTGCCTTTTTCACTATATTTTTATCTTTTAAAAAACACTGTCCTAATTTTTTATTTTGTCGCATAATTCCACTAAATACCTTTAATATGTTAATTATATGTATTATAAAAACAAATATATAATATTACCCACATATTAGTAATTAGTAACTATTAATTAGTAATTAAATAGCATTAATGATTTTAATTCTTTTGGTGATAGGATGGAAAAAATGATAAAAAAGGCAGTTATACCAGCAGCAGGATTCGGAACAAGATTATTGCCCCTAACAAAAGCGAAACCAAAAGAGATGTTATCAGTCGTAGATAAGCCCATAATTCAATATGTAATTGAAGATTTGGCTGATGCAAAAGTTGATAATATATTAATAATTACGGGGAAGGGAAAAAGTGCAATTGAAAACCATTTTGATATAAATTATGAACTTGAAAATAAATTAATCGAAGCTGGGAAAACAGAATTATTGAAGGATATTAAAAAAATAGATGATTTGGCAAATATATTTTACACCAGACAAAAACAACAAAAAGGATTGGGAGACGCCATATACCATGGAAAAGAATTTGTTGGAAAAGAATATTTTTTAGCATTGGTGGGAGATACAATATATACTGGCAATGTAGTTCAAAAAATGCTTGAAGTGTATGAAAAATACAAATGTTCCGTAATCGTTCTTGAAAGAGTGCCAAAAGAATTAGTCTATAAATATGGAGTAATTTCTGGAAAAGAAGTTGAGGAAGGAATATTTGAAATAGATGATTTAGTTGAAAAACCATCTGTTGAGGGAGCTCCTTCAAATTTAATAATCACTGGGGCATATTTATTATCTCCAAAAATATTTGACCATTTGGAAATCATTGAAATTGGTAATGGTGGGGAGCTCCAATTAACCGATGCAATGAAATCCCTATTAAAAGAAGAAAAAATAATGGGTGTTGAGGTGGATTGCACCCGATATGATATAGGAGATATAGAAGGATGGTTAAAGGCAAATGTTGAAATTGCCATGGAAAAAATTCCTAATTTTAAAGATTATTTAAAGGAAGTTGTTAATAAATAAAAGTTGTTAATAAATAATTATTTTATAAAGGTGAAATCTTGAAAGTTCTTATTACTGGTGGAGCAGGATTTATTGGAAGTCATATAGTAGATAAATTTTTAGAAAACAACCATGAGGTTGTAGTTTTAGACAATTTAACCACAGGCAATTTAGATAATGTTAAACATAATGATAATATTAAATTTATAAATAAAAACATACTTGATAAAGATTTAAATTTTGAAGGTGTTGATGTGGTAATACATCATGCCGCACAGATTAATGTTAGAACCTCTGTTGAAAATCCTATTTTAGATGGAGATATAAATATTTTAGGACTAATAAATATTTTAGAGAAAATGAAAGAATATGGCGTTAAAAAAATAATATTTGCATCGTCAGGAGGGGCGGTTTATGGGGAACCAGAATATATGCCCGTTGATGAGAAACATAAAGTTGCTCCAATGTCTCCATATGGATTAAGTAAATATTGCGGAGAAGAATATATAAAATTATACAATAGATTATATGATATTGATTATACTATTTTGCGTTATTCTAATGTATTTGGGGAAAGACAAGACCCATTGGGCGAAGCTGGGGTAATTAGCATATTTATCGATAAAATGGTTAAAAACGAAAAAGCCACAATATTTGGAGATGGAGGGCAGACAAGAGATTTTGTTTATGTTGGTGATGTGGCAGAGGCAAATTTAAAGGCTCTGGATTGGAAAAATGAAATTGTAAATATTGGAACAGGAATAGAAACCTCCGTAAATGAATTATATTCGGTAATTGCAAACGCTATGGATTATAACGGTGAGCCTATTTATGGAGCTCCACGGGACGGGGAAGTTTATAGAATTTCATTAAATATAAATAAGGCTAAAAAATTAGGCTGGAAACCCAGTGTTGAATTAAAAGAAGGAATAAAAAGAACTGTTGAATGGATAAAAAATAAATAATGGTGAAAAAAATGAAAGGTATAGTTTTAGCAGGCGGTTCTGGGACTAGATTATATCCCATTACATATGCAGGAAATAAACATTTGATGCCACTATATAATAAACCAATGATATATTATTCATTGTCAATTTTAATGCTATCTAAAATTAAAGATATTTTAATAATTACAACACCTAATGACATATCACAATATAAAAAATTGCTAGGTAATGGGGAGCACTATGGAATAAATATACAGTATAAAGAACAATCTGAACCAAAAGGACTTGCAGATGCTTTTATCATCGGCGAAGAATTTATTGGAGATGATGATGTATGTTTGATACTTGGAGATAATATCTTATATGGTAGTGGATTAACTGGATTTTTACTTGACGCCAAAGAAGAAATTTTAAAAAATGGTGGTAGTATTGTATTTGGGCAATATGTAAAAGACCCAGAACGATATGGAGTAATTAAATTTGATGAACAAGGGGAAATTGAAGGAGTTATAGAAAAACCAAAAAATGCACCATCAAATTATGCTGTGATAGGTCTTTATTATTATGATAATAAAGTTATTGATATTGCCAAAAATGTAAAACCATCTGATAGGGGAGAATTAGAAATAACCGATGTAAATAATGAATATTTAAAAAATAAAAAATTAAATGTAAAATTGTTGCCAAGGGGAACGGCATGGTTTGATGCTGGAACTCATGACAGTTTTTTAGAGGCAAGTAATTTTATATCTGCTGTTGAAAAAAGAATGGGATTGATGGTTGGATGTTTGGAGGAAATAGCATATCATAATGGATGGATAACAGACAGAGAACTTTTAAGATTAGCCAAACCATTAATGAAAACAGAATATGGAAAATATTTAGAAAAACTTGTTAATATTAAATAATACTATATATATAAATTGTCCTTGGTGAAATAATGAAAATAGTAATTACTGGCGGAGCAGGATTTATTGGCTGTAATTTTGTTAGAATGATGGTAAATAAATATCCTGATTATGAAATTAAAGTTTTAGATAATTTATCATATGCTGGAAGCTTGGATAATTTAAAAGATATTTCTGATAAAATAGAATTTATTAAGGGGGATATCACTAATAAAGAGGATGTAGAAAACTCATTAAAAGATGCCGATGCAGTTATACATTTTGCAGCTGAATCCCATGTTGATAATTCCATTGAAAATCCTGAAAATTTTGTTAAAACCAATGTTTTTGGAACTTACACATTATTAGAATATGCTCGAAGAAATGACATCGATAAATTTTTACATATTTCCACAGATGAAACTTATGGAAGTATTGAAGAAGGTTCTTTTAAAGAAACCGATAGATTGGACCCTGCATCACCATATTCGGCTTCAAAAGCAGGTAGTGATTTATTGGTTAATGCATATTATACAACCTATGGATTAAATACATTAATTACTCGTTCAAGTAATAATTTTGGACCATACCAATATCCTGAAAAACTTATACCAGTTTTAATAAAAAATGCAATATATAATAATCCCCTTCCAATATACGGAGATGGATTAAATGTTAGGGATTGGATTTTTGTAGATGATAATTGTAGTGGTGTTGATACAATATTCCATAAAGGAAAAATTGGGGAAATATATAATATAGGCGGTGGCAACGAAAAAACAAATCTTGAAATCACGAAATTAATATTAAAAGAATTAAATAAGCCAGAAGAATTAATAACCTTTGTTAAAGATAGATTAGGACATGATAGAAGATATTCAATAGACACAACTAAAACAAAAGCTCTTGGATGGGAACCTAAATTGAAATTTGAAGAAGCCTTAAAATATACCGTAAAATGGTATTTGGAAAATAGATGGTTTTGGGAGTAATTAATTTTTTATTTTTCTTTTTAGTTTTAATATTATTTTTTTGAGTTTTGGTGGAATTATGGAAAAAATAGCAATTATTGGTTTGGGAATGATTGGATATGAAATCACTAAAAAATATAATGAATTGGGATATGATACACATATTATAAATCGTAGTGATAAAGGTTTTTTTAAAAATAGTGATAACATAACTAATCATTTTGTAGATATTACAGATGAAAATAAAATAAAAAAAACTATTAAAAATATAAATCCTGATTTTGTTGTAAATACGGCGGCATTTACCAATGTGGATTTATGCGAAACTGAGAGGGAGTTGGCATATAAAACAAATGCTCTTTCTGTCGGATATATTGGGGAAGCCTGTAAAAAATTAAATATTCCTTTATGCCACATATCCACCGACTATGTTTTTGATGGAGAAAAGGGCAATTATGTAGAAAATGATGAAATCGGAGCGAAGCGGAGAGCTACAAAAACCGAAGGTTTTTGTTCAATAAATCCTATAAACTATTATGGGCATACAAAGGCAGAAGGAGAAAAGGTTTTAAATGAATTAAATTATGATTTATCCTCTATTATTAGAATTTCTGTTCCTTACTGTGTAAGTCCTGTTAAAGTCAATTTTTTTTCGTGGGTATTGGATATGCTTAAAAAAGGAGAGGGTATGAATATTTTAATTGACCAGTGGAATACTCCAACATTCGTAAATGAGTTGGTTGATGGTGTTGTTGCCATTCATAAAAAAGATATTGCTGGATTGTTTCATTTTGGAGGCGGTGAAAAAGTAAGCAGATATGAATTTGCTTTAAAAATTGCCGAAATATTTGAACTGGATAAAACATTAATAAATCCTGTTGAAAGCTCTGAAATGAATTGGATAGCAAATAGACCAAAGGATACATCTTTAAACAGTGGTAAAATTGAAAATAAATTGAAAATAAAATTGAAAACTGTTGATGAATGTTTAATTGAATTAAAAAAGATTATTTAAGTATTGGTTTAATGTTGGAGCTCCACCACTAATCACAACTATTATATGGTATGTCTAACATATTTGACATAATAACGATAGAGTGTCAAATATGATGGACAGATATTTTTTGATGAAATTCAAAATATTGATATTGGGGGAAGGATAAACAATATTGACATAAATAGAACTACCAAAGATGAGCTCCTATCCTAGTGAAATTACTGCTATCAAAGATTTTTAGACTAATATCACCTAAAAATAAAAAAATCTGTGAAATTATGGAATTACTTAATCAATTAAAAGAAGATTTTAAAGAATATAAGCACTCTTGCAGAGGGATAATTCTTTTTGGCTCTTATGCAACGGAAGATTTTACTAAAAGAAGTGATATTGATGTGTGCATCGTAAATCCAAAAAATAGGAATGTTTATTTCGAAATATTAAAAAAGTTAGGTGGAAAATACGATTTAAAAATTTTTGAGGAGCTCCCACTATATATCCAAATTAACCTCATCAAAAACTTCAAAGGTAATGTAATTTACGGAGATGAACTAGAGCTCTCAGAATATTTTTACAAGTTCAGGAAACTTTGGAAGGATATGGAACACAGGATTAAAGAAAATACTTTTTCGAGTGTTAGGGAAAAGATTTTTTTAAGGAGGAAGTTTAATGAGTATCTCAAAGAATCCCAGTAGATTGAACAGATATTTTAAAAAGCTTGAAAAATTCGAGGAAGAATATAGTATAATTCAAAAATACGATATCACAGATGAGCTCACTAAAAGAGCTCTGATGTATTCTTTACAAATATGTGTGGAAGTTGCCATGGATATTGTGGCAATGATGGTAAAAGATATAGGGGCAATAGTTGAAGATGATTATTCAAATATAAATACACTTACAAACAAAAAATTATTATCTAAGGAAGATGCCTCTATTTTAAAACTATATAATGGATTAAGGAATGCTATTGTCCATAAATATGACGATATCAATCTCGACATGGTTAAAGTGGGATTAGACAGGATTGATGAAGTGTATGAAATCATCATTAAGATAATAGAATCATTTGAGAAAATGATTAAATATGTTAAGAATACATAAATAATGAAAAAATAAAAATCGGTGATATTATCTGCTAAAAATCAGAAGATTTTTAGACTAATATCACCTAAAAATAAAAAAATCGGTGATATTATGCCATTTGAATTCAAAAAAACCAAAATTCCAGAAGTAATTTTAATAAAACCAAAGGTTTTTGGAGATGAAAGGGGATTTTTTTTAGAAACATATGAAAAGGAAGATTTTGAAAATGCAGGTATAAAAGGGGAATTTGTTCAAGATAATCATTCTAAATCCAGTTATGGCGTATTAAGAGGTTTGCACTTCCAAAAAGAACCTTATGCACAGGCTAAAATTGTTAGATGTATTAGTGGGGTTATTTACGATGTTGCTGTGGATTTAAGGAGGAGCTCCCCAACATTTGGGCAGTGGGTTGGGGTTATACTGTCTGAGTTTAATAAGCATGAGCTCTATATTCCAAGGGGATTTGCACATGGATTTTGTGTTTTAAGTGAGGATGCAGAAATTACATATAAAGTGGATAATACCTATGCTCCTGATTACGATTGTGGGGTAATTTGGAATGATGAAGATATTGGTATTGAATGGCCTGTGGATGAACCAAATCTATCCGATAAAGATAAAAAATTACATACTTTGAAGGAGTTGGATAAAAAGGATGAGTTATTTTAAATGAATGTAGTATTTGGGGTGATGGAGTTTGGGAGCTCCCATAAGTAATGAAAATTAAAATGATAACAATTATATATGATTTAATAATATATTAATAAATAATAATATCACAGGGGAAGATTATGTTCTATTGTGGGGTGTTGTATCATGGCACAGATAAGAAATCTGCAAAAAGTATAATTGCTGAAAATTTCAAACCAAGTGAAGGTGACAACCACTGGTTAGGTAATGGAATTTATTTTTTTGAAGATGATGTTCATGCATATCATTGGATATTAGAGAAATATGTTAAGAATAAGAATATCCTGCCACATAAACTACGAAAATCAGTATTTAAAGACAATAAAATATTGTGTGCATGTATTGAGATTGATAAAAATAGAATATTTGATTTAGATAAATTAAAATATTACATAATATATGTTTCGTCATATAGGGAAGTCATGTCCGAAATTGATGACGAGGGAAAACCAGTACCTGATGGTGCATTTATAAATTTGCTATTTGATGACATGGGATTCGGTGAAGATTACGATATTGTAAAATATACATTTCATTTTCCAAAACGGCAATTGAATAATGGAAGGGAAATGCGTAGTGCAAATATAGTGCCTCCACAGACCCAAATATGTGTTAAAAATTACGATATTATCAAAGATGTAAAACTACATTATATAAATAACATTGATAAAAAATATAATGAATTATCTATATTATTCCCCCACATATATCCGCCCCTGAGTAAAAGGTGACAGCATGGATGAATATGATAGAGCGATGGAAAAGGTTAAAAAATACTTAAAAAATAAAACCCCTGAACAAATTAAAATGGATTTAATAAAGTGTGGATGGCATGAAATAGAGTCTGCACCAATCCCAATTTATAATATGGAAGTTAGTAAAAAAATCGAAGATATTAAAATATCAACTGTGGAATATGACTTCAAAATACAAAGCATGTCAAAAAGTAATAAGGGATATGTTTGTGGAAATATTGCATAACTGTCTTCATAAGAACAAATGGTGACACTAATGGATAATATTGTTAATACGGAAAATCTACCAAAATGTACTTTAAAATTTAATGATTACAAAGTAAAACGAATTGAATTTATACTTAATGAGAATTTTGATAATAATAACACTAAACCTAAAATAACCACCAATATCAAAACTACAATAAATTATGACAATAAAAGCCCCAATAAATTTGATACTTCGATTAAGATAACGCTTGGAGAAAAAATTAACAATACCAATATTCCATTTTATTTATGTGTTGAACTTATGGGATGGTTTGAAGTTATTGATGAAGAGACCCATAAAACGAGGGAGTTTGCAGAAATTAACTCTGTTTCAATACTATTCCCTTATGCCAGAGCATTAATTACAAACATTACTGCAAATGCTAATATTCCCCCAGCAGTTCTTCCACCAATGAATATAGCAGGAATGATGGAAGAGGAATAATTCAACTTTTTTATACTTATCTACTTATGTTATAGTTATCGGAGCTCCGATATATTGGTTTTATTTGTAGAAGTTAAAATTTGGGAGCTCCGAGAGAATTATTTATCGGTTTAAAACCATGAAAGTATTTAAATAAAAAGGGAGATAATATAAATCGTAAGTTTTAATTTTAATATGTAAGGGGTTAAGATGAGCTCGGTTAAAAGAATTGCTAAGAACACGGGATTTTATTTGTATCCAAATTTAATCTTTATTTTTTTATGTAGTGTTATAACAGTTATTACATGACATTATCCATAGTTAATATTATAATATCAATTACATTAATATAATATTGGTGAAATTATGAAAGTAGTTATTTTAGCAGGTGGATTTGGAACAAGATTGGCAGAAGAAACTCATAGCATACCAAAACCAATGGTAGAAATTGGGGGAAAACCAATTTTATGGCATATTATGAAAATATATTCTACTTATGGATTTAACGATTTTGTAATATGTCTTGGATATAAGGGATATGTGATAAAGGAATATTTTGCCAATTATTTCTTACACAACAGCGATGTAACAATAGATATTAAAAATAACAGCATGGAGATACACAACAACTATTCTGAACCATGGAAAGTCACTCTTGTAGATACTGGGCTCAATACAATGACAGGAGGTAGAATCAAGAGAGTTGCTAAATATTTAGATGATGAAACATTTATGCTGACTTATGGTGATGGAGTAGGGGATATGAATATAAAAGAGCTCGTTGAATTTCACAAAAACCATGGTAAATTAGCAACAGTTACTGCAACACAGCCTGAAGGGCGATTCGGAGCATTAAAATTGGAGAATAATAAAGTTGCGAACTTCGCTGAAAAAATGGATAACAGAAATAGCTGGATAAATGGTGGTTTTTTTGTATTGGAACCAGAAGTAATTAACTACATAAAAGATGATACTACAATATGGGAAAGGGAACCATTAGAAAAATTATCAAAAGATGGGGAGTTAATGGCATACTTCCACAATGGTTTCTGGAAACCTATGGACAAATTAAAAGATAAGATGGAACTGGAAGAAATGTGGAGCTCAGGGGATGCACCATGGAGAATATGGGGTGAGTAATATTGTCTAAAACAATATTATTAACAGGAGCTACTGGATTTTTGGGAAGTCATTTATTAGAAATGTTAGTAAAAGAAGGAAATGATGTTATTATTCTAAAGCGTAGTTTTTCTGATATATCAAGAATTAAACATCTCTTAGGAGATGTTAAGTATTATGATATTGATAAAGTTGAATTAAAAAAACCATTCGAAGAAAATAATATAGATGTAGTTATACATACTGCCACATCTTATGGTAGAAAAAACGAAAAAATCAGCGAAATTGTGGAGACCAATTTAATGTTTCCATTGAAGTTATTGGAATTATGCACATTCTTTAATACCGACACATTCTTTAATACCGACACAATTTTACCTAAAAATTTAAATTACTATGTGATATCAAAAAAGCAATTTATAGAATATGGAAAAAGGATGTGTGAGGAATATGGATTAAAATTTGTAAATATGAAATTGGAACATATGTATGGTCCAAAAGATGATACTACAAAATTTATTCCTTTTATAATTGAAAAAATGTTAAAAAATGAGAAAAAAATTGACCTAACAAAAGGGGAGCAAAAAAGGGATTTTATATATGTTGAAGATGTGGCTAACGCATATTCAGCTATTCTGTCCAAAATAAATGGTTTTGATAAAAGATTTTATGATATTGAAGTAGGAACCGGTGATTCAGTTAGGATAAAAGATTTAGTCATGCTTATGAAAAATTTATGTAATTCAGATATAATGTTGAATTTTGGAGCAATTCCCTATCGAAAAAATGAAGTTATGAATTCCAACACAAATCCTGAATTTTTAAGGACTTTGGGATGGTCTCCTAAATTTTCTTTGGATGAAGGTTTAAGAAAAACGATATCTTACTATCAAAAACATCTGGTGAAAGATGATGAACAATAATGAATATGATTCTTTGTACAAATTTTTTAAAGAAAAAAAAATCCTGATTACAGGACATACTGGATTTAAAGGGAGCTGGCTAACGCAGATATTAATAAATTTTGAAGCAGATGTTATAGGTTATTCATTAGAGCCAAATACTAACCCAAATTTATTTGATACTTTGAATTTGGGTGAGCGAATAAAGAACTACTTTGAAGACATAAGGGATTACAACAAGCTTAAAGAAATTATTGAAAAGGAAAAACCAGAAATTGTTTTTCATCTTGCTGCCCAGCCATTGGTTAGGGATAGTTATGATGACCCCCTATTTACTTATGAAACAAATGTAGTTGGAACTGCAAATGTCCTTCAAGCTGTTAAAGAAACTAAATGCGTTAAATCAGTTGTGGTTATTACCACCGATAAGGTTTATGAAAATAAAGAATGGATTTGGGCATATAGGGAAAATGACGAGCTCGGAGGACATGACCCATACAGCACATCAAAAGCATGTGCTGAACTGGTGGTTAGGTCATACATAAGGTCATTTTTCAATGTAGATAACTACATGGAAACGCATAATACTCTAATAGCATCAGTAAGGGCAGGGAATGTTATTGGAGGAGGGGATTGGTCAAAAGATAGATTAATTCCTGATATAATAAGGGCAATATTTGAAGGAGATGAGACGGTAGTTTTAAGAAATCCTGAAAGCATAAGACCATGGCAACATGTTTTAGAGCCTTTGTTAGGTTATTTATTATTAGCACAGTATCTCTATGATGGAAAAAAAGAATTTGTAGGGGCTTGGAATTTTGCACCCAATGAAGAAAACTTTATAACGGTTGAAGAACTTGTGAAAAAGGGAATTTCAATACTTGGAACAGGGAGTTATTCTGTTAAAAGGGACGATAGCAAACATGAAATGAAGATATTGAAATTGGATGCAACAAAGGCTAAAGTGTATTTGGCTTGGAAACCATTATTAAATATTGATGAAACTCTAGACTGGACTTTTGAGTGGTATCGAAAATATTATAATAATGAAAACATACTATCTTTTACAAATAATCAAATAAACTTATTTTTTAATAGGTGGGAAAATGTCAGAAAAGATAAAAAATGAGATTTTAGAATTGGTAAAGAAATACTACAACGAAACCTATAAAGAACTACCGGTAAGTAAAGTCCCAGTCTCTGGGAAGGTTTATGATGAAAAAGAATTGCAAAATTTAGTTGAAGCATCATTGGAAGGTTGGTGGACAGAAGGTAAATGGAGCTCCCTCTTTGAAGAAAAATTAAAAAATTTTTTAAATATCGATTATGCTTTAACAGTAAATTCTGGTTCATCTGCAAATCTTGTTGCACTTAAAACATTAACATCCATAAAATTAGGAGATAGGCGGATTAAATCTGGTGATGAAATAATTACTGTGGCAGCTGGATTTCCAACAACAGTTAATCCAATCATTGAAATAGGTGCAACTCCTGTCTTCGTAGATGTTGAATTAGGAACTTATGATGCAAACATTGAAGAAATAAAAGAGGCAGTATCCTCAAAAACAAAGGCAATATTTATGGCACATACATTGGGGAATCCATTTGATATTAAGGCAATTAAAGAAATTTGTGAAGACCATAATTTATGGCTTATCGAAGATAATTGCGATGCTCTTGGTTCAAAATATGATGGAAAATATACTGGAACTTATGGAGATTTGGCAACATTGAGTTTTTACCCTGCACACCATGTCACAACAGCAGAAGGTGGGGCAGTTTTAACAGACGACTCACAACTTTATCAAATATCTCGTTCAATAAGAGATTGGGGGAGAGATTGCTGGTGTCCAACAGGAAAGGATGATACCTGTGGAAGAAGGTTTAACTGGCAATTGGGAAAATTACCTTATGGATATGACCACAAATATATTTATTCCGAAATAGGATATAATTTAAAAATGACGGATTTGCAGGCATCAATTGGCGTGGCACAGATGGATAAATTAGAATCATTTACTAAAAAAAGAAAAGAAAACTTTGAATATTTATATAATAAATTAAAAGAATTTGAAGATTATTTCATTCTTCCAAAAGCTACTGAAAATTCAGAACCATCATGGTTTGGATTTTTACTTACTATAAAAGATAATGCTAAAATAAACAGAACCAAATTTATGCAATATCTGAACGATAATGGCATTGGAACAAGGTTGTTATTTGGTGGGAATTTAACAAAACAGCCATATTTTGTAGATTATGGTGTTAAATATAGACAAATAGGGAACTTGGAAAATACTGACATTGTAATGAATAATACATTTTGGATTGGAGTTTATCCTGCACTGGAAAAAGGACATTTGGATTATATTTATGAGACATTTAAAAAATATTTGAAAGGGTGAAAAAATGAAGATTCTTATTACTGGAGGATTAGGATTTTTAGGTAGCAATCTTGCCTGTGAAAGTATAAACAGAGGATATAATACAATAATACTAGATAATTTTTTTAGAGAAGGAACTACACTAAATTATAACTGGTTAAGAGAGCAGGGGGATTTTATTCTTGAAAATAAAGATATACGGCAGTGGTACGACATAGAAGAAATGATAAAAAAATATAATCCAGATGTTGTATTTCACACAGCAGGTCAAGTTGCAATGACCACATCCTTGAATAACCCAAGATTGGATTTTGAAGTTAATGCGTTGGGGACTTTCAATTTACTTGAAGCTATTAGGAAATATAGTCCAGAAACTGCGGTATTATTTTCTTCAACTAATAAAGTTTATGGAGACTTGGAATATATTAAATATGTGGAAAAAGAAACAAGATATATTGCCCCTGATTATCCAAATGGATTTGATGAAAATTTATGTTTGGATTTTCACTCTCCCTATGGATGCTCAAAGGGAACAGCAGACCAGTATTTGTTAGATTATAGTAGAATGTTTGGCATAAAAACAGTTGTTTTTAGGCACTCTTCAATGTATGGGGGAAGACAATTTGCCACTTATGACCAAGGATGGATTGGATGGTTCGTTAAGGAAGCATTGAGGATTAAAAATGGTGAAATTGAAGGTGTTGAAATACTGGGAGATGGAAAACAGGTGAGGGATGTTTTACATGCTGATGACATGGTAAATCTGTATTTCAAAACAGTTGATAATATAGATAAATGTGCTGGTGAAGCATTTAATATTGGCGGGGGGATGGATAATAGTTTATCTTTGTTGGAGTTATTTGAGTTTTTGGAAGATGAACTTGGTATTGAAATAAAAATAAATAAAAAACCTTGGAGATGCAGTGACCAAAAAATATTTGTTGCAGATATTGGAAAAATAAATAAATATGCTGGTTGGAAACCTAATGTATCTAAGGACGAAGGTTTAAGGAGAATGATTAAATGGTGTGAAGAAATTTTGGGTGAGTAATTTATGATAGACAAACCTTTATTATCGATTTGCATTCCTACATATAACAGAGCAAAATATTTAAAAGATGCTTTGGATTCTATATTAAAACAGATTAACGAAAATAATAAATATAAAGTAGAAATTTGCGTATCCGATAACGCATCAGAAGATAACACTGAAGAATTAGTTGAAGAATATCAAAA
>OFAW01000072.1_pt1 | contig 14713 bp, 9 predicted proteins | sample 1520341 | NCBI WGS metagenome assembly OFAW01 (sample SAMEA3696446, study PRJEB22514) | metagenome | biome: water; feature: marine; material: hydrothermal vent | place: Pacific Ocean | collected 2014-08-12 | depth 1521 m | reverse complement strand
TTAAAGCTTTACATCTGGCTTTGTTGCCGCGTGTCCGGGCTTATGCCAGAAGATTGGAATTTCGTAAAAGTTTAAGAGAGGGAAAGTTGCCCTCAAAGTTAAAAAGCAGGCTTGCTGCAATTTCAGATGATGCGACCAGAAAATCCTTTCTGGCAAAACGGAGAGCAAAATCTGATATTGTGGCAGTTGGCATCTCTACAGGTGGACCCAATGCCCTTATAAAAGTGTTGCCGGCTCTTCCTGATAATCTGGGAGTTCCAATTGTTCTGGTCCAGCATATGCCGCCTACATTTACTAAATCTCTGGCAGAGAGTTTGAACCAGAAGTGCAGTCTAAGGGTCAAGGAAGGTGAAGATGGAGAAGTGCTTGAGCCGAATACAGTATATATTGCGCCAGGTGGAAAGCAGATGAAAGTAGCTACAGGAGTGGGTGGAAAGAAGGTTGTTTGTATCACAAATGATCCGCCTGAAAATAATTGCAAACCAGCAGCGGATTATCTTTTTCGATCAGTGGCCAAGGAATATAGAAACAGGGCTACAGGAGTAATTATGACTGGTATGGGACAGGATGGAACTTTAGGCTTAAAGGTGATGAAGTCATTTGGTGCGGTAGTAATCGCTCAGGATGCGGAGAGTTGTGTTGTTTATGGAATGCCAAAGGCGGCTGTTGAAGCAGGCGTGGTGGATATTGTTGCGCCGCTGGATAAAATTGCCCAGGAAATAGTTAATACTGTACGCAGATGATTGAAGGTTAAGAACAGATGAAGATTACTCCTGAAGAGGTCAAGTTACTGGCTCAATATATCTACAATATTTCTGGAATTTATCTGGATCAAAGTAAAGCCTATCTGCTCGAAACAAGATTAAAAGGGCTCCTAGAACAGTATGGGTTAAGAAGTTATAAAGAGCTTTATAATAAGGCCAGGTCAGATTCAACCAGGAAACTAGAAAAGGCAATTGTTGATGCTGTTACAACCAAGGAGACTTTATTTTTCCGCGACAACGCTCCTTTTGAGCTTCTTAAACATAAAATTTTGCCGGATTTGATTGATCGTCGTGCAAAGGGAAAATCCAGATTCATGCCAGTTAAGATTCGTATCTGGAGTGCAGCGTGTTCAACAGGGCAGGAAGTATATAGTATTGCCATTGCAGTAAAAGAAGTAATCCCGGATTTAAGCAAATATCAAATTTATATTCTTGGTTCAGATATATCTGATGAAGCAATTGCCCGTGCAAGTTATGGAAAATACAATAAATTTGAAATTGATCGGGGCCTGTCCAATGACAAGTTGACCAGATATTTTACGCCTACACCGGATGGTAACTGGCGCGTTAAAGATGAAATCAGGTCAATGGTTACCTTTAAAAAGATTAATTTGATGCAGCCTTTTTCTCTTCCGGGTAAATTTGACATCATCTTTTGTCGAAATGTGCTTATCTATTTTACGCCTGAGGACAAAAAAAAGATATTGGACCGGCTGGCAGAAGTCATGCAGCCAGACGGTTATCTGATAATCGGGGCCACAGAATCTCTGGCCGGAATAACAGATAAATTTGTACCCAGGAGATATCTGCGGGCCATTTTTTATCAATTGCGTGACCACCAGTAAATGAAAGCCATTTATCTAAAAAAGATTTACTCTGACCTGGCTTATCCATTAGATAGAAGTGCGAGGGGAGATTGTCAGGTTCTTTCTGGTCAAGCTGAAAATACGGATATGACTTTTTCTGCTCGCGTGTATATCGCGGGCAGGTGTTCATCCAGTCTTGATCTGGCCTGGGCTTTAATGGATGAAGGAAATATTCATATATGGGACTCTGTTTTGTGTCTTGAGCAATGGGCAGGCAGGGGACAGTTGCGCAGGGCCTGGGTTTCACCGTCAGGCAATATTTATGCAGCCTGGTATTGGCCAGAGCTTCCTGCAAAGTGGAAGCGGCTAACCTCAATTTTGGCCGGATACATTCTGGCCTTAAGTTTCAGGGAACTTGGAGTAGAGATAAAAATTAAGTGGCCTAATGATCTGCTTTTTAAGGGGAAAAAGTTGGGTGGTGTTTTAGTAGAAGAGAAAAAGGATAAAGTGCTTGTGGGTGTGGGCATTAATGTGATTTCAAGTCCGGGTAAAAAGTGTTTACGCGATGATAGTGCTGTGGAGGCATGTTGTCTCCTGGAAGAGGCTGGAAAATTGGGACTGTTGAGAGATCTGGAACCAGTATTACTCTGGTGTGAGCTTGTGTCCAGGAGTTATAGATGGTATGAACATATTGTGCGTGACCATAGCCAGGAACAGTTTACTGCTGCTGTTACTAACCTGCTAGCCTATCTGGAGCAGAAGGTGACTGTTCTTCAGGGTGAGAACATAATATATGGTCAGCTAATGGGAATAGATGTGGATGGAAGTCTTCTTTTAAAGGACAACCATGAATTGATTCGGATAAGTTCAGGGAGCCTGATTGGAAGGATGAAGGATGAAAGGGAAAGACATGGAAGGGCATTGTCAGATGATAAGAAAGGCAAAACCTTAACTGGCAGGAAGAAGGAGGAAAGCTATGGCCAGGACATTTGAACAGGTAGCAGAAGAGCTTAAAGGCAAGAAAATATTGGTGGCCAACCGGGGGATACCAGCCAGGCGGATAATGAGGTCTATTCATGAGAGGTTTGAAGCTGAAGCAGTGTTGACTGTAACTGATGTGGATAAAACAGCGCCATATACGGCAAGCGCTGCGGAGCTTCTTGTTCTGGGCAAGGACACACGGGCCTATCTTGATATTGACCGGATTATCAGAAAGGCTAAATCATTGGGAGTAGTTGCTATTCATCCAGGATGGGGATTTGCCTCAGAAGACTTTTCTTTTGCTGATAAATGCAAAAAAGCCGGGATTGTTTTTATAGGCCCTGATTCCAGGGCCATGAATCTTCTGGGTAATAAAGTTGCTCTGCGTAAATTGGCCAGGGAAGTTGGCGTGCCTATTGTGCCGGGTTCAGAGGGTGCTGTAAGCATTGAAGAAGCAAGACAGGTTATTAAAGAGATTGGAATGCCAGTAATGCTCAAGGCTGAAGGAGGTGGTGGAGGACGTGGAATTTATGAAGTTTTTGATGAGGATCAGCTAGAAGATGCCTTTATCAAGGCTTCCACACTGGCACAGGCATCTTTTGGCAATCCCCGTCTTTTTATTGAAAAATTACTCACCCCTGTACGGCACATTGAGATTCAGGTTGTAGCTGATAAATATGGTAATGTGTTTGCCTTTGATGAACGTGACTGCACCATCCAGCGCAACCATCAAAAACTCATTGAGATTACCCCTTCACCCTGGTCCAGGATGACACCTATGCTCAGGGAGAAACTAAAGGAATATGCTGTTCGTTTAATTAAGGCCGTGAACTATCACTCCCTGGCTACGGTAGAATTTCTTGTTGATCAGGAAGGAAATCCCTATCTTATCGAGGTAAATACCAGGTTACAGGTTGAGCACGGCATAACTGAATGCCGCTATGGCGTTGATCTGGTAGAAGAGCAAATTGCCATTGCCTTTGGTTCTACCTTGCGTTTTAATAAAGAGACTACCATACCACTTCACCATGCCTTTCAAGTGCGCATCAATTGTGAAGATCCTCAGGATAATTTTTCCCCCAATGCCGGGCTCATTACCAGGTACCAGTCCCCTGGAGGACAGGGAATTCGTGTAGATTCCTGTATTAGCGTAGGATATAATTTTCCATCTCAATATGACTCAGCAGCATCTCTGCTCATTGCTTACGGCAAGAGTTGGCCCAAGGTTCTGGGAATTATGAACCGTGCTCTGCGCGAGTACATTATCGGTGGGGTCAAGACAACCATTCCTTTTCATCGCAACGTAATCAATCATCCGGATTTCAGAAAGGGCGAATTTGATACTTCATTTGTTCAAAAAAATCCTGATTTAATGGTTTACAGGGACAGAGAGCCTGAGGCGTTGCGCCTGTCCAGATTGATTGCTGAGATTTCTGCCAAGGGATACAATCCTTACGTACAGTTGGGAGAATATAGATCAATCCATGACAAACGGCTGGGCCGTTTTACCCCTGTTTTGCCGGAGATTGAGGAAAATCAATATGACTATCCTTATCCGCGCGGTGATAGGGACGCTGTTTTAGATTATATTCGTGATTCAGGTTATGTTCATTTCACTGACACAACCCCACGAGATATCACCCAATCCAATAGTGGTAATAGATTTCGTCTGGCTGAGGACAGGCTTATAGGGCCTTATCTGGACAATTGCGGATTTTTTTCCATTGAAAATGGCGGTGGTGCTCATTTTCATGTGGCCATGCTGGCCAATATGACTTATCCTTTTACTGAAGCTGAGGAATGGAATCAATTTGCGCCCAGGACTTTGAAACAGATTTTGATTCGTTCGACTAATGTCCTGGGGTACAAACCTCAGCCCAGGAATTTGATGCGCCTTACTGGCGAGATGATTTGCGAGCACTATGATGTAATTCGTTGTTTTGATTTTTTGAATCATATTGAAAATATGCGTCCTTTTGCCGAGGTGGCTCTAAGTTCTAAAAAGAATATCTTTGAGCCGGCCATTTCACTGTCCTATGCGGAAGGGTTTGACGTGCCTCATTATATGGGCGTGGTGCAAGAGATTCTGGATATGGTAAAAGATGTAGCCGGTGTATCAAGCAGTAAAGCGCAGAAAATGATAATCCTGGGTCTGAAAGACATGGCCGGGGTCTGTCCTCCCGGGTTTATGCGTGAACTGGTTACGGCTCTTCGCAAGGAGTATCCAGAACTGGTTCTTCATTATCATCGTCACTATACAGATGGTCTTTTTGTGCCAGCAGTAGTAGAAGCAGCCAGGGCCGGAGCGCATATTGTAGATGTGGCTATTGGTCCTGCTGTGCGGTGGTATGGTCAGGGCGATGTCCTGGCTACAGCAGCTTATATGGAGGAACTGGGGCTGAAGGTTAATTTGAATAAGGAAATGATCAGAAAGGCCGCTTTTGTGCTTAAACAGATCATGCCTTATTATGACCGTTATACGGCTCCATATTTTCAGGGCATTGATTATGATGTGGTTGAACATGGTATGCCTGGCGGCGCTACATCTTCTTCCCAGGAAGGCGCGATGAAGCAGGGTTATATCCACCTTCTGCCCTATATGTTACGTTTTCTGGCTGGAACCAGAAAAATCGTCCGTTACCACGACGTAACGCCTGGTTCTCAAATCACCTGGAACACAGCGTTTCTGGCAGTTACAGGAGCGTATAAACGTGGAGGAGAAAAGGGCGTTCGTAAACTGTTGCGCGTTCTTGATAAAGTGATTTCGACTCCTGAAAACAAACTGGATGAAGAGACAAAACAGGCCAGGCTGGAGCTTTACCGGGAAAGTAACGATGCTTTTCGTGATCTTTTACTGGGTAAATTTGGGCGTTTGCCACTGGGTTTTCCACCTGATTGGGTTTATGAAAGCGCGTTTGGGGAGCATTGGGAGCAGGCTCTTCTGGAGAGAACAGAAAATTCACCTTTAGCCACTCTGGAGAATATTGATCTGGAGGCCGAGCGTAAGTCTCTGGCTGAACGTCTGGGTCGGGAACCAACTGCTGAAGAATTTGTCATGTATTTAAACCATCCAGGAGATGCTTTAAAGACAATAGAGTTTAAACGCCAGTTTGGCGATCCCAACCGTGTGCCTCTGGACGTGTGGTTTGAAGGTTTAAAGCCAGGCGATTCCCTTGATTTTGATGATTCCAATGGTAAGCCTCATCACATGGTGATTCTGGATATATCCAACATGGATGTCAATGGAATGAGTGTGGTCAGGTATAGTCTGGACTCTGAGTTTTTTACCTATCAGGTCAAGGTTGGCGAAGCTACAGGTGCTGAACAGGTAGGCATAGAGATGGCTGATTCTGATAATCCATACCATGTAGGAAGTCCCAGCACAGGTGATTTGTGGGTTATGCATGTCAAGCCGGGAGATAGAGTAAAGAAAGGCGAGGAGTTGTTTAACATCTCCATCATGAAACAGGAAAAGGCTGTTCTTTCTCCTGTTGATGGCATAGTTAAGAGAGTGCTCAAGTTTGCTGACTATCAAGAGGATAAGAAAATGGTCCCGGTTAAAGAAGGGGAGCTTCTGGTTGAGCTTATGCCGATTCCTAATTTGTGTCCAACCTGTAAAGAACCGGTTGTGTTTGAGGAAGCCAGATATTGCCATCATTGTGGACAGAAAATTGCCTAAATGCTATTGACTAGTTAAAGCACTACGGGATAATAAAGCGACAATTTTGTAACAGTTAATCAGGTAGAGCCTTAGACGTGGAGGTTTGTCTCCCCACGTCTAAGGTCTTTTCTAATTTTTAATATTAAACCTAAAAATAATTAATTTTTGAAAAAGGAGATGGTAATGGCCAGAGGAGAAAACCAACAGGGTCAGTGCAAAACCAGGACGGCCAGAGATGTGGAAAAGATTAAACAAAAACTGGTTTTGACTGGTAAAGATATTAAAACCATTGGCGAAGAAGCGGAGCTATTGGTTGGCGGAAAAAATTATAATACTGCCATTATAAGTACTATCGAAGACATCAGGGCCCCCCAATTCAGAGCCATTTCCTCTTTAGCCTTCCATAAACTTCTGGATGAAACCAGAGTTAATGCTGCCACAATCAGGTCGGTTGTTGATAAAGAATATGATACCATTGACTGGAATGATGATGAAATAAACAAGGATCCGGAATATTTGAAAAAATTTGTAAGAGATACAGCCAGGAAAGTCAGAAAAGTAATAGTGGGGGAAGGAACTCAGATTCGCCTGCGTACTTTTATCAACAATGTTGTCGAAGGATTTGCTACCTCTCCTGAAGGAATTGATCAGTTAAGAAAGCGTTCTGTGCTGGTTCAGGTGGCTATACTTTCTGTTGACCTGCCTGAAGATGTTCAGGAGGCAGTGCGTCAGGCTTATCAGGAAATATGCAAGGAAGCTGGCCAGGAAAATGTCCCTGTTGCTGTTCGTTCTTCTGCTGCTGGTGAAGACAGCAGGAAGAAGGCCTTTGCCGGTCTCCAGGATACATATTTGAATATTGTTGGAGAAGATGCTGTTGTTGAGGCTTATCACTGGGATTGTGCCTCAGCCTATAATTTGCGCAGCATGACTTATCGAAGGGAAGCTATTTTAGATGCTGTAGCCAGAGCAGAAAGCACTGGAGATGATTCCATTGCTATTCAGGCCAAAAAGGAATGGGCCATTGAAAATACTTCTTTGTCTGTGTGTATCATGCGTATGATTAATCCGGTTATATCTGGTACTGCCTTTAGTGCTGATACTGCTACCGGATGTCGGGGCACTGACCGTAAAGATCTGGTCTCTATTGATGCCAGCTATGGTCTGGGTGAGGCTGTGGTTAGTGGTATGGTTACACCGGATAAGTTTTATGTTTTTCAGCGGGATGACGGTCAGGAAGTTGTGATCCGGTATATGGGTTATAAGGCCAAAAAAATTGTTTATGACGATAGTGGTGAGGGCACTAAAGTTGTTGATTTGCCTGATGAAGAGGCCTGTCGTTGGTCTTTGTCTCTTGCCCAGGCTGAAATGGTGGCCAAAGGTGTGAGAGCAATTAGCAGGGCCTATGGTGGCATGATTATGGATACAGAGTTTTGTATTGATAGCTCTGACCGTCTGTGGTTTGTGCAGGCCAGGCCAGAAACCAGGTGGAATGAAGAACTGGAAAAGCATCCGCATACTATTTTCATGCGCAGGATGGAAGTGGAGCCAAAAGCTCTGGAAAGCGCGGAGGTTATAGTAGAAGGCAATGGCGCATCCAGAGGCGCTGGTCAGGGAACAGTGCGTTTTTTACGTTCTGCCCTTGAGCTTAATAAGATCGGCAAAGGAGATGTGCTGGCTGCTGAACGTACTGATCCTGATATGGTACCTGGTATGCGTATTGCTTCTGCCATTATTGCTGATGCAGGTGGAGATACCAGCCACGCAGCTATTACTTCAAGAGAGCTTGGCATTCCTGCTGTGATAGGGGTCAAGCGTCTGGAAATCTTACGCAATCTTGACGGCGAAGAAGTAACAGTGGATGGTTCAAGGGGTAAGGTATATCGCGGATTGATTCCTTTAATAGAGGTAGGTGGAGAGATTGATGTAAGCAAATTGCCAGCTACACGGACAAAAGTAGGGTTAATCCTGGCTGATGTTGGTCAGGCTTTATTTTTGTCCAGATTAAGAGAAGTGCCTGATTTTGAGGTTGGTTTGCTGCGGGCTGAATTCATGCTGGGCAATATTGGCGTGCATCCTATGGCTCTGGAAGCCTATGATAATGGTACTTTGCAGGTTCTGGTGGAAAAGAAATTAAAGGAAATGGAAAATGACCCCACCAAGATCATTAAGGATCAACTGGCAGATGGCGCTGTGACCCTGGATTTAAAATTAAGACAATATGTTGGTATTGTGACCGGTCTTGCTGACAGGGTTAAAGAATTGACCGAGCAGGAAGGGGCCAGAGGGACAGATGAAGTGTTGGCCCTGCATAGAAAGTTAAGAGAACTGGATCATAAATGGGATGAGCATCTGGAACTGGCAACCAAACGTCTGGATACTTTAAAGACTTCTACTGATTTACACGAGCATATAGCCATAATCATGGGTTATAGTGATGAATTATTACAACATAATGACGCTACTGCTAATTTTTCTGAAACTCAGGCAAGGCGTCAGGAGATTGAGTCCAGGATTAAAGAGATTGCAGAGCGTATAAAAGACAATCCGTTTGTTCAGAATGTCATGGAAAAAATTCGTTCCCTGAGAGCGGATGTGGCGAAGAAAGTAAGCCTTGAACAGGAAATGGAAGATGTACGCAGCCTGCCCCAGAAGATTGCCGAAATTTTACATTTAAAAGGTTACCGCAGCGGAAAAGAGCTTTATGTGCAGACCCTGGCTCAGGGTCTGGCCCTGTTTGCCATGGCCTTTTATGGCAAACCAATTATTTACCGTACAACTGACTACAAGACCAATGAATATCGCAACCTTCTTGGTGGGTTGCTTTTTGAAGACTATGAAGACAACCCAATGCTTGGATATCGTGGAGTAGCCAGGGATGTGCATGACTGGGAACTGGAAGCCTTTAAGCTGGCGCGTGGGGCATTTGGTGGTAAAAACCTGCAATTGATGCTTCCTTTTGTGCGGACCCTGGAGCAGGCCAGGAGCATGAAACGTTATCTGGCCAATGTGCATAAATTACGTTCAGGAGAAGATGGGCTAAAACTTATTTTGATGTCAGAAATTCCAAGCAATGCCATTTTGGCCAAGGAATTCATCAAGGAGTTTGATGGATTTTCCATTGGGTCCAATGATATGACCCAGTTAGTGCTGGGAACTGATAGAGATAATGCCAGGCTCAGGCATATTTATGATGAAGAAGATCCAGCCGTTGTTTGGGCTATTTTAGTGACTATTTTTACCGGTCAGAAATTTGGCAAAAAAGTTGGCTTCTGTGGCCAGGGCGTATCCAACAGCAAGATAATCAGGGGATTGGTATGCATCGCTGGCATAGTCTCTGCTTCGGTTGTTCCAGATACCTATGCTCAGACCAAATATGATATTGCAGCTACAGAGAAGGAAAATGTGAAACCAAAGGAACTGGGTGCCTGGCTCAAAAAACAACATTTAGATAGGTTACATAATATAATGCGTGAAAATGGTTATGGACATATTCTAAAGAAGCATTCTACAGCTTCCGATCTGATGGATTGGTATGAGGGTGAACTGGCTAGATTGCATGAACAATTACATTCTAATCTTGGTTCTTCAAAAGAACATTTTTATCGTCAGGAACTGGAATCTTTTCGTTCTCTTTTCCATAAGCCAGTTATTTATGCCAATTGGGATTGGAATAGTACCGTAGTAGATGCCCTTCATCAGGCAGGATTTTCATCGTTTGAAGAGCAGGAAAAGGCTATGGAGGAACAGGCCGAAAAAGTCTGGTAAACCAGGGCGGCCTGAAGGCCGCCTTTTTATTGAAAGTTAGTAGAGGTGAATTATGAAAAATGAATATACAGCTGTAGTAATTCAGGATGGTGACTGGTGGGTTGGATGGATTGAAGAAGTGCCAGGTGTTAATTGCCAGGAGAAAACTTATGAGGAATTGAAAAAAAGTCTGATGGTAACATTAAAAGAAGCGCTAGAATTTAATCGTAAGGACGCGCTTGAGGCTGCTGGGGAAAGATATAGAGAAGAAAAAATTGCAGTATGATGAGAAAAGAGTTCCTTTAGTATTTGCGAAGACACGGCTGTGAATTACTGAGAGAAGGAGGAAATCACTCCTGGTGGCACAATCCTGTTCTCAAAAAAAGATCTGCGGTACCACGTCATTCCGAGATAAAAGATATTTTGGTCAGGAAAATATGCAAGGATCTTGGTATCAAACCAATTAAATAGTAGCGTTATTAAAAATGCAAACTAAATTTTTATCTCAAATAAAAAATCCCCGGGACGTTTCTTCTTTTTCCCTGAGTGAATTGACTGAATTGGCTAGAGAGATCAGGGAATTAATAATAGAAGTAGTGGCTAAAAATGGAGGGCACCTGGCCCCGTCTTTAGGGGTCGTGGAGTTGACCCTGGCTTTGCTTAAAGTTTTTGACCCTGACCATGATAAATTTGTCTGGGATGTGGGTCATCAGGCGTATGCCTATAAGATTTTGACAGGCCGAAAGGAGAATTTTCATACCCTGCGTTGCTTTGGCGGCATCAGTGGCTTTCCAAAGCTTTCAGAGAGTGAGTATGATCATTTTGGGGTGGGCCATTCCAGTACTTCTATTTCTGCTGCCCTGGGTATGGCTGTGGCCAGAGATATTTTAAGACAGACACATAAGGTTCTGGCCATTATAGGCGATGGTTCCATGACTGCGGGATTGGCTTATGAAGGGCTAAACCAGGCAGGTGATCTGGACAAGGATCTGGTGGTTATTCTCAATGATAATGAGATGTCCATTGCCAGAAATGTTGGCGCGTTGTCTTCATTTTTAAGCAGGAAGTTGTCATCTCGCTGGGTGATGAAGCTGAAAAAAGAAGTAGAAGCCTGGATGCGTCAGATCCCCAGAATTGGTGATGATTTAGTTCATTATGCCCGGCGTAGTGAAGAGTCTTTAAAGAGTTTGTTTACTCCTGGAATGTTGTTTGAAGCATTTAAGTTTAACTATTTAGGGCCTGTTGATGGACATGATCTGAAAAAAATGATTGAGTTTTTTGAGCAGGTAAAAGAACTGGATGGCCCACTTCTGGTTCATGTGCTGACCAAAAAAGGCAAGGGCTATAACCCTGCTGAGAGCAATCCTACTTATTTTCATGGGGTTGGTAGTTTTGAGCCTGAGACAGGGTTGGCTAAGAAATTCACAGGTTCATCTTTACCCAGTTATACTGATGTATTTGGGGAGACTCTATGTTCATTGGCTGAAAAGGATGATCGCATTGTAGCTATTACTGCTGCCATGCCCGAAGGAACAGGGTTATCAAGGTTTGCCAGAAGATTTCCAGATAGATTTTTTGATGTTGGTATTTGTGAACAACACGCTGTGACTTTTGCTGCTGGACTGGCTAGCCAGGGATTCAAGCCTGTAGTAGCTATATACTCTACTTTTTTGCAGCGTTCTTATGACCAGATTGTGCATGATGTTTGTTTGCAGAATTTGCCAGTAACTTTTTGTCTTGATCGGGGTGGGATAGTGGGAGAGGATGGCCCGACTCACCATGGAGTTTTTGATCTGTCATATCTGCGCCATATTCCGAATATGATATTAATGGCTCCCAAAGATGAGGCAGAACTACAGGATTTACTTTATACAGCAATAAATTATCCAGGGCCTGCTGCCTTGCGTTATCCGCGCGGGGTAGGCGTGGGAGCCAGGTTAGCGGAAGCCAAAGAGGAGCTGCAGGAGATACCTCCTGGTATTGGCGAGTTATTATGCGATGGTTCTGGGGGGATTATTATAGCTATTGGTAGTCGAGTTTATCCTGCCCTGGAAGCAGCCCAGGAACTGAAAAAGGAAAAAGGTTTGCAGGTGGCAGTTTATAATGCCCGCTTTGTTAAACCTTTGCCAGAAAAGGATTTAAGGGAACTGGCACTCAGGTTTAATAAAATGTTACTGGTGGAAGAAAATGTTCTGGCTGGAGGGTTTAGTTCTGCGGTCCTGGAGTTTCTGGCTGACAATAATCTTTTATCAAAACTTGAGATTAAAAGAATTGGCCTGCCTGACAGATTTGTTGAGCATGGGCCGCAAAAGCTTTTGCGGCAGATGTTGGGTTTGGGAAAAGATGGGATTAAAAAGGCCATGCTGGATTTGTTGGATCAGGTAGATTGAATGGAGTCGCCTGCAGAAAGTAATATCCTGTTGAGCAGGTAAAAATTTATGAATTCAGGTTGTATGTGAAATAAGCGGAGGAGATGATGGATAAAAAAGTTGAAAATTTTTTGAATAAGATAAGAGAGCTTTATAATCAGATAGAAAATTTTGTTAATAAATATGATTTAAAGTATAAATATGACGACATTTCGCTATATGAAGAATACGCAGGTAAGTATTGGACTCAAGAGATGTATATTTCAAAAGATGGAGAATTTTTGTTTAAATTAAAACCAATAGGAGCCTATATAATAGGAGCTGATGGAAGAGTGGATATAATTGGCAAGTTTGATAGTAAGGTAATAATTTATTTAGAAAAATTATATAAAATGGAATTTGCAACTTCTACTGAGTCAGGAGATAAAAAGGAATGTGTCTCACCTTCTACTGTTTCACTCTATGATGGTTATGAAGGGCCAGGATGGTATTTTTCTGGTGATAGAAAAAAAATTTTACCACTTAATAATCAGAATATTTGTTCTGTTTTGGAGGAGATAAGTGAATTTAGATGTACTGGAGAAAATTAAATGTTTTTTTGACAAAATTATTCTCGCCTAATATAACCAATACACCAATAACCACTAACTAATAAACCAAGAGACGGATATGCTTACCAAAAATAAAATTTTAGCTGAAATTTTAGATAAAAATTTAGAAGAGCTTGCACAAGCTGAACAATTATCCAGGGAGACAATTAAGCAGAGCGTAGAAAAAGGGTCTATGGTTGTTCTGGCAAATCCTCACCATGGCAATGTGTTGCCAACCCTCATTGGTCAGCCAGCCCGTATCAAAGTAAACGCCAATATCGGCACTTCACCTTTTATAAATGATCTTAATCTGGAACTTAAAAAAGTGCAGGTGGCAAAATGTGCTGGAGCACATACAATTATGGATTTATCCACAGCCGGCGATCTGGATGAGATTCGCGGGCTGATCATTGAACATTCTCCTTTGCCTGTGGGCACGGTGCCCATTTATTCTGTGGCTCAAAAGTATATTGGCCAGGGCCAGGATCCCAGCAAGATGTCTGTACAGGAGATTTTTGAAGAGATTCACAAACAGGCTGAACAGGGTGTGGATTTTATGACTGTTCATTGCGGCGTGACCAGAAGGGCGGCCAGCCTGGTAGAAAAGGGACAACGTGTCATGGGCATTGTTTCCAGAGGCGGATCAATTCTGGCTAAATGGATGCAAGTAAACGAGAAAGAAAACCCCCTTTATGAATATTATGATGATCTTTTAAAGCTGGCTAAAGAATTTAATCTGACTTTGAGTCTGGGTGATGGTATGCGTCCTGGCGCTGGCATTGATGCTGGCGATGCGCCCCAGTGGGAAGAGGTGGTTATTTTGTCTGAGCTTACTTTAAGGGCGTGGGAACAAGGGGTACAGGTTATGATTGAGGGGCCTGGGCATGTTCCCTTGCATCTTGTAGAAAGCCAGATTCGAGGCATAAAACAACTTTGTCACAATGCTCCCCTGTATGTGCTTGGGCCTCTTACCACAGATATTGCTCCTGGTTATGATCACATTGCCGGAGCCATTGGCGGCGCTCTGGCTGCTATCAATGGGGCAGACTTTTTATGTTACCTGACACCGGCTGAACATTTAACTTTGCCTGACTTAAATGACGTTTATCAGGGGGTGATTGCATCACTTATTGCAGCTCACAGTGCAGAGGTTGCCATGGGCCGCAAAGATGCAGTAAACCGTAATAATGAGATTTCCAAAGCCAGAAAAGAGCTTGACTGGGAGCGTATAACTTCTCTGGCGCTTGATCCTAAGGCAGTGAAGAGAAGACGTGAGGATTTCGCGGGTAAAGAAGAATGTGCTATGTGTGGCGAATTTTGCGCGGTAAAGATGTTGCGGTGATTTGTTTCCTCTTCTCATTTGTGTCTGTAGAAAATGACCTGAACCGGTTCTTTCGTGATTAGACCTTCCATGAGCATGGGGTCAATGGTTTGTAAAAAGGCATTGATTTTGTCGGGTGTATCAACAATTTCAATAACCAGGGGCATATCTTCGGAAAGGCGCAGAATTTTTGAGCTGTGGATACGGCTGTTTGCTCCATAACCCAGGACCCCACGCAGCACTGTAGCCCCTGCCAGCTCCATTTCTCTGGCTTTAAGCACTATCTGTTCGTACAAAGGTTTGTTGTCAAACTTATCATCCTCTCCAATAAAAATCCGGATACGTTGGGCTTGTTCTGGTAACTGCATTTTGTTGCCTCCTATTTTATTTTTTTATATTAAACTAAACCCTTATAAGGTGCAAGGAAACAAATGGTTTTAGAAATAGAGCTCAAGTTCCCTGTGGAAGATTTTGATC
>OFAW01000065.1_pt1 | contig 15656 bp, 15 predicted proteins | sample 1520341 | NCBI WGS metagenome assembly OFAW01 (sample SAMEA3696446, study PRJEB22514) | metagenome | biome: water; feature: marine; material: hydrothermal vent | place: Pacific Ocean | collected 2014-08-12 | depth 1521 m | reverse complement strand
TAGACACTTGAAAATTACTCCTCATCAACCAACCCATGCGCAATGGCATAAGAACAAAAAACTTTAACGCCTTGATTTCTAAGCCATTTTGCAGCTCCAGGACCAGCACCTTCATCGACCATAAACTTCAAGCAGCCTCTCTTTCTAGCGGCATAAATTCAGTTTCAGAAAGACAACGCCTGGCAAAGAGAAAACAAGCAAGAATGTCTTCTCTTGTAAGTCCTTCGTATTCTTCTATTATTTCTTCTATGGTTGCTCCATTTGCAAGAAGGTTAAGAATAAACTCAACGGTTAGTCGCGTACCTTTAATGACCGGTTTTCCAACCATAACTTTAAAATCTATTTCTATTTTTTTAAGTAATGTTTTTTCTTTCATATTTTTCCTCCATGTTTAAAAATTTTATAACATTTCATTTTTCTTAAGGTTTTTTAAGGTTAAAACCACCTTTTATAATCAGTTTATACTTCTGTATTTATTCCCACTCATCATTCAGGAAAGGATTTAAATAGTCTTTAATTGCCAGAAAATAGCCTCAATCAACTGTGTTTTGGTTATTTAAACATTTGAAAAGTTGAGTTATAACCTCATTTACATCTGTCCTTTTCTGGTCATTTGCAGGGCGTGGCGATATAACTCTGGTACTCTATAGCGTTTAATGCTTTCTTCTGTGCCTTCATAAACTGCTAAAAGACCTACTTCCCGTGCCAGACTAACAAGTTCTGAAGGTAAATCTTCCAATTCTTTAGAAGGAATCGGAGTACGTCCAAAATTCTGAAGATAACTTAACACAGGTTCTAATTCCTGAAATTCTTCTTTAATAGCACCTAAAGCTTCTTGAGAAACATCAGGCAAACTTTCCATTAAAGCACGTGGCCTGATAATACTTTTTTCATAAGGTTTTTTTTGTTTCAATTCAATTTCCCTTTTTGTTGAGGAATGAAAAAGTTGTAACAAATACCTGGGACTATGATCGTTATTACCATCAGCAAGACGCTTCCATACCCAATTGCGGGTAAAGGGTGTTTTGCCTCCTTTCATCCTTTCTCCCACTAAAAGATTCCATACTTCAAAAACCTCTTTTTCTGTCCATTTGTCAATTTGCTTTTGATCCCCGTTTAGATTTAAAATTTCAGAAACTACTTTTTGAAAATTTTTTGATCTTAGAGCCTGTTTTAAAGCCACTTTAAAGAAGGTATGCTGGCTTTTCCAGCGTAAAACTATTGATCGGCCATAAAAATGACTTTTGTTTTCAAAATTAACTTTTCGCCATATATCTTCCCGTAAAAATATTTTATATTTTATATTGGATAACTCTCCTTCCAGATTCATCCAGAAATCAAAAAGACCAGCAATAGCTTTTTTTCTACGTTTTCTATCTTCATCAGAACTACCAAAACCTGTATCCAGACCATCGTATAACAAAATTATTTTATCTTCCAGGACAGAATCTAACTGTTCAAAATATTCTTTAAGTTGAACAGCATTCATTGGGTCAGAAAAAAATTCACTACAAAACTTAATAACGTCAGTTTTGTTATATATCTGTTCAGGAATAAAAGTTTGTACTTGTTTTTTTATCTTGACATCAATATTATTATATAAAGATAAAAAAGTATATAAAGCCCAGAAATTTCTCCATTTAATATCATACATTTCTATCGTTTTAAATTCATCAGGCCCAAACATCCACTTAAATTGTTTTAATTGAAGAGGAGCTTGCACAGCAACTGTTTTTAACTGAGAATCTTCTAATAAACGTCTGAACAAAGCTGTTTTTCCAGTCCCTTTTCTACCCAGAATCAACGGAATATCACTCTGCATACCTTTAAGCATATTCTCTGTTTCTACAAAAATGTTCAAAAAATCTTCCTGAAATTCCGCGGTACCACTGGAAAACGAAAGTTCTGTAAGAATAGTATTTTTTGTTTTTTTAATATCTGATGATAGTGATATTTCCTTTGAGGATGGAAGTAGTTGTTCTATCCATTGAGAAACTGGCTCATAATGACTCCATACTTTTTTATCTTCTAATATCTTATCAGAAGAAGCTAAAGATACACGGTAGGAAATAAATTGAGTAATATCTTCTGCTTCAATAAAATTATCATGTCTTAATTCATTGATAGTGCTTAACCAATCACCAATCCAGTTTAAAGCTCTATTTTTATATTTCTCTATTGCATCCTGAACATCAGGGATAGGTGAAATCAAAAAACGCGGCTCAGGAGTTAAATACTGTTTTTCCACCTGCCTCATTGACTTTGCAGAGAGTAAAGCTTTGACCAGTGCTTCTGTTCCTGCTTTTGCCTGAGGGTGAGGAAAGAATACAATTGTCGCCATATCTGAAAGATCAAAAAGTAAAGGAGCGCTAATAGGAGTAAGGCCTGTTCTTGCATCCAGCAAAATGACATCAGGTGTAAAAGGTAGAGAAGGCTCTCTTAAACGCTCTATCAGTAAGCGTAATGGATTGCGTTCTTCCTGATACCAGGACAACGGATCTATAAATCTTAAAATACGGGCATAATTAGCGTCGGGCACACCTGCTGGCAGACAATAAAATTCTTCGTCATCCACTACCCGGATAAGATGTTTGACCGGATCAATTTCTTCACCTTTATCAAGCTGAAAAAGTAAATGAACCACTCCCTGATCCCCGGTAATTTCTTTTTCCTTGCCCAAAATCACTGGAAGCCCTGGAGCTTCAAGGTCCATATCTACACAAATGACTTTCCATCCTTTATGAGCAAGAATTCTTCCGGTATAAGCAAGCGCAGTAGTTCTACCTACACCACCTCTCAGGGAATAAAAGCTGACTATAACAGGCTTTTTAAGATCGTCTTCAATGTCTGATGGGAACAATGGCTCAATGCTTCCGGCAGTGCTTTTTGCAAAGGCTTCAGGCCAGAAAGGTAAATTTTCGGGTTCTATTTCCGCTGGAAGTTCTCCTGTCCATTCCTGTTCTCTGGAAGTAAGTAAATCAAGCCATTCTATGACAAGACTTTCTAACCCTTTTAACACTATTTCTTTTCTTTTGCTAAAAGAGTAATTTTCAAATTCATCAGCTACTACCACAATATTCCAGCCGCCAAAAGGATCTGGTTGAACCCTGATAACACTGGCTGTAATACCAGCATTTTTCAAATTTTCTTCTATTTGTTTATAAATTTCTTCTTTTTTCATGTTCTTCTCCGTCTCCGCCTGATAACGAGCTATATCAACAAAATTAAGGTGCATTAGCCCTGCGGGTGCATCCATCTGGCCTTGTTTTCCAGCGTTTATGCATCCAGAACCATTGCTCAGGGTATTTCCTGACCATTTGTTCAACTTTATGAGTATAAAACCGGGCAATCTGGTTAATTTGTTCCTGCCTTGAACCATTCGCTGTCGCTAACTCGCTGGTATCCAGAGGCGGAAATGAATAGAATTTATATTTTTGTCCTGGAAGCCGCACCAGAAATACAGGCCAGACCAGGGCTCTGGCCCGCAAGGCTAGAAGCGCCGGGCCCATATTTACTGCTGCTGTTTTGTTTAAAAAGGGAATGAAAATGGCTTCATTTTGCAAACAATTGTGGTCAACCAGAAAGGCACTTACTCCTCCTTTTTTTAAACACCGTAAAACCCGAGGAGCTGCCCGCCGGTGTTCAACAATTTCCACCCTGCTCTGACCACGCTGGTGTTTAATTAGCTTTCCCAATGCCCTATTTTTGGGCAAGCGCACCACAATCTGGCCAGGCCTGGGATGCATAAACAATTTCATAAGCCCTGCCATCAGTTCCCAGGCCCCTAAATGGGCACTCACTGCCACAATAGGCCGACTGCTATTTTGCATTAAGGATAAATTTTCCGGGTCATGGATAATCAATCTTTCCTTCCAGAACCTGAAATCAACTCTGCGCGTAAGAAAAATTTCTGCAAAAGACTGGCCTGATTGCTCAAAGCTGGACAGCGCTATTTTTTCGGCCCTCTGGTTATCTAAAGCAAGCCTTTCAGCTATAGTCTGGACAGCATATTTTCTTCGACCACGCAACAGTAACCATAAAAGTTTGCCTATAGCCCTGCCAAATCCTGCACAGCCCTGAAAACTTAAGTGTTGGCCTGATAAAAACAAAAGATTGTAAAGAAGCTCCTGCATTTGCCCTGCCCAACTAATCGCTTACTAAATTTTTTAACTTGTTCTCCAACCTTAACGCCTCTTGTTCCAGAAATTCCGGGTCAAAATTTTCAGGGATCAGGTAAGGTTTACCATATATGACTTCGCATGAAGACCAGGGCAAAGGTAACTGAAATTTATCCCAGGCCCTATTAAAAACATAAGCCCTGCTCATTTTTACCCGAACTGGCACAATAGGCACCTTGTTTCTGGCAGCCAGGAAAATAGCTCCCTTTTTCACCTTGTGCCTGGGTCCTCTAGGTCCATCTACCGTAAATACCACATCTTTTTTGAGGTTATTCATCATTTTTGCGGCCATAAGCAAAGCTCTTAGTCCCTGTCTGGAACTGGAGCCCCGTGCCAGATTAAAGCCAAAGCGTTTTAAAACCTGGGCCAGAAGTTCTCCATCCTGGCTGGCGCTTACAACAGCTATTACCCCTTCATTACGATGTAGATAGCAAAGGGGAAATAATTCATTATGCCACAGGGCAAAGACAACGGATTGCTTTTTCCTTGTGGCCTGAACAGGCTCATAGGACATCCTGGAATAATTCAGGGTCTTTGACCAGAGCTTGACCAAAAAGGAGAGAATTGGAGCAATTTTTTCGGGTGAAATCTTCATTTTAAATCCCTGAAAAAGGGAATATATTTGGATTAGTGATTCAAGGCAAGGATGATGTTCCTGAAAAAAACTCCGTTTTTGCAGGAAATGTTAGCCATTACCGGTTTGATTATTCCAGGACAAGTTTTAAACTTGCCCCAGCTTGCCTTATCATTTTTCTCTATAGTTAAACCAAAAATTCATAAGAAAATTCTATTTGACCGCGCTTTTAAACTCAGCCAGATAATCTAAAAGTTGGGAAGCTTAAAAAGTTGAGAAACCAGGAAAATTAGGAGTGGATATGAAAGAAAAAATTTTACATTGTCAGGGACTGCCCTGTCCGCAGCCAGTTTTAAAGTGCAAACAGGCCATAGAAGAAGAAAGCCCGGAAAAGCTCATTGTCTTTGTGGACAATGAGCCTGCCAAGGAAAATGTAACCAGATTTTTAGCTATCCGGAAATATAAGGTGGTATCCTGCACCCAAAAGGAACAGGAGTGGGAAATTATTGCTCAAGCAGAAGGACAAAAAACAGAAGCAGAGACTTCTGAACAAACAAACAAACCTGCCCCCAAAACAACCCTGATTCCAAAAGATGACTTTAAAACCCTTGTTTTTATAAGCAGCGACAAAATTGGCGCTGGTGATGACAATCTGGGGTATAAATTGATGCTTAATTTCCTGGCCACGCTACCGGAAATGGAAAATTTGTGGCGGATTATTCTGGTCAACGGAGGGGTAAAACTGGCAATCCAGGACAGCCCTGGCCTGCCATCTTTACAACAACTGGAACAGGCTGGCGTTTCAATTCTGGTTTGTGGAACATGTCTTGATTTTTTTCAGCTCCTGGAGCAAAAGAGGGTCGGACAGACCACAAATATGCTTGATGTGGTCACCAGTTTGCAACTGGCGGATAAAGTCATTACCATTTAATAAAAACTTTAAGTGAGCTAGAATTTAATGCCTGAAGAAACTATTAAAATTGGCCAGATTTCTTATTTAAATATCTGGCCAATTTTTTACTATCTAAAAGAACTTCCTTATAAAGATAAAATCCGTTATATCCCTGGACATCCTTCCTGGTTGAACCGGATTTTACAAAAAAAAGAACTAGACCTTTCCCCGTCCTCATCATTTGAGTATCTGGCTTTTGCTGAACAATATAAATTATTACCCAACTTAAGTATCAGCGCCAAAAAAGAAGTGCAAAGCGTCATTTTCTGCTCACCTGTAACACTTAAAGATCTTCCAGTTTATTTACAAAAAGAAAAAGAAGTTTTTTTAACTCAGGCCTCAGCTACATCTGTAGCCCTCTTAAAAGTTTTATGGTCCTTTGCCTGGCGCTTGCCTCAACCTCAGTGGCGGACAATTTCCCCTGGCACAGGGTTACACACAGGCAAGCCATTTTTAGAAATAGGAGATAAGGCCCTGGAAATATATCTCAATCCTCCTCCGGGATGGGTGATTATTGATCTGGCCCGGGCCTGGTATGAATTTACCAATCTTCCTTTTGTCTTTGCTGTCTGGATTGTCAATCAAGACTTGAGTAAGGAGCAAAAAAGGATCGTTGATTTATTGTGTGAAGAACTTGCTGCGATAAAGCAGAAAATCAGCTCCAACTTGAGGCAATTAGCTTCTTTTTATCCGAAACAAAATTTTAGCGAAGAACAAATAGTTAATTACTGGCTCCTGATGGATTATGACCTGGATCCCCCGCACATGGCCAGTCTGGCTCTGTTTGGACAATACTTAACTAAGCTGGGAATGATTTCAGGTACCCCGGTCCTGAACTGGATGAGTTGAAAGTTTATGGTTCCAGATCTTTAATGGCCCCTTCTTTGCCAATAACAGCCAGAATATGTTCTCTGGTTAAAACCGTGTTTGCCTTAGGAACAAATTCAAACTCTGCCTCACCAGCTTTTTTAATGGCTACCACCTGAATACCATACTTATTGGTCAGGTCCAATTCTCGCAGGGTCTTGCCAGCCCATGCTGACACCTTTAATTCCTGTAAAACTATTCCTTTGCCCAGGGGCAAATAGTCTATAAGTCCTGGTATAACCAGTTCCCTGGCCAATTGCTCAGCAGCAAAGCGCTCCGGGAAAACAACATGGTCAACTCCAACTTTTTTTAACACCTTTTCGTGATCAGCGCTTACAGCCTTACACCATACATTTTCTGCTCCCAGTTCTTTTAGATGCAAGGCTATCAAAATGCTGGCTTCCATAGAATGACCAACACTGATAATTACGTGTGAAAGTTCGGCCACACCAAGCTGAGCCAGGGCTGCCTTGTCTGTAGCATCAGCTTGATAGACCTGAGTCAACACGTCCTGTGCCCGTTTGATCTTTTCCGGATCACTATCAATACCCACTACTGTATGACCAAGATCAGTGAGTGATTGGCCAAGAAAATAACCAAACTTCCCCAAACCAATTATACCTATCTCATATTTAGCCACACGACACTCCTTAAGAAAGTATGAAGTATGAAGGATGAAGGATGAAATAAAAAAGTGGAAGAAGAAAATATGAGAATAAAAACAGAAAGGCTGAAGGGTAAAGAAAAAGTATTTTTTCTTTCTTCATCCTTCCTCCTTCATCCTTCATACTTCATCCTTCATCCTTTAAATAATATGTTTACCCAATAAGCAAAGAGTTTTCTGGCCAGGAAAAACGTTCTCTGGTCTGCCAGCTCTGGAGTAGAGTCAAGAAAAGTATTGGGCCAAGACGACCTACAAACATAAGAAAAATTATAATCCACTTACCCCAAAAAGTTAATTTTGGAGTGAGCCCGGTTGATAAGCCCACTGTCCCGAAGGCCGAGACAACCTCAAAAAGAATTTCCAAAAATTGACCTTTTGCCTCTGGATGTGGCAAGTCGCCCCCTTCACTGATTAAAAGAAATAAGGTGGAGATAAAGACTAAAACCACAGCAAAGATTATAAGGGTAATAACCTTATTCAGACTTTTTTCATCCAGAGCAAATTTACCAATCACGCATTGTTTGCGGCCCAGAATATTTGATGCTGCCAGGGCTATAAGCCCACGAAAGGTGGTCGTCTTTATTCCGCCGGCACATGATCCAGGGGAGCCACCAATGAACATAAGCAAAATCATAACCAGCAGAGAAATATTTGTCATTTGCCCAACATCAAGAGTATTAAATCCAGCAGTGCGGCAGGTTACAGACTGAAAAAGTGAAGTTAAAATATATTCATTAATATCTAATCCACCATTATGAGCTAAAAATTCTGCCAGAAAAATGGCAACCCAACCAAATAAAATCAAAAAAGCTGTAGTGCTTAAAACCACCCTGCTCTGCCAGCTTATTTTATATCTAAGTTGCTCCGGCTTATTTATGGTTGAAAATGCCAGGTTCAATTCCATCAACACGGCAAAGCCCAGTCCACCCAGGATAATTAAAACCATAAACACCAGATTCACTGCCCATGAAGAGCGCCATTCCATCAGGCTCTGGCTAAAAAGAGAAAATCCAGCATTACAAAAGGCAGAAACAGAATGAAAAATTGCTGAAAAGGGAGAAAAAGAAGAAGGGTCAAGCAAATACAGGCTGAAACTTCCCAGGGTCTCAATTATTAATACACTCACTATTAGTTGCTGCAGAAATTTTCCCAGATGAAAACTGGGATCATGAAGCAGGGATTGGCCTACAGCAATTCTGTCAGTAATGGTTATTTTCCTGCGCCAGAGATAAAAGACCAGGCTGGTATAAGTCATTATCCCCAATCCGCCCAACTGCATAAGAACCAGAATAACACTCTGACCAAAGCGAGAAAAAAAAGAACCTGTATCTACAACAACAAGACCTGTAACGCAGGTGGCTGAAGTAGCCGTAAACAGCGCATCAAGCCAGCTTATTGGTCCCTTAGCAAGACTCACAGGATGATGTAAAAATGCTGCCCCTAAAAAAATGGTTAAAGCAAAAAAATAAACAGGTAAGGAAAAAGGGGTTAATAAATGTTTTCGCATGGTTGAGAGAGGTAATTATTCAACCTTAAAATGTCAAAACAATTTTGACCAAAAAAAAGCCCGCCACAAGGCGGGCAAGGAAACGAATATTAGCGATAGCAGCGGTAGCGTTGGTTTCTTTATCCGATACTATTAACCAGCTTGCTCAACCGTGAAATTTTCCTGGCTGCTGTGCGCCAATGAATCACCTTTTTTTGAGCCGCGCGATCCAGTACGGAAGTAGCTGTACGCAAAGCTTCTGCCGCCTTTCCCGCATCTTTTTGTTCGGCTGCCAGACGAACTGCTTTGATTACATTTTTAACCCTTGTCTTTACAGACTTATTACGCGCACGACGTTTCAAGCTTTGCCGATGCCTTTTAAGAGCTGATTTGTGATTGGCCAAGATTTAACCCTCCTAAAAAATTAACTAATTATAGTTGATTATATAACTCAACTTTCTGAGTTCGTTAAGTTGCTGATATTACAACTGTTTTAGAAAGCACGTTTTCTGACATGCATTACAAACGGTTTGGGTAACACGTCTTAGCGAAGTTTTCGGAAAAGCTGTGCATACGGTATCTATACTTCCAGAGTATCGGGACACAACTGAAATAAGTTTAAATGATTGAGTAACATTATCCGACCAGATCAGTTTATGCACAGCCCGAAAACGAGCTTAGACGTGTCCAAACCTTTGTCCAGCATGGAAGAAAACGTGCTTTCCGCAACTCCGGTTGAGATCATTACTCGTTCGCCTGTCCCCGCCAGTTGTAATTTGCGAGTTTCGACTTTTTGCAGGCGACTTTAAGTAGCAGGAAGTTTCCAGGAAAATTTAATTTTTGGTTGACAAGACGTTGTTGTTGTGTGAAAATTCACAAATGAAAGTGACAGAAGGTAAATTTGTGGTTTAAACCGTTACCTACTCTCTGTGCCAGAGAAGGTAGGGCGGTTTTTTAAATATGGGCGTAACAATTATTTTTTTAAGGAGGAACTGCAATGCCTAAACATGAAACCCCTATGGTGGACCAACTGGAAAGTGGTCCATGGCCAAGTTTCGTGTCTGAAATCAAGAGGCAGTCTGAGGCCAGGCATCAGAAAGCCAAAGAAATGGAGGAAGCTGGTAAACCTTATCAGATTCCAGTTGATGTTTGTGATGATTTGCTGGGTGTTCTGGAGATGTCTTTTAAGGATGGCACAACGCACTGGAAGCATGGTGGTATTGTTGGTGTTTTTGGCTATGGTGGTGGCGTAATAGGACGTTATTGCGACCAGCCAGAGATGTTTCCTGGCGTTGCTCACTTTCATACCTTGCGCGTGAACCAGCCCGCTGGAAAGTATTACACCACTGAATATTTACGTCAGATTTGCGATTTGTGGGATTTCCGCGGTTCTGGCTTGACCAATATGCATGGTTCTACTGGTGACATCGTATTGTTGGGCACCAGAACAGAGCAACTGGAAGAAATTTTTGGCACCTTGACCCACGAAATGGATCAGGATCTTGGAGGCTCTGGCTCTAACCTGCGGACTCCTGCCTGTTGTCTGGGTGAATCACGCTGCGAGTTCGCCTGTTATGATACCCAGGAGCTTTGCTATCAGTTGACAATGGAGTATCAGGATGAGTTGCACAGGCCGGCCTTCCCCTATAAATTTAAGTTTAAATTTGATGGCTGCCCCAATGGTTGCGTGGCTTCCATTGCGCGTTCTGATATGTCTTTTATTGGAACCTGGCGTGATGAGATTCGCATTGATCAGGAAGCTGTTGCTGCCTATATTGGTGGAGAGTTAAAGCCAAATGCAGGCGCCCATGCCGGTCGTGATTGGGGCCCATTTGATATTCAAAAAGAAGTAATTGATCTTTGTCCATCTCAATGCATGAGACTGGAAGATGGTAAGTTGATCATTGACAATAAAGAATGTGTACGTTGTATGCATTGTATCAACACCATGCCCAGAGCCCTGCGTATTGGTAATGATCGTGGATTGTCGATCCTTGTCGGTGCTAAGGCTCCTATTCTGGATGGTGCACAGATGGGTTCTTTGCTTGTGCCTTTTATCAAGGCTGAGCCTCCTTATGATGAGATCAAGGAAATAATTGAGAATATCTGGGATTGGTGGATGGAAGAAGGTAAAAACCGTGAGCGTCTGGGTGAATTGATTAAGCGTCAGGGCTTCCAGAAACTCCTGGAGGTAACTGGAATTAAGCCTGTTCCTCAACATGTACAGGAACCAAGACACAATCCATATATCTTCTGGAAGGAAGAAGAAGTTCCTGGCGGCTGGCAGCGTGATATTAAAGAATTCAGAAAACTCCATCAAAGATAGGGGAGGTAAAAAATGACTTTTGTTCCTTCTGGCTATTACAATCCTGACAAGCCTATGGAAGGCAGGATTACTGATATTGGCCCAAGATATTATGCAGACTTTTTACCACCTGTTATTAAGAAAAATAAAGGTAAATGGCTCTATCATGAAATCCTGGAACCTGGCGTTTTGATGCACAAGGCTGAGAGCGGAGACGAAGTTTATACTGTTCGTTGTGGCTCTCCAAGACTGTTGAGTGTTGAGACTATTCGTGAAATCTGTGACATTGCTGATAAACATTGTGACGGATATGTTCGTTTTACCACCAGAAACAATATTGAGTTCATGGTTGACAGTAAAGATAAGCTTGAAGCTTTAAAAGAAGATCTTACCAGCCGCAAGCATCCTGGTGGAAGTTACAAGTTCCCCATTGGTGGTACAGGTGCTGGCATTACAAATATCGTTCATACTCAGGGTTGGATCCATTGTCATACTCCTGCTACTGATGCATCTGCTACTGTTAAAGTTGTTATGGACGAGCTTTTTGAGGAATTCCAGAAGATGGAATTACCTGCTAAATTGCGTATTTCTATGGCATGTTGTTTGAATATGTGCGGTGCTGTACATTGCTCAGACATTGCTATTCTTGGTTATCACCGCAAGCCTCCAATCATTGACCATGAGTGGCTGGATAATTTGTGTGAAATTCCTCTGGCTGTAGCAGCCTGTCCAACTGGCGCTATTCGTCCCACCAAGACAAAAATTGTAGCTGAGTCTGGTGAGGAAAAAGAGGTTAAGACCGTAGCCATTAAACAGGAAAGGTGTATGTTCTGCGGTAACTGTTACACCATGTGTCCGTCATTGCCTCTGGCAGATAAGGAAGGTGACGGTCTGGTAATCATGGCTGGCGGTAAGATTTCTAACCGCATCAGTCAGCCTAAGTTCTCCAAGGTTGTAGTGGCATTTATTCCTAATGAGCCTCCTCGCTGGCCAACCCTGGCCAAGGTAATGCGCAAACTTGTTGAGACCTATGCCAAACATGCTCGCAAGTATGAGCGTTTTGGTGACTGGGCTGAGCGCATTGGCTGGGAGCGTTTCTTTGAACTTTGCGAACTTGAATTTACTCATCATCTCATTGATGATTTCCGTGATCCAGCATACTACACCTGGAGACAAACAACACAATTTAAGTTTTAGGATTAAACTATGAAATAGAGGGCGCATGAACTTCTTGCGCCCTCAAACATTTAGTGAGGTTGCGCTATGGATAAAGAAGCTGCAAAACAAGCAATTGTTGACTTTATCAACTCAAAATCAAAAAGCAAAAGTAAGTTTTATTTTAATGATTTTACCAAGGTACTCCCGGATATGAAAACCAGGGAGGTCAAGAAACTTTTGACTCAGCTTATTAACGAAGGTGTGCTGGAATTCTGGTCCAGTGGTAGTACTACCATGTATGGTCTGGCTGGTGCTGGAAAACAGCATGCTACTGAGGGTGAGGAATAGTTTGAGTAGTTTAAGAAGCGTAAGAAGCCCGAGCTTAATGGAGAAAAATATTTATTACAGATTACGCTTCTTAGCTTGAATTTACAGTGCAGACATTGGCTTTTCCTCGCTTAATTGTTGCCGGTTTAAAAGGTGGATCCGGCAAAACTCTGGTTAGCTTAGGTCTGGCAAGGACCTACAGAGATTTACAATTAAGAATCAAGCCTTTTAAAAAGGGCCCAGATTATATTGATGCCAAATGGTTGAGTCTGGCATCTGATCATTCGGCATCAAATCTGGACCCTTTTCTTTTCCCTTCCTCTCAAGTTTTGTCCTTGTTCTGGACTTATTCTTCTGATTTTGATCTCGCCTTGATTGAAGGAAACAGGGGCCTTTTTGATGGTAAAGATGTAGATGGATCTTATTCCACGGCGGAGCTGGCACGTTTATTATCTGCCCCGATTGTTCTGGTTGCAGATTGTACTAAAGTAACCAGAACTATGGCTGCTATCGTCCTGGGATGCAAGATGTTTGAGCCGGACTTGAACCTCGCCGGCATTATCCTTAATCAAACAGCAGGGAATAGACATCGCAGAATTTTACGTCAGTCAATAGAGAAATATACTGATATCCCTGTGCTGGGAGCACTACCCAGGTTACGCAAGAATCCTATTCCTGAGCGACATATGGGCTTGATTTCAGATCAAGAGTATCAAGATTTAGATTCTATATTTAATAAGCTGGCTCAGATAGTAAAAGAGTATGTTGATACTGATAAAATTTTAAAAATTGCTCGTGATGCAAAAGTGGCGGAGATACCATATGATCCTGTCTGGCCAGAAAAAAGTTCCAGCGATGTTGTTATTGGAATAGTCAGGGATGCTTCTCTCTGGTTTTATTATGAGGAAAATATCAAGGCCCTGGAGGTACATGGGGCTAAAATAGTTGAGTTGAGTATCCTTGATCAAGCTGATTGGCCAGAGGTACATGGATTGTACCTTGGCGGAGGTTTCCCAGAGACATTGGCTGCACAGATTAAGGCCAATGTTAACAAAAGAAGATTGGTTAAACATCTGGCTGACAAAGGACTGCCCATTTACGCTGAATGTGGTGGATTTATGTATCTATGCCAGGATTTATTTTATGATGGGCTTATCTACCCCATGACTGGTGTTTTACCTGTTCAGACTAAAGTTCATAAAAAACCTCAAGGTCATGGTTATATACGTGCAGAAGTTATCTTGCCCAATCCATTTTATCCTGTGGGCCAGAAAATAGTTGGCCATGAGTTTCATTATTCAGACTGCCCTGATATTGATAGTAACTTAAACTTTGCTTTGCGCCTCCAGCGAGGTGTGGGTATGTGTAATGGCATGGATGGTCTTCTTTATAAAAATGTCCTGGCCAGTTATGCTCATACTCATGCTCTGGGCGTACCTATCTGGGCTAAAAATTTTGTTTCAGCCGCGAGAAAATTTAAACAGGCTATGGATTCAGGCCTTAAGGAATGTCCTGAGATTGTTGTATAGTTCGTTATTCGAGAGTCTGGTTGAACTATAACAATGAACAGCAAAAAGACAGCCAAGCAGAACCGACGAATTAAAAATGTCAAACTTCAAATATCGAATCCCGGACATGAATTAATCTGGCCCGGAAAAAATTCTGAAACAGTTTGTCAGGTATTAGATGATTCCAACAGGTCATTATGGAGGGTGACGGAACGTTTTTTTCCTGCCCAAAATTTTTCTTCCAGCGTTAGCCTGTCCCCTGAGTTCAACATTGATGAAACTTCTGTATCTCCCTGGCTCAATAAACTTTTTTGGGGAGAAAATTTTTTAGTTCTTCAGACCCTGGCTGACAGGTTCGCCGGAAAAATTGATCTCATTTATATTGATCCCCCATTTGCAACTGGTTCCAGCTTTTCTTTTCAAAGGCCAATAGGAGAAAAGACTTATCGGGACAAACATCATCAAATCGTGGATGTTGCCTATCGAGATTGCTGGGACAGTGGGCTACCCTTTTATTTAAGTATGATGCTGGAGCGTTTAAGGCTGATGTATAATCTTTTAAGTGAAAAGGGTAGCCTTTATGTCCATGTGGATTACAGAGTAAGTGCGTATTTGCGTCTTATTCTGGACGAAATTTTCGGGCCTGAGAATTTTGTAAATGAGATTATCTGGTTTTATAAAACCGGTGGTATGCCTGAAAAATTGGGCTTTGGCCGCAAGCATGATAATATTTTATTTTATGTAAAGAATAAGAATAAAGCCACCTGGAATCCACAGAAAGAAAAGTCTTATCTTACGCACAACTATGGATTTTCCAATATAAAAATTTATGAGGATGAGCGAGGAAAGTATAGTCTGGTCAATTGTCGAGATGTTTTTGATATTCCAGCTCTTAGAGGCAATCAGCCTGAAAAGGTTGATTATCCTACACAGAAGCCAGAAGCATTACTGGGAAGGATTATCAAGGCATCAACTAATCCAGGAGATCTGGTGGCTGATTTTTTCTGTGGGTCAGGGACAACACTTTGTGTGGCGGAGAAATTAGGACGGCGTTGGCTTGGCAGCGATCTTGGGCCGTGGGCCGTACATGTAACAAAAAAAAGGTTGCTTCAGATTAGAGGATGTGCTCCTTTTGAAGTGCTTCAGCTTGCAGGTGAAACACAAAAGAAAAAGAAGTATTCCTATGGAAAACCTGTTATTGATCTCAGGGTGGTCCAAAAAAATGATAAGAGTATTGAACTTGAATTGAAAAATTTCTTTTATCCGCATCCAGAATTAATTCCTGAAGAAATAAAAACAAAAATAGAAAAATGGTCTGATTATATAGATTATTGGGCAGTGAGTCTGGATGATAAGCAGGATGTTTTTCTTCCGTGGTGGGTGGGTTTTCGGACACGTAATGAGCGCAGGTTACCTCTGAACACTTCGCCCTGTACATTCAATGACGTACATGGTGGTCGTGTTCGAGTAAAGGTGGTGGATATATTCGGTCAGGAAACAGAGTTTTTTTTCGTCTGCCCCCTATGCTCGCCCTGTTGAATCCCGCGTAGCGGGAGCTGCCTTTGAGAGGATTTCAGAAAGTTGACTCAACTTTCGGAGTTCCGAAAGTTGAAAAATTCGAAATCCGAATATCGAAA
>OFAW01000064.1_pt1 | contig 15691 bp, 16 predicted proteins | sample 1520341 | NCBI WGS metagenome assembly OFAW01 (sample SAMEA3696446, study PRJEB22514) | metagenome | biome: water; feature: marine; material: hydrothermal vent | place: Pacific Ocean | collected 2014-08-12 | depth 1521 m | reverse complement strand
TCTGTCTGGCCAGTTCTTTAATCTCGTTGGCAACAACAGCAAAACCTTTGCCAGCCTCTCCAGCCCTTGCTGCTTCAATGGTAGCGTTTAAGGCCAAAAGATTAGTTTGTTCAGAAATAGCTGTAATTGTTTCGGTTATGGTTGTAATCTCTCTGGCAGCAAGTCCTAATTGTTCAATTTTGCTTGATGCACTTTCTACTTTGGACACTGCCTGAGACGTGACCGCCTGGGTCTGTTCTGTCCTGCTGACTATTTCATTAATAGCATCTGACATTTGCCTGGCAGCAGTTGCAATCAGACTTACATTGCTAGATGCCTCTTCCATGGCCGCAGCTACTGAATTCATATTAGAACTAACCTCGTTTGAAGCAGCAGCAGCAGTATTGGATTTCTCGGACATATTCTCTGTTTCTGAAGATATATATGTAGAAAGCTCAGAAAGTTTTGATGAAGAAGTATTCAAGCTTTCTGTATCGCCGACAATATCTTTAATCATTATCTGGAGATTTTTAACAAACTCATTAAAATAGTGAGCCAACATACCTATTTCATCCCGTGTATGAATCTTTATTCTTGCTGTAAGATCACCATCACCATGGGCAATTTCTTTTAACGCGTTGGTAATTTTAGTAATTGGACTAATAACAATGTTTCTAATAAAAAACCAGAGTACAGTAATTAAAAGAAAAAAACCAACAACTGAAATAGCAATTATTTCATAAAGTTGTTTACGTATTTCTGACATTGTGTCAGAAACATCCTGCATTACAATCATTTCTCCCAGTACAGGCTGTGTTGAGCCATGACAATGGTAGCATGTTGGCTCATTTTTAATAGTTATAGTTTTTATAAAATAATCTTTATGTTTAATTTTAACCATAAGTTGTGATTGCTTTATTTCCTTTAATCCCGAGAACACAAGATTTACAATATCATTTTGATGAAATAAAGAATCAAAATTTTTACGCACATCACCAGATTTAGTGCTATAAGTTACATTTCCTTTATAATTTGTTAAATAAATCGAAGTATTCTTATCCTTTTCTGCTAAAATTTTAAATTCATGTTTGGTTCCTTCATCATCTCCCATAAGCATTGGTTTTTCAATGGCAAGCCTCATTAACTCTGCTTTTTGACTGCAAGATAAGCTAATTTGTTTAAGCAAAGCTGATTTATGAGATTGAGCAATAAAAACTATCAGCATCCCAAAGACAATCAAAGAAACAAACGCCATTATAAGTAACAACTTTAAATTCAAACGTTCTTTAATGAAATCAAACATCCTGCCCCCCCTGTTTATGTTCAAGGTTCAATGTTCAAGGTCAATACTTAAATTCAATGTGCTCCAGCATTAATTAAAGGACGGAAATCAAAAGTCTGGACGCGTTCTGCATTATGACATTTTCTACAATCAGCTTCTGTAGGCTTTCTTTTAATAAGAGAAGGGTCACCACCAGCCTCAACATGCGCTTTTCCTGGCCCGTGACAGGTCTCACAACCCACGTCAGCAAGATGAGGAGTACTCTGGATGCTGACAAATCCTCCTGGCTGGCCATGTCCGGTAGTATGACACTCATAACAACTTTCAATTTCATCAGATGTCAGGTCTGAGGCCATAATTTCAATGCTATGCCATGATTTTGACTTTTTAGAGTAAGTTTTAAACTTGTTATACTCCTGCTCATGACATTCCCCGCATTTGGCTGAACCAACAAAATTTCCTTCTGCTCCATGAACAATAACAGGGAATATTAAAGCGATAATAAATAAAAACATTAACAATCCCCTGGACATTAATAATCCCCTCCTGATTTTATGTTGTACCTGAATACACGATTGAGTTCAGACATTCACTCTTGCAATTCTTGCGCCAACATTGACTAGTTTTTGTTCTATTTTCTCATACCCCCTATCAAGATGATAAATCCTATACACTTCTGTTTTGCCTTTGGCAATAAGCCCGGCCAAAACTAAACACGCACTGGCACGCAAATCTGACGCCATTACAGGCGCGCCAATTAATTCCCTGACCCCGCGCACCATTGCGGTTTGACCGCTTAATTTTATATTAGCACCCAACCGTACCAGTTCCAGAACATGCATAAATCTATTTTCAAAAATGGTTTCCTTAATCATGCTGGAACCTTCAGCAATACACATTAAGGCCATAATCTGTGCCTGCATGTCCGTTGGAAATCCTGGAAAAGGAAGGGTAACAACATCCACACCTGTTAAAACGCTCTGCCTGCGTACCAGAACGCCTGTTCTGCCTTCCTGTATCCAGACCCCCATTTCTCTTAACTTATATATTACTGCATCGAGTTCGTTAAATGGACATTCTTCCAGGAAAAGCTCTCCGTCAGTTATTGCTGCCGCAACCATATAAGTACCAGCTTCAATACGGTCAGGCATGATCCTGTACTTGCAGGGCGAGAGGCTGGATACACCTTGAATTCTGATTATACTTGTTCCCTGGCCGGATATTTTGGCCCCACATTTGTTTAAAAAATTGGCCAGATCAACCACTTCCGGTTCTCTGGCTGCATTTTCCAGAACTGTTTCTCCTTCCGCCAGAGCTGCTGCCATAAGGAGGTTTTCTGTTCCCCCCACAGTAGGAAAATCAAAATGAATATGCGCACCCCTTAATTTTTGACAGCGGCCAATGATATAACCTGACTCCAGATCAAATTCCGCTCCCATTTGCTCCAGCGCGCTTAAGTGAAGATCAACCGGCCTGGCCCCAATGGCACAGCCTCCGGGAAGAGCAACTTTTGCCTGACCCAGAATGCCCAGAAGCGGCCCGAGACAAAGCACTGATGCCCGCATGGTCCGCACCAGGTCATAAGGGGCTTCTGGAAGCAAATTTTGCGGTTTTATTTTAACCTCTCCCTGGTTCTGTTCAACAGCACATCCAAGCAGGGACAGGAGTTTAATGGTTGTGTTAATATCTCTTAAATTGGGGACATTACTCAGGGTAACGCCATTTTCAACCATAATTGAGGCCAGCAAAATTGGCAGGGCCGCATTTTTTGAGCCACTTATTCTTATTCTCCCTTTTAATGGCAAACCACCTTCAATAATTAATTTTTTCATAATTTTTTCGTTTAAATGTTTATCGAAAAATAAACTTTTTCAATCTTCTTACTCAATCAATTCATTTTCCTCAACAAAAAAATTCTGAGTCGTTGAAAAAAATCTCTTCACAAAATCTGAGTTTGAGATTAAACCGTATTTCATTGAGGAAAATTCACGGATTCAGGCAATAACTCAACTTTCTGACTCAACTTTCGGAGTTCCGAAAGTTGAGAAATTCGAAATCCGAATATCGAAATCCGAAACAAATCCGAATTTTCAAATGTTTAAATGACCAAAACACAGTTGATTAAGGCTATTTTTTGGCGATTAAAGACTATTTGAATCGTTTCCTAAAAATGGGATACTTCATTAATTTTGTTTTGTAACTATCTGAAAAAATTGAATATTTTTTAACTCCGAAAGTTGAGTCAATAATAATAAAAAATTTCCACTTTACAATTTTAATAGATCACACTGAATTATTCTAAGAATTTAGTTTTCAGTACCACTATTCTGGATTTCCAGAGCCATAACCAGGGCATCCTCCCTATTATCAGGATAGTAGTTTCTTCTCAGACCTACCTGTACAAACCCTGCCCTCCTGTAAAGATTAAGAGCAGCCACATTTGATGGCCTGACCTCAAGCAACACTTTCTTTCCTTTTTTTCGACGAAAAAAGCTCAAGGCCGCGGTAAGGAGTTTCGTTCCCAGACCCTGCCTTCTCTTTTCTGGATGAACAGCCAGATTTAGAATCTCCATCTCTTTACCTACCAGAAAAAATGAAATATAGCCCATCAACCGGTTGCCTGATTTCAGACCGAAAACATAAAAATGTTCCTGGGCCAGACAAAGACTGAATTGTTCCTGGGTCCAGGGCGTGGCAAAGCAAAGTCTTTCCAGCTCTACCAGTTGCTCTATATCTTTAATGCTTAACTCTTCCACTTTCATTAACACAAACCAGGACAATGTCTGAAAGCAAAAAAGACTTTTTTCACGAGCAAGAGAAAATTGAAGTTGTGGACCAGAACAATACTCCTCTGGCCGTTATGGCCAGAGACGAAGTCCACCGCCAGGGACTTTTTCACCGTTCAATAGTGGTCCTCGTATATAATCGGGAAGGCAAACTCTTTTTACAAAAAAGACATCGCGACAAACATCTCTATCCTGGCCGCTGGGATCTCTCTGCCACCGGTCACATAAAGGCAGGAGAAGCAGTTGAGGAAGCAGCCCTTAGGGAACTCAAAGAGGAAGTGGGGATAGTACCGCGGCAATTGAAACTTATATATACCTTGAAAGGATCAAAAGAGACCCATTACGAATTTGTCTATCTCTTTTCCGCCGGGAAATCTTTAGAACCACCAAAACCAGATCCTTGCGAAGTTGAATCCGGCCTATTTGTTGATGCTGAGGAACTTTCCTCTCTGGTCAAAAATTTTCCTGAACTTCTTACTCCTGGCGTTGTCTATTTCTGGCAGAAAGGATTAGTTTTTCCACCACCATAAATAATGGGCAATAGGGCACGGCAACGCCGTGCCCCTACATCTAATTAATAAATACCTCAGCATATTTTTTCTCATGCACCAGTGTGGTGCCAGTGCCCCTTACAACTGTAGTCAGAGGGTCTTCATCAATTTTCACTTTTATCTGCGTTTCTTTAGCAATCAGCTTATCCAGCCCCTTTAACAGGGCACCTCCTCCGGCTAAAAGCAAACCACTTTCCGCCACATCTGCCACCAATTCCGGCGGTGTCTTTTCGAGCGCTCTACGCACAGCCAGAACAATGGTGTTTACTGGTTCCTGAATCGCCTCGCGGATATGCCCATCAGTAACTTCTATAGCTCTGGGTGCCCCATCAACAATACTTCTCCCTGCTACTCTATAAGTCAAAGATTCCTCTAAAGGACAGGCAGAACCAATATTTATTTTAATGTCTTCGGCCATATTCTCGCCTATAAGAAGCTGAAACTGATCCTGTATATAACGCTGGATAGCCTCATTCATTTCATCGCCAGCCACGCGCACAGACTCAGCATAAGCTACTGCTGAAAGTGAAATAATTGCAACTTCGGTAGTCCCTCCACCAATATCCACAACCATATTTCCAACAGGTTGTTCAATGGGAAGCCCGGCCCCGATGGCCGCAGCCATAGGCTCCTCCACCAGCCTTACTTCCCTGGCCCCGGACTGCAAACCAGATTCAATCACGGCTCTCTTTTCAACCTGAGTTATCCCCGTTGGAACACAAATTACAGCCCTGGGCTTAATCAGATTCATGCCATTGATGACCTTACGCATAAAATAGGTGATCATGGTTTTTGTCACCTCAAAGTCAGCAATGACACCATCCTTTAAAGGTCTTATCGCTGTAACACGCTGAGGGGTTCGACCTAAAAATTCTTTGGCTTCTCTGCCAACAGCCAGAATCTTTTCATCCCGGTGATCAATAGCCACTACAGACGGCTCATTGAGCACAATCCCTTCATTGGGAGTATAAAGCAGGGTATTAGCCGTACCGAGATCCATGGCCAAACTTTTGCCTAAAAAGCCAAATAATTTTTTAAAAAACATAAAATTTCTCACCTTGAGTTAGTTATTAGTGTGATTTCTTAATTTATTTTTCAAATACAAATTTTCCAGAAATAAGGCCAGGTATTCAGCAACCATTTGAACAAAAATCTTCAACTCATCATTAATAGCAACAACGTGCAGGTCCCCCAGGACAAGCACTCCTCTGGTCTTTTTATGCACAATTAAAGGCAAACAAATAATTGATTTAAACTGGCCGGTATTTACATCTTTACCAAACAATGAAAGCCCTTTTGGAGTATTTTGATCACCAGAAAAAATAGCTAAACCATTTTTAAAAACCCAGCCCATAAGCCCTGTATCAATACTAAACTTTTGTCCCAGGTTTAAGCCCACAATCTCTTTATTCCAGCCCTCCAGAAAAAAACCCTTACCGAATTCGTCCCGCACAACTAAAAAAGCATATTCAAAATCACTGGCCCGGGACAACACCTTAAGCAACCTCTCCAAAAAAGACTTCCAGCGAGGATATTTTTCTCTTAACCCATAAACTATGCTTAAAAAATGATAATAATTCTGTTTCCTGACATCCAGGTCTAATCGACAAAAATCGCCTATTATGGACTCTATCAACCGGGCAAATTGATGTAATATCTTTTGATCTCTCTCACTAAAGGAATAAGTTTTCTTGCTGTCCAGACACAGTACCCCTAAGCCCCTGGATAAAGGGCATCCCATAAAGGCCTTTATTTTGGACTCTCCTTTGGCATCATAATACCCTAAGCAACCAGCATTGCGGTCAAATTTATTAATCAAAAGCGGCCTATTATTACGAATTATCCAGCCTACCAGGCCTGTGCCCGGTTTAATCCTTGTATCCTGACTAATATTATCACCTAAACTAAAATACGATGCCAGGGCGTAACGAGAGCCTGAACTCTTTAAAAAAAGAACAGATGAATAGGCATCAAAAACACTACATATAATGCCTAAAATGGTATCCAGGCTTTGATTTTGATGCACCCTTACCCCTTCTTAAAAAAAATTGAGAAGTTAAGAAGATAGGAGGTTAGAAGAAAAATAGATAGAAAAAATTCATCCTTATTTTCCTGGCGTCTAACCCGCCTAACTTCTTGTCGTCCTATTTTTTAAAATGGCGTTGAAAATAAAACTCTAAACTTCGGTTATATGTTTTTTCTTCTTCCTCAGTAAAATAACAGGCAGGCAGCTCCCCGCGCTGACGATGGTAGTGCAAACATTCACAGCACAAGCCATGCCTGGAACAGCCAGGGTAGGTACAGGTACAATACTTGGCGTTGATCTTTGCCCGCGGACATTTATCAAGTTTTTGCATGACAAACACCGTCCTTTCTTTCTAACTTTTAGTTCTGCTAATTAATCCAGTCCTTTCTAAAGAATAGATATGTCATGTGTCAACATCTTCTATTTATTCATAGCCTATTGATATTTTTTGAAAATAAGGTTATCCTTTCAGTTTGAGTTGACGAGGATTAGCTGACGCCTGAAACTTCTCGAGCACCTGGATACTTCAGGAGCTCCGAACCGACACATCAAAGGTCTATAAATGAGCCAAAAATGGGAAGAATTTTTTCTTAATGTGAATGATATTCACTGGTCAAATCCTGGAACTGCTCTTCCCAGATTTAAAATCGACAATATTTTAGCCTTAAAAAGATATCTGGATATCATTCATATCAAATCCTGTCTCTTAAAGCCATATATAGAAACAAAAGATTATCCTTTAGTTGACCCCAGGGAGCTCTTGCCCTCTTTTGAGGCTGATTTATATGAATATGAACAACTACCTGGCTTCAGCCTTGTAGCCTTTTCAAGGCCCATAGACTACTTCAATGAAATTTTTCAGTTCGATATCATTCACACCGTTAATGAAGGAAATATTATTAATCAGAAAAATGTTTGTCCCTTACCAGAAAATATCCATTATAACAATTTAAATGTTTTCCTCAATAAATTACCAAAAAATTTGCATGAGCAATTTAGATCTGAATTCTCAGATAAAGACATAGCCGACTTGAGGAATTACGGCCTGCTTTTCAACTATATATTACAAATGGACCGAGGCCATGTTATGGCCATGGATGCCTATAATGACTTTTACCTGGCAGGCATTTATGCTTCTTTTCCCTCTGATCTGGATACCGAGCTAAAAAGATTTGGGCTAAGAATTAAAAAATTTCAACCAAATAACAATATAAGGTACGAGCTAAACAGAAATTTTGTTTATCAATTTTTTATGGAACTATATGGCTTTCCTATAGTCTCAGAAAGAAGAACCTCTGCGGCGCTTTTTGCCAGAAGATTATTCAAGTTAGGGGAGACGTTTCTCATCAGGGTCCTGGGTCAATCCGATAGAACTATCACCACTTTGTATGCCGATCCTAAAAATAAATTTTATCCCAGGGTAGAAAAAATAGCTCTGGTCAAAGTGGAAACGACCAAAAAAGATACTCTGACCTTTCTCAGGGATAAAGGTTATTTTGTTGATCCAGAAAACAAAGTTGTCTTGATCCGTGTTATTTATCGTCAACACAAATATGATCCCAATAATGTCCGTGAAGACAGAGCCCTGTCTGTTCTACGTCAGGAACTAATCAATCCCTATACAACAGAAATCTGCACTTCAGTTAACATAATCAAAGACACTTATTCTATGACCCTGAAACTCAATGATATAGTCAAGGGCGAATTTATTGGAAGAATTAAATACAAGCGGGAGATTGTTGAAAATACAGAAACGCATGAAAAAAGGCTTAAATTTTTATATGCCTGGCTCAACAAGCATCAACGACGTATTATAGGATATTCTGATGAGTTTTATGCCAACGTGGTCAAAGTATTAGATAACTACCTTTTGGACTCTAATCTGTCTGATAAATTTAATGAACATCACACACTATATCAAGAGGTGTGGAAAAAATATAGCTATATTCAACAGGCTAGAAAAATCAAAATTCTTGAGGACCTTAAGAAAAGGAAATATAATAACCAACGGATAAATTACCTTGAAATGCTAGAGAAGGTAAATAAAATTTTAGGCGAATTAAAATTTGAAGTTGTTAATTACTTTGACGAGCTAATTTTTAGAACTATATTCATTGCCGAAAGCATACTAAATGATCCATATTTATTAAAAAGATACGTCAAGAAAAAAGACGATGATCTCTCTGAATATGGTCAAAAAATAAAAAAACTATACGGACGGCTGGTTGCTCTGGTGGATGATCTGAAATCAATCCGTAAAATTAAAACATCGCTTCGCTAAAAGGGTAAACATATGGACAATCTACTAACAACACCTTTAAACAGATGGCACAAAGATAATAAGGCCAGAATGGTACCTTTTGCAGGCTGGGAAATGCCGGTTCAATATGAAGGGATAATTGCTGAACACAAACACACGCGCGCTTTTGCATCCATATTTGACATCTCTCACATGGGCGAATTTATAGTCAGCGGTGAGCAGGCAGAACAAGCCTTAAGTAATATTTTGACCCATAATTTAAAGACCCTGTCTCCTGGCAGGTGTTGCTATGGTTTTATGCTCAATGAAAATGGCGGAGTCCTGGATGATCTCATTGTCTATCGTTTGCAAGGGCATAAATTTATGCTTGTGGTCAACGGAGCCTGCATAAATTCCGATTTTGAGTGGATAAGGGAACATCTTCCCGGAAATGTGAGCATAACCAATGTCTCTTTTGAACTGGCAAAAATTGACCTTCAAGGCCCTAAATCCATTGAGATTCTAGAAAAGACCATCCCGGGCCAGTGGCGCTCCCTTACTTACTTTAATTTTCGCCAGATTGAGTTTAATGGGTATGATCTCATAGTCAGCCGGACCGGATATACTGGCGAGCTTGGCTATGAATTTTATCTACCCTGGGACAGGGCCGAAACCTTCTGGACTCTGCTTTTAGAAAATGCGCATGTAAAACCTGCTGGTTTAGGAGCCAGAGATACTTTGCGCCTGGAGGCCGGCCTGCCCCTGTATGGTCAGGATCTGGATCAACATCATACCCCGGTAGAAGCCGGGTATGAATTTATACTCAAATCTAAAGCCAGCTATATTGGTCGGGACAGGATTAATGATGTCAAAGAGAAACTTGTCCCATTGAAAATCCCTGGTCGCAGGAGCGCAAGGCATAATGATCTGGTCTTTTATGCGGGAGAAAAGGTAGGGAAGGTAACCAGCGGCTCTTTTGCCCCATCTTTAGGCTTTTGCATCGCCCTGGCCTATATCCACAAAGACTTTGCAGATAAAAATGAGTATGTTATCAAGGGTCCCAGGACCGAGCTCAAAGCAGAACAAACAGAACTTCCTTTTTACAAACAGGGAACTGCGCGAATAAAATTAAGTGGCTGAGGCCACATGCATACCTTTTACCTTGCTCCCCAAAATTGGAAGCCTCCATATATTCTGGAAGGACAGGAAGCCATCCATCTGATCAGGGTCCTGCGCGCAAAACCCGGAACAACAATCAAAATGCTGGATGGTAAGGGCCGGCTCGGTCTATTCAAACTGGACCAGGTTAAGAAAAAAAAGGCTTATTTACAGCCTCTTAAAATATGGTCACAGGAAAAACCCCACCAGAGACTCTATCTGGCGTTAGGATGGAACAAATCTGGCCGCAGGTCGTGGCTTCTGGAAAAGGCCGTGGAGCTCAGGGCCTGGAAAATTATCTTCTGGCCGGGACAATTCAGCCAGGGCCGTCCCACGCAAATGCCAAAGGAAAACTGGATGAACAGGCTTATTGCTGCTGCCAAACAGTGCCAGAATCCCTGGCTGCCTGAAATTTTGAACCTGCCCGGACTTTCAGAACTAATCCACTACGGTCGAAATTTTAAACAAAAAATTGTCCTGTGGGAAAAATGCGCTCCTGAGAATATTATTACCGGTCAGGATTTATCCAGGGAAGAAGAAAATCTGGTTGTTATCGGCCCGGAAGGGGGATTAAGTGCAGAGGAAGTAAAGAAATTAACCCAAAATGGCTTTAAAATCTTTTCCCTGGGCACATCTATCTTACGCTGGGAGACTGCCGCCATGATCTGTCTTGGCCTGCATTATCTCGAACAGGAAAAATCCAGCATTGCTTTACCCTCAGCAACCCTCACGAGACACTCAGCCAGCCAACGTCCTTAAATATCAAATAAACTCCTGCCATAAGCACCCCGGCAAGAAATACTGCATAGGCTCTGCGAATGCGCAAACTAAGTATTCCGCCAATGCTGGCAAAAATCCATAAATAAGGCCAGGCCAAAAAAGAGTTCCTGGGCCAAATAGGTGCAATCTTTTCATAAATAAAAATAAGGGCATAGATAGAAAGATAAGCAAAAATAAAATTCACGATTAAAATTTGAAGGATAGACTTTGAAATTAATTTCTCCGGACAAAATTCGTTCTGATACCCGCGCCTTACCCGCTTAAGCAACTGATTATAACTTTTATTCTGCCACATCCTTTGCCGGCCTTCCAGCCAGGAGCCAAACAAGGCCAAAGGTATGGTCAAAATCATGGCCAGAAAAATGTCTTCTGTAAGATTCAGATCAAGAACATAAACCAGGGTCATGCTTGCGAAGGTTGAAAACAGGGCCTGCGGCGGGATAAACGTTCCAGCCGGGAATAAATCAAGCCAGAACAATTCAAAAAAAATGGCCACATTAAGGCTTGTAGCCCACTCTCCAGTAATGGATGACCAAAAAAAAGCAGCTACCAGAGGCCGGTCAACAAAGCCAAAGTTCAGGGCAAATCTAAACAGGGAAAAGAAGGCAAAAAAAAACTTCCTAAAAAAATAAGGCTATGGGAGGTCAATAAAGATTGGACTACCATTCACTTACCTGTACTGGTTTATGCGGTACGCAGCGAAAATCAAGTTTAACTCCCTTTCTGGTGAAAAACTTCAAACAAGAAATATCTTCCTGGCTCAGGGCAATATGAGCACAGACCTGTTTCTTGCCTGGTCCATAATGCAGATTGCCCAGATTTAAAGAGTCAAAATCAAGACCTTTTTCATAGGCCAAACGCGCATCTTCACAGGTAGCAAAAAGGATAAAAAGCGACTCTTCCAGCCTGCTTAATCTTTTTTTTACATAAAATAAAGAATCCTCAATAGAGGAAAAAATAATATCCACTTCCTGCGGGATAGCCAGTTTCACTATTTCTTGTCGCAAAGGATCAGCCGCCAGATCATCATTGACCACTATTATAGTCCTGGCCTTAGTGTAAGGAAGCCAGGTTTCAATAACCTGACCATGTATGAGACGGTTGTCAATGCGTACCCAGAGCATTTTTTTGTTCAAAAGAATTCAGGGTATATTCATACCGGTCTTTTCAAGACTTCTCCGGCAACAACAATCCCCTGCCTACCAGCCGACTTAACCTCCGCAGCTAGTTTCTCCAGAGGAAGGTCCCTGCTGCTCAGTGCCTTTAAAAGCATGGGCAAATTAACGCCGGTAATGACTTCCAGCTTTTTCGCCCCCAAAAAGGACAGGCTTAAATTTGTCGGAGTACCACCAAACATATCAGTTAAAATCAACACTCCATTGCCTGAATCCAGTTCCTGGACAACAGTTTTTAATTCTTCCAGGATAACATCCATTGGCCTGGACACGTCAATACCAATGCTTGCACATGCTTTGGCCTCTCCCAGAATCATCCGGGCTGCTTCAATCAACTTGTCCCCAAAATCGCCATGTGTGACTAAAACGACTCCAATCATTGTTCGCCCTCATCACCCGTCACTCATCACCCTAATTGCAAATGCCGATGTTCTACTGACACCATAAAACCCTTTTCATCCAAAAACCTGTATATCTCTTCCGTAACTGCCACAGAACGATGTCTGCCTCCTGTACAACCCAGGGCCAGGGTCAACCTGTACCGTCCTTCCTGAGCATATAAGGGCACAACAAAGCCCAAAAAAGACTTAAACTGCTCCATAAAAAAAGGAGCAGGATCTCGTCCCAGAACGAACTCTGCCACAACCTGGTCCTGCCCGGACAAAGGACGCAACTCTGGTTGGAAATATGGATTGGGTAAAAACCGAAGGTCAAAGACCATATCCGCTTCCAGAGGCACCCCATATTTAAATCCAAACGAAATCAAATGTACCCTCATCCCTGAAGATGACTGTTCCAGACATTCCCATTTCTCCTGAACAACCCGTCTTAAATCATGAATGGAATAGCTGGAAGTATCAATAACAAGGTCAGCATCCTGACGCAATGGCTCTAAAATATCTTTTTCCCTTTTCAGAGCATCTTCCAATCCTAAGTTGCGTCCGGCTAGTGGATGTGGTCGTCTGGTCGTGGCATAGCGGCGGACAAGAACCGGAATACTGGCTTCTAAAAAGACCAGCATGTGCGTCTGCCAGGCAGGACATTCTTTTTGCAAACTATCCTTAATTGCTGCCCACTCCTGGATAAAATCCTGCTGACGCAAATCCATGCCCAGAGCCAGGCCACGATAATCCTTGGGATTCTCCCTGACAAACAAGTCTATCAGGGAAGGCATCAGGCGGACAGGCAGGCCGTCAATACTAAAAAAACCAAGGTCTTCAAAAACCTTCAGGACAGTGCTCTTACCTGCCCCGGATAGACCGGTAATAATTATAATTGGAAAATTTCTGTTTTTTGACAATTTTTTCTTAAATACTCGACTTTCTGAGTTAAAAAAATGTTCAATATTTTCAATTAGTTACATGACTCAACTTTCGGAACTCCGAAAGTTGAGCTATTAAATTTTGCAGGGACACAAAATTTTATGCCCCTACAAATTAAATCAAACCGAACTTAAAAGTCTCCAGAGCTCCTGCCTATCTTTAGCTCCCAGAAAAGACTCCTTAAAATTGACGTCTTGAAGAAGTCTGGAGACAGATGCCAGGACCTTAAGGTGTTTTCCCGCATTCTTTTCCGGCGCAAGCAACATAAAAAAGATATGTACAGGTTTATGGTCCAGTGCCTCAAAGTCAATCCCTTCAAGGCTTCGCCCGGCAACCAGAAGCACATCCTCGATATTTTCCAGTTTGCCATGCGGGATAGCCACCCCATCCCCAATCCCCGTAGTGCCTAATTTTTCCCGATCAAGCAGTACCTTATATACTTGCTCCTTATCTATAAAAGCATATTTTGAAGCTAATGGGGATATAAGTTCAGCCAGGGCCTCAGATTTAGTCCTGGCTGTGAGATCTGGAATTATTAAATCCTCATCTAAATATTGAACTAACTTCATCTCGTTAAAACCCCGGATCAATCAGTCCAAAGTCACCATTTTTTCGTCTATAAATAACATTGACCCTTTCTGTGTCAGCATTAAGGAATACCAGAAACTCGTAGTTTAAAGACTCCAATTGCATGGCAGCTTCTTCCACAGACATGGGTTTAGGCTCATAATGATCTGTCTGGACAATGACAGGATCTTTTTTTCCTGCTTCACTCTCACTGAAACTAATAACATCCATGCGCACAGCCTTTTCTTTTCTTTTCTTATGCCTATCCTTTACTTTCTCTCTTACCTTCTTAACCTGGGCTTCAAGTTTATCCAGAACCATGTCTATGGTAGAATACATATCTTCACTTTCTTCTGTTGCGGAAAGGTGCAAATTCTTTGCGGTTAATATCACTTCTGCTATCTGTCTGAACTTCTCCACTTCCAGATTGACCTGCAATTCTGCACTTTCACTATCAAGCATATATTTTGAAATTTTTTCAAATCTCGTCCTGGCATATTTTTTCAAATGTTCAGAAGGTTCAAAATTTTTAAAAGTAAATTTAATTTCCATAAAAACTGCCTCCTTTATGATTAAATGATTTTTTTTCGCCTCGAAGAAGAAGGAATGTTTAAAGCTGCCCTGTATTTGGCTACTGTCCGGCGGGCAATATTAACATCAATCTCCTCTTTTAGTTTTTTGGCAATAGCCTCATCACTCAAAGGCTTTTTAGTATCTTCGGTTTCAATTATCTTCTTAATCGCCGCTTTTATGCTCTCAGAACCCACCTGCCACCATCATCGGTAGAAAGGCCGCTATTAAAGAAAAATTTAAGCTCAAAAACACCATGCGGAGTAGCAACATACTTATTCGTAGTAATTCTGCTTACTGTTGATTCATGCATGCCAATATCTTCAGCCACATCTCTTAAAATAAGAGGTTTTAATTTACTTACCCCATGCTCAAAAAAATCACGTTGAAAGCGAAGAATACTTTCCATCACCTTATATAAAGTGCTCTGCCTTTGATGCAAACTCTTCATCAGCCAGATAGCTGAACGCATCTTTTCCAGCATATATTCTTCATCAGCACTTATATTACTCTTTTTTCTCCCTCGACTTAAATTTAACTCACCAATATAATAAGGGCTCAATTGCAGTTTAGGCAGACCTTCATCATTTAAAACTATTACGAAATCATCCCCATATTTATATACAAAAACATCAGGGCTAACATAAACAACATCTTCACCGCCATAACTCGAACCTGGATAAGGATCCAGACGCTGGATCATCTCCAGATACTCTTTCATCAGCTCTTTGCTGATCTTGAATTTCTTCAGTAAAGGAGTAATCCTTCTCTTTTCAATGTCTCTCAAATGATCTTTAACCAGACTGATTAATATTGGATCTGTTTCGCCATAGGCCTCGAGCTGAACCAACAGACATTCCTGTGGAGTCCTGGCTGCCACCCCAACAGGATCAAATCGTTGTATCCGCCGTAAAACATCTTCTACCTGATTTATCTGCACCCCCAATGCCCCGGCGATTTCTTCAACAGTAGCAGTCAGATATCCTCTGGAATCGAGATTGCCAATTATTTCTTCTCCAATCTCCATCTCCTTTTCAGTCATGTCAGACAGATGCAATTGCCAGAGCAAATGACCTGAAAGTGATGGCTTGGTAGCATACCTTGCTTCCAGAGACTGCATTTCTTCCGGAAGCTCTACTTCCCTGGCCAGAGACTGTTTGGAAGCGCTGGAGAACTGTCCCAGATAGTCTTCCCAATCAGCGTTTTTAATCAATTCCCTTTCTTCCGCCTTGAATTTAGACAGCCGATCATTCTTA
>OFAW01000061.1_pt1 | contig 16658 bp, 15 predicted proteins | sample 1520341 | NCBI WGS metagenome assembly OFAW01 (sample SAMEA3696446, study PRJEB22514) | metagenome | biome: water; feature: marine; material: hydrothermal vent | place: Pacific Ocean | collected 2014-08-12 | depth 1521 m | reverse complement strand
GAATTTTTTAATGTTCAAATGACCAAAACACGGTTGATTTAGACGATTTTCTGGCAATTTAAGCCAATGCGGATCGTTTCCTGAAAACTGGATACACTGAGAATTCGACTCTGTAACTGACTGAAAATATTGAACATTTTTTTCAACTCCGAAAGTTGAGTAGCCTATCCTTATAACCAGGAAGCAGGGCGGAAAAAAATTGACGTTTTTTTTGTAATTTTTTTGAGGCACTTTATTTTGTTGTTTTTAACATGTTGAAATAAAAGGAAAAAATATTATTGGCATTTGACTTGAATGGTAATTGTAAAAACAGGAGGTAAAGGTTATGTCTCTGGTTGTTAATCATAATTTAATGGCCTTGAACGCAACAAGAAACTTGCAATTATCCTATGACAGATTGGGTGATTCCACCCGGCGCCTTTCTTCTGGCCTGCGTGTAAGTACTGCGGCTGATGATGCAGCCGGGCTGGCTATTCGTGAGCTCATGCGTGCCGATATCGCTGCTGTACGCCAGGGTATTAGAAATGCCAATGATGCCATTTCCCTGCTTCAAACTGCTGACGGTGCTCTTCAAACCATTGACGAGAAGCTGATTCGCATGAAAGAGCTGGCAGAACAGGCAGCAACCGGTACTTACACGTCTGATCAGCGTCTGATTATTGACTCTGAATATCAGGCCATGGCTTCTGAAATTACACGTATTGCCAATGCAACTGATTTTAATGGCGTTTATTTGTTGAATGGTAAATTATCAGCAAATTCTACTGATCAATCCCGATGGGCTGAGTCCTATGATGGTTCTGGACTTGTTAGTACAGGGGCGTTGCATATTCATTTTGGCAGTATGAATGATAGTGCTGAAGATTATTATTACATTGAACTTGGCTGTGCAACTGCATCTGCTTTTGGTCTGGGCAATAATGCTGATACTAATAGACCGGATTCTCTGGGAGGTTATAGAGGAGGGTTTTCCATTTCCACTCAGAGCCTGGCCCAGGCTGCTCTTGTAGGTATCAGACAGGCAATTGTATCGAAAGACCATATCAGAGCCAGTATCGGTGCGGTACAGAACAGATTAAGGGCAACCATTGAAAATTTGTCCATCCAGGTGGAGAACCTGCAGGCATCTGAGTCGCGCATTTCTGATGTTGATGTGGCCACTGAAATGACAGAGTTTACCCGCAACCAGATACTGACTCAATCGGGAGTGGCAATGCTTGCCCAGGCCAATTCTTTGCCAAAAATGGCAATACAACTTATTCAGGGGTAATGACCATGAAGAGCCGCAGGCAGAATGGTAGTAAGCAGCGGGCGGGTGACCCCTTTTAAAGAGTCGTGAATTCTCCTGCCTTGTCCTGCTTACTACCTGGTGCCAGCCGATGGTTTCTTCTGGATGAGTTTAATACCCAGCTGCGCAGCTTTTTGTTCTGCTTTTTTTACGCTGGTGCCTCTGGCTTTTAGAGATGTCCCATCAGGTAGGGTGACCTGGACATGGTATATTTTTGCATGTTCCGGTCCCAGGCTGTCAAGCAGGGTATAAACAGGTCGCTTTTTGTAAATTTTCTGGGTTAGTTCCTGAAGCCTGGTTTTATAGTCTTTTGTATCTTTTTTGAGGGATATTTTTTTGGGCCAAAAAGGCGTAAAGATTTTATTTATGCTTGCTCTGACCTGTTCATAGCCTCCGTCCATAAATATGGCCCCAAAGATAGCCTCCAGTGTGTCACTGAGCACTGAGTCCCTGTCTTTTCCACCCTGCATTTCCTCCCCTTTTCCCAACAAAATATAGTGGCCCAGATTCAAGGATCTGGCTATTTGTGCCAGTGACGCTTCATTGACCATGCTTGCCCTGGCTCTGGTTAATTCTCCTTCTGAAGCCATTGGAAATCCTTCATAGAGCGCTCTGGAGATACATAATTCAAGTACTGCATCTCCTAAAAATTCCAGCCGTTCATTGTTTTCCAGGCCATGTTCATTGGCAAATGAACTGTGCGTCAGGGCCTGGCTGATTAAAGCTTTGTCTTTGAATTGGTAAAAAATATTTTTTTCCAGCTTGTTAATTTCGTCAATAGAGAGAAAGTTTTTCATCCAGGTTTATCTCCTGATTAGGTTTAGATCCCTGAGGATAAAAGTCAGAACTTTGAAGACGGAGCTATCAGGGGATAAATTTCCGGTCAATCCCCATTCTTGCGCTTGCAGGCGTCCTGGTTTCTCAACCATGCAATCAATTTCGTTTTCTATATAATTCATTTACATTGGTTTGAAATTGTGTTTTAATACTTTAAATCTGCTACTTCAAGTAGTACCCTTTACCGAACAATTTTGCCCTTTCGCCAATAATCAGGTGAAATCTTATCTGGTCAATTAATTTAATCTATTCAGGGTGAATGAGCAGAAAAAGTTTTAAAAAACTTTAAACTTTCCAGGAGGATAAAATGGTCGGAATTTATATCGGCTCAACCGCAGGGTATTCAGGCAAAAACATGCTCGCTATGAGCCTTGGGCTTAGATTGCAAAAAGAAGGATACAAGGTAGGCTATATGAAGCCTGTTGGAGCCATGCCCAAAGAAAAAGATGGCAAGCTTGGCGACGAAGACGCCTTTTTTGTTCAGGAAATATTGGGACTTTCTGAGGATCCAGAAAAGGTTACCCCGGTGGTTGTAAATCAAGATTTCAAGGTAAAAGCCTTTAAAGGCGAATATAAGAATTTAATGGATAAGATTAAACAAAATTATGCAGATCTGAGTCAGGATAAGGATGTCATGATTGTGGCTGGCTCCGGCAGCATGTACTCCGGAAAATATTGCGGTGTTGATGGAGTGAGTGTGGTCAAAGCCTTAGGTTTGAAAGCATTGGTCATAGACCGTTATGTTAAAGAGCTTAATTACGATTACTTGCTTGCCCTGAAAGAGGATATGGGCGATAATATGATTGGAGCAGTTTTAAATGATATTCCAGCTAACATGTTAGATGAAGTAAAGAATATGCTGGCTCCTTTGATGGAGGGTAAGGGGGTCAAAATTTTGGGCATAATCCCGCGTGATTCTCTTATGGGAGCAATAAAAGTGTCAGACCTGGCCAGGCGCCTGGGGGGCAGGATCATTACTGCTTCAGAAAAGGCAGAACGGGTGGTAGAGAGTTTTCTTATAGGTACCATGCAGGTAGAAAACTTTATGACCCATTTTAAGCGCCATAAGAATTCCGCTGTTATTGTTGGTGGAGACAGGTCAGACGTACAACTGGTTGCGTTGGAGGGAAAATGTCAGTGTTTGATTTTAACCGGTAACCTGTATCCCAATGATATTATCCTGAGCCGGGCCGAGGTTTTAGATATACCTATTGTTATTGTCCGTGATGACACATATAGTGTAGCCAAGGAAATGGAAAACATTCTTTCCCGGCATAAATTAAGAGATGTAATCAAGATTCAGCACGGTGCTCAACTGGTTAACTCAGTACTTGAATATGATTATATGAAAAAAGCTATTGCCTTAAGTTAGCGGTAGTAATTTATGCAATGGAAACAATTTGAGGTTAAAAAAGGCACCTATTAGGTGCCTTTTTTGAGTCGCCTGCAAAAAGTAAATTTTTCCGTGCGGGGACAGGCGAACGAGTGTTGTGACGGTTGTAACTATTTGAAATCATTAGCCGTTCGCCTGTCCCCGCAAGCTGTAATTTGCGAGTTTCGAGTTTTTGCAGGCGACTTCATTATTTACCAAGCCACTCTTTTTTGCGTGGTAGAGATTGGGCAGTAACAAAAGTCAATTTGCCATTTTTAATCTGATAAATAAAAACACTCATGTTGGCGCGATGATCGTCAGGATAATAACTGATGGGCGGAGTGAGGCCCATAGGATCGAAGTCACGCAAAGTTTCCAGAGCTTCTTTAATTGCCGGACCGGTAATTTTACCTTTAGCAGCAGCCCTTTTAATACCTTCAGCCATAACCAACATGGATGCAAAGCCGCGGATGTAATGGGTCATCTGGGGCTGATTGTTCGTCAGTTGTTGGATGATTTTCATGCCAGGCACATCCTGGCCGTAAATAGCAGCTGCCTGTAATGAATACTGGCCTTCACACGCTGGCCCGGCCAGTTTCATCAGATTTTCATCAGCACCCCAGATATTGACAAAAAATGTGGGGGCAAAGCCAAGTTTTTGGGCATCTTTCATGATAACTGCTGTTGATGGTGTAGTCCCTCCAATCCAGACATAATCGGGATTTTTTTTCTTTAAATTCAGAAGTTGTGTGGTAGCGTCAATGGCCTTTAGACCAACATTTTCTTCACCCACAATTTCATAGCCCAGTTGTTTTGCATATTCTTTACCTGCGGGAATTGGGGCCAGACCGTAGGGATGGTCAGGATAGACAAAGGCTACTCTTGGGGCGCGGGATTTGGTCCAGTGTTCTTTAAAATATTCCAGGGCAGCTCGAAGCTGGGTTGAATAGTCAGCAGCAATAAAGAAGTTGTATGGCGCTTTTTTGGGGTTAGTTAAGTGAGCGGAATAGGAAGCAGAAAAGGTGGGTATCCTGTCTTTAGCAACAAAACGGGTCAGGGCTTCTGTATCAGCTGTTCCCCATCCTTGCAGGGCAATGATTTTGTCTCTGGTGACAAATTTTTTATACGCGCTGATTGCTTGTTGGGCATTGTAGGCATAGTCAACCTGAATGAGCTTGATCTTGTGCCCGGCTATACCGCCCTGACTGTTTAGATATTTAGCACAATCCTTGACCCCTTCACTATAGGGCCTGCCCACTGCTGAAGTAGGGCCGCTCAGGTCTGAAAGAAGACCAATTTTGATTTCTTCGGGCTGTTTACCCCCTGAAGGATAATACAGCGTTTTGAAATACCAGATACCCCCGCATACAATAATTAAAATAGTTACAATTGTTAAAACACGACTTAACTTAGACATAATGAACCTCCTTAAAATTAAATAGTACCCGATGTCGAGTTTATATTATTCCAAAAGGGTAAACGTATAAACGGCCTATTTTGAGTTGCCTGCAAAAAGTCGAAACTCGCAATTTATTATAGCTAGCGGGGACAGGCGAACAACTAATGATTTCAAATAGTTACAACAGTCACAACGCTCGTTCGCCTGTCCATGCACGGAAAAATTTACTTTTTGCAGGCGATTCTATTTTAGTGGGCAAAAGGATAGAGTTTCCAGTATGCTTTAATCAGTCTCCAGCGGTGGACCAGCCCTTCTGGTTCAAAGATTAAAAAAAGAATAAGTATCAAGCCAAAAACGCCTTCTTTCATGCCCAATAAATAAGTGCTGATATTAGGATACACATCGCTAAGTGATCCTGCAATCCAGGCAAGCCCTTCAGGCAGAAGGGTGATGAAAACAGCACCCATAATACTGCCCAGGACACTGCCCATCCCTCCGATAATGATCATGGCCAGATAGGTTATGGATAGGCCTATGCTAAATTGTTCCGGAGTAATATACATGGAGTAGGTAGCCCATAAGCCTCCGGCCAGGCCGGCAAAAAAAGAGCTTACTCCAAAGGCCATGAGTTTATAGCCAAAAAGATTAATGCCCATAATTTCCGCAGACAAATAAAAGTCGCGAATGGCCACAAAGGCCCGTCCTGGTTTGGTTCGCAGAAGGTTGGAAATCCCTAATGTTGTGAGCACTGCAAAGAAAAAAAGCAGGTAAAACATAGAGATGTCATTATCTATGTATAGCCCGAAGAGTTGGGGCGAATCCACGGCCATGCCGTTTGAGCCGCCTGTAACAGCATCCCAATGCAAAAAGATATATTCCAGGATAATCTGGGCTGCCAGGGTAGCAATGGCCAGGTAAATTCCTTTTAAGCGTAAGGAAGGTATTCCAAAGATCATGCCTATAACCGCTGTAATGAGTCCAGCCAGAGGTAGAGCAAGCCAGAACGAGAGGCCAAGTTGCATCAGATAACCAGTGGCATAGGCTCCCACGCCTATAAAAGCCCCATGTCCCAGAGAAATCTGCCCGCAGCAGCCTGTAAGAAGGTTTAAAGATACCGCTCCTATAACAGCAATAAAGATCAAGTTGAGGAGGGAAATAAGGTAAGTATCTAAAAAATATGGACTAAGACTTAGAGAAACAAGGAATAGGCCAAGACAGAATTTTTGAAATTTACTGGGAAAAATTTGGGCTTCTTGTTCATAGGAAGTAAAAAATAAACCACATTTATTTGCTTTGCTCATTTATACTCGCTCCACTTCTTTGCTGCCAAATAGTCCATAGGGTTTGATCATCAGGATTAAGATTAGAATAATAAATGATGCTACTTCTTTAAAACCGCCAAGATTTAAAAATTCTTTAGCCAGTCCTTCGCTTATATTTTCCAGAACGCCGATGATAAGCCCACCTAAGGCCGCGCCAAGAAGACTGTCCAGACCACCCAGAATGACCGCTGGAAATACCTTTAAGCCAAGGGTTCCTAACTGGGAGTTGATACCGTTAATATTGCCCAGAATAATCCCTCCAATGGAGGAGACTATACAGGCAATACACCAGGACAGGGCAAAAATGTTTTTGATGCCAATGCCCATGGACTGGGCTGCCTGTTGATCAAAGGCAGTGGCCCGCATGGCAATGCCCAGAGACGAAAATTTAAAAAACAGGGAAAAGATAGTAAACAGCAGGGCAGAAAGGACAAATGCGGCAATATATACCGGCGCTACAGGCAAGCCCAGCACCATAATCGGTTCATTGGGCAGTACCTGAGGATAGACCTTGATCTGCGTTCCCCAGATTACCTGAACAATAGCTTTTAAGACTGAAGACAGGCCAATAGTCACCATGATTACGCTGATGATTGGCTCTCCAATCAAAGGTCTTAAAATTAGTTTTTCTACACAAAGACCCAGCACAATGGAAAACACAAGAGTGAGTAGAAAAGACCAGATAAATGGGATTTGAGCCTGTACTGTTAGGGCAAAGCAGACATAGGCTCCAACCATGACCAATTCGCCCTGAGCAAAATTGACTACTTTGGTTGCCTTGTAAATAATGACAAATCCCAGGGCGACCAGAGAGTAAATACTGCCTACTACTAAACCATTAATGAAGAGTTGAAGATAATATTCCATCTTTTATACCTTAAATTGATTTAAGTTTTATTTGGCCAGAGAGTTCTCTTTTGCGTCCATCCTGATAGACTATTTCTGTCTTGAGCATGGTTTCATCAAGGGAGGTATAAAGAGCGTTAATCAGCGCCTGGTACCTTTCATAGACAAATTTTCTCCTGATTTTGCGTGTTCTGGTGAGTTCTCCATCATCTGCATCCAGTTCTTTAAATAAAAGTGCAAATCGTTTTATTCTGGTGTTTTCAGGCAAAGTAGCATTAATCTTGATCACTTCATCATAGACTAAGTCATAGACTTCATCCCTGGCTGATAAATCCTGATAAGTAGTATAAGTTATTAATTGGGATTCTGCCCAGCGGCCAACTATGGACATATCTATACAGATGATTGCCACAATAAAGTCTCGCCCTTCTCCCACAACCATTGCTTCTTTGATGTAAGGAGAAAATTTGAGTTTGTTTTCCAAAAATTGTGGGGAAAACCTGGTGCCATCTTTTAAATGCATTACGTCCTTCAGACGATCAATAACAACTAATTGTCCATTTTCTTTAAAATATCCTGCGTCTCCTGATTTGAGCCAACCATTTTCCAGAGTTTCTTCTGTGGCAGCCGGATTTTTATAATACCCCTTAAAGACCGCAGGGCTCCTGGATAAAATTTCTCCTTGCTCAGATATTTTTATCTCTGTTTCTGGAATTGGTTCACCAACTGTATCAAAATCAATATGTCCATCTTTGTGGATACAGGAAATACCTGAGATTTCAGTCTGACCGTAAATCTGTTTTAGATTGACGCCCATGGCATGGAAGAAGCGGAAAGTGTCAGGGCCAAGCGCAGCGCCACCTGTGGATGCCGACCTGATGCGGGAAAAACCAAGCCTATCCCTTAAAGCCCTGAAGAGACCGATATCCGCCAGTTTATAGAGCAGTTTGAGAGAAAAAGAAGGTTCTTTACCTGCAAAGAGGCAATCAGCATATTTATAACCAATGGGCAGAAATAGATTATATAAAAATCTTTTAAGAGGAGTTGTTTCCATTATCTTTACCTGGACAGAGGCTGCCAGGTTTTCCCAGACCCTGGGCGGGGAAAAGATGAGATGCGGGCCAATTTCACGGATGTTTTCCTGCACAGTGTCTGGCTCTTCCGGGAAATTGACACAGAACCCAAAGAGCAGAGCCGAGGCCGTTGCCATCATCTGTTCGCCCATCCAGGCAAGAGGCAAAAAAGAGACAAACTCGTCACTGTCATATTTGGGATCTACCTGGCCAAGGTTCCAGGCCATGGACAATAAATTTTTATGACTGAGCATGGCCAGCTTGGGACGGCCTGTAGTTCCGGATGTTGTGGCGATAAGACAGGTATCTTCCGGTGACAATTCTGCCACCCATCTGGCAAACTCATCTGCCCCTTCCTGGCCCATTTTCTGAATTTCACTAAATTCCATCAAACCTGGTTCCTGGTAAAAAGAAAGTCCCCTGGGATCGTGATAGACGATATATTTTAAGTGAGGCAGTTTATCGCGAATAGACAGAATCTTATCAACCTGTTCCTGGTCCTCAGCCACCACGATTTTGGTCTCAGAGAGTTCAAAGACATAGCAAATTTCATCTGCTGGTGCGTCCTGATAAAGACCCAATGCTATCCCGCCTAAAGATTGAATGGCAAGTTGGGCAAAAAGCCACTCAGGCCGGTTGTCGCCAATAAGAATAAGGATGTCTTCTCTGCCAAGCCCCAGCTTTTTGAGGCCAGCAGCAAATGTGGCTGTATGGTTTAGATATTCCTGCCAGGAAAAACTTTGCCAGATGCCCAGGTCTTTTTCCCGCAGGGCTGTACGATTTTGATATTTTTGAGCATTTTTTAGAAGCAGGGCAGGGAGAGTTGTATGGTAAGCTTTATTTGAGTCCATTGTTTGGTTACCTTCCCAGATAAAGACTTTCCTGATCACCAAGATAAGCAGCAATAACTTTGGGATCCTGCTGCACTTCATCAGGTGTGCCTAAAGATAGAACCTGACCAAAATCAAGCACAACAACACGGTGAGAGATGTCCATGACCACGCCCATGTCGTGCTCAACCAATAAAATGGTCACTCCCCATTCTTCATTGATGTCCAGGATATATCTGGCCATATCTTCTGTTTCTTCCAGATTCATCCCGGCCATGGGCTCGTCCAGCAAAAGAAGCTTTGGCTCTGCTGCCAGTGCACGTCCTAGTTCAACTCTTTTCTGGACGCCGTAAGGAAGGCGACCTGCAATCTGATGTCGGTAAGGGGAGAGGTTTAAAAAATCGATTATTTCCTCTACACGATGACGGTGTTTAGTTTCCAATCTCCTTGCCCGTCCGAAGTAAAAGAGGGAAGGGAGGAGACCATAACCCAGGTGAAGATGTCGGCCTACCATCAGATTTTCCAGAACGCTCAAACCCTTGAAAAGGGCAATATTCTGGAAGGTGCGCGCCAGACCGAGTCCTGTTCGTTTATGAGCCGGAAGATTTAAAATATTCTGGCCATTTAAGTTAATAGCACCCCGGTCAGGATGATAACGGCCACTGATGCAATTTAGCATGCTGGTTTTACCTGCTCCGTTGGGGCCGATCAGGGAAACGATTTGGCCCTGCTCAATATTAAAACTAACACTTACCAGTGCAGCAAGACCACGAAAGGTTAAAGTAACTTTATCTACCTCTAAAAGGGGCATTATTCCCATTCTCCAACAAAATCTTCAGGTGTAACAAGACGATAACCATGCTTTTTCAATGCCTTTTTAACCTGGCATGGATCATCGGTTTTAATACGAAAAACCACCAGCCTTCTTGGGCCATGAAAAAAAGTGGCGGTAGAAACAATGCTGATGCCCATATTGGCAATTATTGTTGACACTTCTGCGATCACTCCTGGCCTGTCTTCCACCTCAAAAGCTATTCTGACTCCACCCTGTTTTAAACCCATTTCATCAACAAGCACTTCGAGCATGACTGAACGATTGATATAGCCCAGAAGTTTATTGTGATTGTTCACCACGGCCAGTCCAGGAAGATTTTTCTGATACATTAAATTGGCAGCTACTTCAATTTCTGTCTCAGGTGATACTGTTTCCAGGTCTGTGCGAATTATTTTTTTTACTGTTAATTTAGTAAGAAGATAGTTCATTTCGTATTTGTCCAGAGAACTGACCAGAGAAGGCAGGGCAGCGCGTGCATCCTCTTTACGGATATAGCCTACTAACTTATCCCCTTCTGTTACCATGAGCATCCAGAGCTTGTTTTCCTCCATGATTTTGTCCGCATCAAGCACAAGATCGTCTGGAGAGACTGTTGGCACCCTGGTGATCATCCTGAGTCCTACATACATTTTTATACCTCCTTCCCTTTTCGCCTTTTCCTTCAGCCCTTCTGATTTGAGAACAAAAAATTTATTTTGTTTAATTGATGAGTGTAAAAATAATTTGTGTTAGTGGCAGTTTTATGGCCGTGAACGGCAAAGAAAAAAAGGGACAGGAGGATTATATCAGAAAATTGGGAGTAAGTACTTCCAGCAGGCGACTGTCTTTGTATATACGGATGAAATTACCGCAAAAGTTCACGGATTCAGGCAAGAAGATTGAAAAGGGGTAGTTGTAAAAAGAAATTTTTGGTAAGCGACTTTTTAGATTGCTTCCAGCAGGCGTTTTTCCCCGTACAACAGATGATATTACCACAAAAATTTACGGATTCAGGACAAAAGTGCAGGAATGATGAAATAAGACGATAACAATGTTACGGTGTTTGCCTGAAGGAATAAATATTTTCAAATCCTGATATTATATGAGGTGTCCGTTCTTTCTGGACATTTAGTTTCTCCTTGAAACGTTGAAAATGTTCTTTAACAAATTGGCTTGAACCTAAAAAGACCCCTTCTGTAAAATATCGTGTTCTGTATCTTAAACGATCTGCTGCTGTAAATTTGAATTTTTTCTTGCGTTCTTGCCTGACAACTTTTTCATCTATGGCAGCACCTTTGGTGTTTTCAATGCAACCATGTTCATATACGTATTCCCGATACATGCGAAACCGCTCGGCTTCATTCTCAACATTATATTCTTTCAGGCCAAAATCCAGGGTAAGAAGGTTATCCCTGTTACCTGTTCTGGCAAAATAACCAAGAGATGACCAGCGATAATCTTCCGGTTTTTTAACGATGCCGGCTCTGATGGGATTTAGGTCAATATAGGCCAGACAATTGATTAAGGTATAGCCTTTTTCTACGATGACGCTTTTAAACCTGTCTGACCAGAAATAGCCTTTGCGACCGTAGGTTTTGTTGTAATACCAGGTAAATCTCTGTTTTAATTCCTTAATGAATTCAGATAGATTGGTCCATTTTTGTCTAAAATGGGGAATCTGGTCATGAGTCAGGACACGATCATCATTTTTGTAATAGATTTCAAATCTACGCATGACCTCCTGGTCTGGCATTTCATCTTCTGGATAGGTCTGGACAAGGAGATGGAAGTGATTGCCCATGATGCAGAAGCCGAGGATGTCAACAAAATACACGGACCCAAGGAATTTGAGGAGTTTGAGAAAAACTTCCTTGTCCGTGTCTGAAATTGGCAGGCCATCCAGAGCAGTTCTCGATATGACGTGATAGACAGCAGGCTGGTCAGTTACAAGCATTCTGGGAATACGGGGCATGACGATTACCTCCTTAAATTTTTCCAGATTTATGGACATTATTTGGCATGCAGGAGGATAATTATCAGGATAGAAAAAAATTGTCAAGATATTCTCCTGTCCCTATTCATTTGGGTTGCATCGCAGAAAAATGTATGATTAATTAGAAAAAACGATACTGAGGAAATGAGGGAAAACTGGTAATGTCTAATAAAACTTTTTTTATTTTTTCACTGGCAGTAATAATTTGTCTGGCAGGAGGATGGGCATTGTTTTTTTATTTTTCTCCTGATTTTAATACCCATGATGCCCGTGTTAATTCAGAAGCAAATTTTACAGCGTTGCGTTTTCGGATTGAAAGAGGTGAGCCTTTTGCCCGTCAGCCTGAGCCTGAGCCTGAGCAGCCCCCTGAAGTAGAAGTTCAACATCAGCCGGGCAGGGATGAATCTCAGGAACCTGCTGACCGTTCTCTTCAAATACAAAGCAAGGTTCCAGAACTTAAGGATAAAATATTAACTCCTGATTTTATCGAGGATCTGGCAGAGACTATTTTTGAACATTATCTTCCTCAGGAGAAGAAGCTGACTCTTACTTTTAAACAGATAAACATGCGCTATGGCCTTTATTTTTACGGTTTAGACCATATGGGAGACGATGTTTTACAGATTAGAAGGGAGATTTTTGGTCATCTTTTGCGTCCGTTTATAATAGACAGATTGTCCCCTGTTGTGGCTGGCAACTTGACGAAGAAAATTGTCGATATTGCCAGTGGGAGGCCAAAAGAATTCACTCAGGGCAGTAAAAAGGTCTCTCGTACTTTGAAAAGGAGCGAGGTGGCTGAACTTTTGACTTTATTAGCACGCAAAGTCAGAGATATAAGTAATGTCTTTGTTGATTATGCCCAGAATAAAGAAGTAGATAAGCTGATGAAAGAGTACTTCCAGGCTGAAGAATTGTTAAAACAAGCCTATTTTTATTACTGGCAGTTAAAAGAGAAAGAGCACGGGCAAATGGAAGTGTTGGGTCGCAAGATTAAGCAAGGTATAGTTGAAAGGGAAAAGATAAAAGGGCAGATCAGGGCAGTATTAACTTCTTCCAGTGGACAGCGGGAAAGTAGCGAGGTGCTTTATATTGCCAAATGGATTTATCGTCGTATAAAGACAGACAAAGTATCCCGGGATGTTATAGAGGCGTTGGGCCAGGCAGGACTTGCCTGGGCCAGGCAACTGGAAAAGAAAGTTCAGGAAATGAGTGAGGAATAGTTTTGCCTTTTGCCTGTTGATTTTGCCTTTAACCGATTATTGGTTGAGTAGTTGGTGGCCCTGGCTGTTGAATAGTTTTACCTGCAAAAAATTAGTTTTTTCAGGCAAATTTTGTTAAACTAACAAACCAAATACGGAAGGAGGGTTTATGCAATATCCGGCCTGGGAAGATCTGGAACTGGGCGCGGCCATTACCACCCCTGGTAATGCTTCCAATCTAAAAACAGGTGACTGGCGTTCAAGCGTCCCTGTTCTGGATGAAGATAAATGCGTTAAGTGTGGCCTTTGTGCGGTTTATTGCCCGGAATTTTGTATTGCAGAGGATGAAGAAGGGTTTTACCGGCCTGATTTGTATTATTGTAAAGGATGTGGCATTTGTGCTGTTGAGTGCCCGAAAGAGGCCATTAAAATGCAAAGGGAGGGCGAATAAATGGGTAAGCGCATAGGAACTGAAGTCTCCATAGCTGTTGCTGAGGCAGTCAAGCTGGCCCGTGTTGACGTAATTTCAGCTTATCCCATCACTCCTCAGACTCATATCGTGGAAGACTTATCACAGATAGTAGCCAATGGTGAGCTGGAAGCTGCCTTTATTCCAGTGGAGTCAGAACATTCAGCCATGAGTGCTGCTGTAGGCGCGGCAGCTACAGGAGCAAGGGTTTATACTGCAACTTCAGCTCAGGGATTGGCCCTGATGCATGAAATTTTGTTTATTGCTTCCAGCCTGCGGCTGCCAATGGTAATGACTGTGGCTAACAGGTCGCTTTCCGGCCCTATTTCCATCTGGAATGATCATAGTGATATTATGGCTGAGCGTGATATTGGCTGGATACAGATTTTTGGAGAAAATGGTCAGGAAATATTTGATCTTACCATAGCGGCCTTCAGGATTGCTGAGGACAAAAGGGTGCTTTTGCCGGTGTGCGTGAATATGGACGGTTTTATTTTAACCCATATGATTGAGCCTATTGAAGTTCCTGACCAGGAATTGGTTGACAGGTTTTTGCCTCCGTTTGAGCCGGCCATGAAATTGGATCCGGCAAATCCTGTGACCATGGGGCCTGTTGGTGTGCCTGAAATTTATACTGAAGCTAAAAAGCAATGTGATGTGGCCCTGACTAATTCAAAACCTGTTATTGAGGAAGTTTTACAGCAGTGGGCTGAGATTTTTGGACGCAAGTATAGTTTGATCGAGAAAAATGGCACTGAAAGCGCAGAGACTGTCTTTGTAACTATGGGCTCTCTTGGTGAGACCGTGATGACAGCCATTGAAGAATTAAATGCAGAAGGTCAGAGTGTGGGCCAGGTGCGCATCCGTTTGTGGCGTCCTTTCCCAAAAGAAGAATTTAAACAGGCCATCAAGGGAGTTAAAAGGCTTATTGTGATTGATCGGGCGCTTTGTCCTGGTTCAACAAGCGGCCCGGTGGCAGCAGAGATCAAGGCCCTTCTTTATGAAGAGAGTGAAAAGCCGGAAGTCATCAATGTTATAGCTGGTCTTGGCGGAAGGGACGTAACCAGAAAAGACTTTAAGACCATGCTGGATATGGCTTTAAAGGGTGAATTTAAGGATGATTATACAATCTGGGGGGTGCGCAGTCATGCTGAGTAAAGAAGAAATCAAGTTTGAAAAGATTACGGCCAAAAATCTGCCCAGGGAATCTTTGATCAGTCCTGGTCACAGGGCCTGTCAGGGGTGCGGAGAGATTCTGGCTATGGGCATGGTTATGAAAGCAGCCGGTCCCAATACTATTGTTGCCAATGCCACTGGTTGTATGGAGATAGTCACTTCTCCTTTTCCTGAAACAGCCTGGCGTGTGCCCTGGCTCCATGTGGCCTTTGAAAATACCGCTGCTGTAGCGTCAGGGATCGAGGCAGCAATACAAATGCTTTATAAGAAGCAAAAAATCAAAGAAAAACCAAACATTATTGCCTTTGCCGGAGACGGGGCCACCGCAGATATTGGTCTGCAATCATTGTCCGGTGCATTGGAGAGAGGTCACAATTTTCTTTATGTCTGTTTAGACAATGAAGCATATATGAACACAGGCATTCAAAGATCAAGCTCAACCCCTTATGGGGCCATGACCACAACCTCTCCTCCAGGGAAGAAGAGCATAGGTCAATGCACCTGGAAAAAAAATGTGGCCATGATTGCGGCTGCCCACAATATTCCTTATGTGGCTACGGCTTCACCTGGTTATCATCTGGATTTAATGAACAAGGTACGTAAGGCCCTGGCTGTGGATGGGCCGGCTTATATTCAGATATTCTCACCCTGCCCCACTGGTTGGCGAAGCAAACCAGAACAGAGTATTACCCTGGCTAAACTGGCTGTGCAAACAGGAGTTTTTCCTTTGTTTGAAGTTGAATATGGCCGCTTTAAAATTACCCAGAAGACAAAAGAATTAAAGCCTGTTAAAGAATATTTGCAGCTTCAGCGCCGGTTCAGGCATCTTGGTGAAGATGACATTGCTTATATTCAGGAAAGGGTAAAGGCAGAGTTTGAACGGCTAAAGGCTCTGGCCAGTCTGGATGCTTAAAAAATCCCGCCTTTGGGCGGGATTTTTTTTGTCTCCATTTCCCCTTATATCGGCGGGATTTTTTTGAAGTAGGCAAAAAGACTCTGGACAATCACAGACATTGGCCGGCCAAAATAGAATTCAAGCTCAAAGTCAGTAATATTAACCTTTTCCTTCAGGGTAAGGCGAAAACTGCGGTCATAGGCCAGGGCCTCATTTATTTTTTGCAGGGTATTTTTTTGGTTTTCCTGAGTAAGATTTTCAATAAGACGGGCTGTATCAACTACAGAGCATTTTTTTTCATGCTCGGCAATCAGATCGGCCATGGCTGAGCCCTGTTTAATGAGCATGGAGCGGTTTAATCTCTTGTGGCCATAGACCTTTTCAAGGTCCCTGGTATCCCAGCACTTGAGTACACGGCACTGGAGGGGACGATACGCGTAGATAGTGCAGCTTTTGTTTAAAGGGTCATAATAGATACAGGCGTTATCTTTAGAAGTGACAGATCTGATCTTGATCAGTTCCTGGTTTAAGAGAATGATCTTGTTCTGGACATTGTCCCACACTGGTTCGCCTTGCCTGAAAAGGACAAGATCGGATTTTTTTATTTTTTGGCTCCTGACAATGTCCAGGTCTTCCTGGTGAAGGCCGGGCCCACCTTTCAGACAACAGGTTCCACACCTCGCGCATGAGTTTTGATAAGTCATAGTTTGAATCTGGTTTTTGGTTTAATATGAAGGGGCTGAAAAAAAATTTATTTTTTTGCAGCCGCAGTGTTAGTGGTTAGCATTTTTTCAGCTTTCGGAGTTTAAAAAGTTGATTTTTATAATAGTTCCCTTGCTTCATCAAGAAGATTAATCACTTCATCGTCCGTTGTCTGAGAGAAATCAGCATAGTGCTTCCCCACGGCAAAGAATAATGTTGGAGTTTTCAGGCAGACAACTTCATCAACAATTTGTTCCATCTCATTTATTATATTCGCTGGCGCTACAGGGAGGGCAAGGATAATTTTTTTCGGTTCATCTGCCTTTAAGCCCATTAATGCCGCTTTCATGGAAGCACCGGTTGCAATCCCGTCATCAACAATGATCACTGTCCGGTCTTTCAGTTGGACCCGTTGCTCCTCTCCTCTATACATTTTTTGTCGT